>Ga0307929_1002863_pt1 | contig 10584 bp, 9 predicted proteins | sample AceLakmetage1330_FD_203160 | JGI IMG/M metagenome (GOLD analysis project Ga0307929, IMG submission 203160) | Saline water microbial communities from Ace Lake, Antarctica - #1330 | ecosystem: Environmental > Aquatic > Non-marine Saline and Alkaline > Saline | place: Antarctica: Ace Lake...
CCAATGCAGGGTTGTCTCCAATCTTTATACGCTTAGCCATTATGCTACCTCCCCACATCTCTCACGAGGGAGTGCGTCCATCCATGACTGAAGCTCATCCGAAAAGATTCCACGGCCTCGCTTACCTAGAACAACAGAAGGTGGAAAAGTTGGATCGTTCTTCAGGATGTCGTAGAACCTGGTCGGGCCGACATCCATCAGCTGCATAGCTGTCTTATGGCGGAGTATTCTACGGTCGTTTCCTTTGAAGGGTATCTTCCTTGGCATTGTTTAAATCTCCTATGGTTGAAATAAAAAAGGGATACAGTACCGTTCATTCGGTATGTACCCCTTTAAACCAAAAAGATTTAATTTCTATGGTACGATTACAAATATAAAAATCGTACCAGTTGTTTCTGACTTCCTAAGTCGTTGACTTTAAGGAATTATATTTTGATCGTATTTGATCTCCCGTTACTCCGTTTTTGAGCATTAGCTTTTTCGCCATAATTCTAAGGGGTATCTCTACATATCCGTTAGGCTCAAGACTAAGCAACTTTGCCATTTGGTCAAAAGCCCCTCGAATAGATGGTTCCTTGCCTTCTTCAACTTGCAACGCCTTCATCTGTTCCATTACCACCTCAACCAGAGGCAAAGGACTGGCCCATATCTTACTTTCCCCAATCAATTTACACCCCATGTCATCTGCCTTTAAACCTTGAAAAAGTACTCTTTCAATTTCTGCAGGGACAAGAAGATCTAGCTTGTAACATTCAACAAAGATATGTCGTGCTCTGGTATAGGTCGGGTTACAAGAAAAATCGGAAACCATCATTCTTATATCAGAAAGCATCATTGATTTAGCTACGCCATTCACTTCCATATAGTTGTCCACATCTTGAAGAAATTCGGATATTGTGGGAGGGTTACGCTTTAATTTATCCATTCGCCGTCCCCAATGTGTCTCCGTGTTCCAGTTCAAGTAAATAGTCAGACCACCACTGCATCATCTTCTTTCGTTCAGGTAAGCGCATGCTGCGATCGTAGACGGCACTGACTGCATCCTTGCGAGCATGAGCAAGCTGGAGTTCTATGATTTCATGATTCCAATTGTTTTCATGCAAAAGGGTACTTGCCATGGATCTGAAACCATGCGGGGTCATCTCTTCTTTCGTGAAACCCATCCTTCGCAGCGCTCCCAGTACTGTATTGTTGCTCATGGGCCTGTCGCCTGTGCGTAAGCTTGGAAAAACATACCTTCCATCACCGGTAAGCAGATGGATCTCTTGCAGTACCAGAATAGCCTGATCACTGAGCGGTACTGTATGCTCTCGCTTCATCTTCATTTTCTCAGCAGGAATCAGCCACACCTGCTTCATGAAATTGATATCTGACCATTCAGCATGGCGCAGTTCACCCGGTCGAACAAAGGTCAATGCCGATAGTTGTAGAGCGCATCTGGTGATTATGTCTCCCTGGTAGCCCGATACAGACCTCATCAGCGCACCAGCGCACGCAGGATCGGTTATTGCCGCCATTCGTTTTGACTTGTGTGTTTTGAGAGCGCCACGCAGAGAAACTGTAGGGTCTTGATCACAGAGGCCAGAGGCTATGGCATATCGAAAGACCTGCGAACAAATAGTTTTACATCGGTGTGCTGTTTCTATAGCTCCTCTGTTTTCTATACGACGAAGTAAGCGAAGCACTTCAGGAGCATTGACTTCAATAATCGGGCGTTTCTTGATATATGGAAGAATATCCCGGTTAAGACGGCTGCGAACTGTTTTTTTATGACCATCAGTCCATTGATCCTGCTTGAAGAACCATTCTTCGGCAATGCTTCCGAATGTATTCCCTGCGCTTACAGTATCAATATGCTTTTTCTCCTGACGATACAGTACCGGATCAATGCCGCTCTTTATTAATTTCTTAGCCGACATACGCTGTTCGCGGGCATCCGCCAGTGAAACTTGAGGGTAGATGCCAATTGCAAAAGTCTTACGGTTGCCGTGAATACTGTAGTCAAGCCTCCAATACTTCTTCCCTGAAGGTTTGATGAGCAGATACATTCCAGCACCATCAGTGAGTCTGTATTGTTTTGATTTGGGCTTTGCGTGCTTTACAGCCGTATCTGTGAGTGGCATTTACAGTACCTCTTGTTGAGTATCGGGTAGATACTGTAAGAAATACTGCAAAAAACACAGTATGTCAACGGTACTTAACGGTGTGTAGCGGGTAAGGGATAGACACAAAAAATCCCGTTAAACCTTGCTGTAACTGGCTTAACGGGCTTTAATGGTGTAAAATTTGGCGGAGAAGGAGGGATTCGAACCCTCGGTGGAGTATAACCCCCACATTCGCTTAGCAGGCGAACACCATCGGCCTCTCGGTCACCTCTCCAAATCTGGCGGAGGAAGTAGGATTCGAACCCACGGTACTTTCGTACAACGGTTTTCAAGACCGCCGCCTTAAACCACTCGGCCATTCCTCCAGTGGATTTCTTTTACCATTTGAAAAACATTGTGTCAATATCTTGCGTGTCAATGAAAAATTGATGGGTGAATACTTTGGAAAAGTAGGGACAAAACACAAATCAGTAAACAATTAACTGTTACCATGTGACATATTTGTAAAAAAGATGTAATAGGGGTATTATTCAATTATTTTGACAGCATGACGGCTACGAAGCGCTAAGCACCCTCCTAAAAAACTAGGTACGGTACCCTTCCTAACACTAATTACTCGAACCAAACAGTAACATACATGAGCAAACCAAAAGATATCTCATCAAAACTCGAAGATTTGACTTGCCTCTACGAGATAACAAAAAGCCTTGCATCTTCAACCGATCTAAATGTGTGCCTAAGCGATACCATGCACACTATCGACAAAATGAAACAGATGGAAAATGGTACAGTTACCATTATCAACCCGGTAACCGGAAAACTCGAGATAGAGGTAGCGCACGGTATCAATGCAGCCGGAAGAAAGCGTGGAAAGTACCAAATAGGTGAGGGAATTACAGGAAAGGTTGTGGCATCGGGTGAACCAATAATTGTTCCGCACATAGCTGAGGAGCCTTTATTTTTAAATAAGACAAAAGCGAGAAATGATTTGCAGGATAAAAAAAGATCATTTCTATGCGTCCCTATCAGAAACGGCAAGCAGGTTATAGGTGCTCTTTCAGTGGATCGCATTTATGTAGAAGGATTAACGAAACAAGCCGACGACGATCTTCGTTTCCTGACCATTTTAAGTTCATTAATTGCACAGACTACTAGAAGAATACAAACGGTTAATCAGGAGCAGCAGGATTTAATCTTTGAAAATATGAAGTTGAGGCGAGAACTATCAGAAAAAAATAAAATTAATGATATTCAGGGCAATTCAAGCCGGATGCAAGAAGTGTATGAAATGATACACAGGGTCGTTGACTCCACTGCCACGGTTCTTTTACGAGGTGAATCTGGAACAGGAAAAACGCTCGTGGCCAAAGCTCTTCATTATAATTCGAAAAGAAATAAAAAACCTTTTGTAGTAGTTAACTGTTCCTCCCTGCCTGAAACATTGCTTGAAAGCGAACTTTTCGGACATGAAAAGGGCGCATTCACAGGGGCAACAGATAGAAAAATGGGTAGATTTGAGCAGGCAGAAGGGGGAACGCTCTTTCTTGATGAAATTGGAGAGATTAGCCATGCCGTCCAAGTGAAGTTGCTTAACGTTGTTCAGGAGAAAGTCTTTCAACGACTAGGATCCGGGAAATCGATAAAATGTGATGTCAGATTGGTGGCGGCAACGAACAGGGATTTAGAAACAGCTGTGAAGGATAAAAGTTTTAGAGAAGATTTATACTATCGACTCAATGTTTTCCCAGTGTATATGCCAGCTCTTCGGGAGAGAAGGACTGATATTCTTCTTCTAGCGGAATACTTTCTCGCGAAGTTTGCAAAGGAAAACAATACTCTAATCAATCGTATCTCTACACCTGCAATCGATATGCTGATTCAGTATCACTGGCCTGGTAATGTCAGGGAATTGCAAAATTGCATGGAACGAGCCGTATTGATTTGTGACGGAGACACTATTAAAGGTGTGCACCTACCTCCAACGCTTCAAACCTCAGATTCACTTTCAACAGGTAAAAATCCATTATCTTTGTCAGCATCAGTGGAAAATTTTGAAAAAGATATTATCATTGAAGGATTAAAAAACAATCGCGGTAATCAGACCAAGACGGCAAAATATCTGGATACAAGTCTGCGTATAATTAATTATAAAATCCATCAATACAACATCGATCCAAAGAAATTTAAGGTCACAGTATAATGAAACTACTTCTTCACGTCTGCTGTGCACCATGCACAACGTATACCCTCGATAAACTGCGCGAAAAAGATATCGATGTGACGGGATATTTTTTTAATCCAAACATTCATCCATATAGAGAGTTTCGAAAGCGCCTAGCCACACTTCGTGACTTTTCCACTAAGAAAAATTTTAAAATCACCCTGGAAACAGAATACGGCTTAACTGAATACCTGAGGAAGGTTGTTTTTCATGAAAAAGAACGCTGCCCCATCTGTTATTCGATGCGTTTAGAAAAAACTGCGATTCAGGCTGCGGAAACAGGTGCTGATGCGTTTACGTCAACTTTACTGTACTCCAGGTATCAAAACCATGCAGTTATCAAAACAATCGGCCAAAAACTGGCAAATAAGTATGGTGTTGAGTTTTACTACGAAGACTTCAGAGAAGGATGGCAGGATGGAATAGATAGCGCCATTGCCATGGACCTGTATAGACAACCCTATTGTGGATGTATTTATAGTGAACAGGAGCGTTACGACAAAAAGTTACAGAAGAAAATGCGTATGGAAAAAAAACAGGCTGAAGACCTAAAAATTAATACGTAATTTTTCTATTTTTTTAGTTTTACTACAAGAGGAAAACCATATGCTCAATATTATTGTATTGGCAACCACCAACAAGAACAAAGTCAAAGAATTTCAAGAGATGGTAAAAGACCTTCCCATTGAAATTAAATCCGTTGCTGATTTCGGGCCAATACCGGAATGCATTGAAGATGGGGAAACATTTGATGACAATGCATATAAAAAAGCCCTGCATACTGCAAAGATTTTGGGTCTCCCTGCAATTGCAGATGATTCAGGACTTGAAGTTGAAGCATTGAATGGTGCCCCCGGTGTCTATTCTGCAAGGTACGCTGGGGAAAATGCAACGGACGAAGATAACTGTCAAAAGCTTTTAAAAGAGATGGAAGGTGTCGTAAACAGAAAGGCTAAATTCCAGTGCGTTCTTTCCATCGCAGTACCATCTGGTCCTGCACTGACCTATGAAGGGAACTGTGAAGGGACTTTGCTTACAGAGAAACAGGGTGATTCAGGATTTGGATATGACCCACTCTTCTACTACGAGCCATTTGGGAAAAGCTTTGCTGAATGTAACATGGAAGAGAAAAACAAGGTCAGTCACCGCGGTAAGGCCTTGGCTGAACTAAAAAACGAATTTGACAATGTTATAAAATGGTTGAATCAACGTTTAGCTGAAGAGAAACCACCTAAGCCGGATCACAGTGAATTCGAAGAGGATGACTGGTCCCAGAAATAAAAAATAGACAGAGAGTGATCCGAAAATACTCAAAAGTGTTTTCGGATTACTCTTCAGGAAATCCGGTATGGCTTACCTGCGAACTATAAAGGGTTGCAGCAGCAAGGCTTAAAGCGATCACCGATGGGCCAATAATTAGCCCCCAAAATCCAAAGCTTGCTATTCCTGCTAAAATTGAAAGCAGTATAAGTATTTCATTCATTGTGTATTCAAAACCAAAAATCCTTTTTAAATAGGCGATGAAGAGTATTCTAAGAATATTATCAATGAAAAACCCCATTACGCCCCACACAACAATGAGAATACTAACAACATTTATATAGTTTCCTGCAACCAGTTCTAAAGCTATAACAGGAATATATACAAGAGCTGCACCAACAATTGGAATAACTGAACAAAACCCTGCAAGAACACCAAGATAAAAAGCATTATATCCACCGATAAATACCATTAGTAGACCAAAGGTCAGTCCCTGGGCCAACATATTAAAAAGGGTTCCATAAAAAACTACAGCAACAGTACCGGTACATTCCCTGTATAAATATTTTTCATGTTCAAAGCTGGTCGGCATAACCCGGGCTGCAAAAGAAAGAATCTGTTTCCCATATAGGTTGAATAAAAAATAAAATATTAAAATCCATCCAATCTGAACCACCAACCCTCCAGCCCCCGAGGCCACACCATTTATCGTTTTATAAAGAGCCTCCATAGAAACCCCTTTTAACGCAGAAAAGCCTTCTGTTTTAAGAGAGTTAAGAAAGTTATGAACAATAGGAACGGAGTCGGTATAAGAGACCACCTTATCCACCATCTGCATAGTGACTTCTTTCACATGATCGATATCTACTCCGGACATCTGAGTGTAGGTTTCAGAAACAAAATAGACAAGTGGAGCGAAAATAAGACAAAGAAAAAAAAGTGTGAGAACAATAGAACTTATAAAATTGCTTTTTTGTCGTATAAAAGGTGGCAGGGACGGGTTTTTAAAAATCTGAACAAGGGCGGTAAGCGCGTGACTAGTACAAAGAGTCAGTACCGCAGCAACTAGTATATAGTGCAAATAAGAGGAGAAAATATAGAGTGATGCACAAAGAAGAAAAACAGTTAAATAACCAAGAAACTGAACACTCTCATTGTCTTGTTTTTGCATATATTATTAGCGATCTATCAATTTTATTTATTCTACCGTCAACTCTCTTGTAAGCAGATCTTCAACAGCTACCGAACACTCTTTTTCTTTATAAAGAATTTGATAGATTTGATCGAGAATAGGCATCTCAACGTTCATTTTGTTAACAAGATCATGAACGGATTGAGTAGTTTTTACTCCTTCTGCAACCATCTCCATTTCATCAAGAATCTGAGGAAGTTTTTTTCCCTCACCAAGCTTTAAACCAACGGTACGATTACGACTAAGATCACCTGTACAGGTAAGCACCAGATCCCCGACCCCGGAAAGCCCGGAAAAAGTGGCAGGTTCTGCTCCCATCGCAACACCTATTCGGGTAATTTCTGCTAATCCTCGAGTTATAAGAGCAGCCCGACTATTTAGACCAAATCCAAGACCGTCACTTATCCCTGCAGCTATGGCCACAATGTTTTTTAAAGCACCACTCACTTCAAGTCCTATCATATCTTGAGCAGCATAAACACGAAACCGTTCACTTACAAAAACACTCTGTAAAAACTGAGCTTTTTCAAGCTCATCACAACCAATTGTAACAAGGGTGGGTAAGCCCTGAACCACCTCTTTGGCAAAAGATGGGCCTGAGAGCACAGAAAGGGTTAAATTTTTGGAGGTTAAGGCACTCCCTAAGCCATCCCTCATAACCTGGGTCATGGTCATTAAGGAGCTGTTTTCGATCCCTTTAACGGCAGAAACAATACTTGCACCTGTCTTCAAATAGGGAATAAGCTTTTCAAAAACTGTGCGGTATCCATGGGAAGGAACGACCATACAGACAACATCGGCACCCGTTGCAGCTTCTTTTAAATCTTCTTCAATTGAAAGCGATTTAGGAAAAATATAACCAGGAAGATATTTTTTGTTTTCACCATCCCTTTTAAGAGCTGTTACGTGCTCTTCATTATGTCCCCAGAGGACGGTGTTTAAACCTTTCCCTGAAAGAATGCCAGCTATTGCTGTACCCCAGGATCCAGCGCCAATTACGGCAACTTTATTTACAACAGGATCACTCATCTGCACTCTGCTCGGTTTCCGGACCATTTTCATCATCATCATCTTCATCAACTTCCGGTGCAACCAGGTCCATTGCCACAACTCGCTCTTTAGCTGCAAGTTTGATAAGTCCTACACCCTGGGTGGTACGCCCGATTACCCGAACATTCCCCATTGGCATACGGATCATTTTTCCTGAATCAGTAATTAACATGACCTCTGATTCATCATCTACCTGCATGGAGCCAACAACGGAACCATTTCGCTCACTTGCTTTGATTGCCATAATACCAAGTCCACCACGTCTCTGGATACGATAATCAGCAACGGGACTTCTTTTTCCGTACCCATTTTCAGTAATCGTCAGAATGGATGATTCGGAATCTATAACAATTGAACCCACTACATAATCTTTTTCTTTTAAGCGAATACCGCGTACTCCGGCTGCTGTCCTACCCATGGTACGGACATCATCTTCATGGAAATGGATGGATGCACCATTTTTAGACAGAAGGAAGATGGTATCATCGCCGGTGAGGATATGAGCTGAAATAATCTCATCATCTTCATTTATAGTTAGCGCCTTTTTGCCACGTTTCAATGGCTTAATAAATTCTTGAAGACTTGTTTTCTTTACTCTGCCAAGACGGGTAACCATTAAAATGGTTTTATTGCTTTTTTCATTTTGGAGATCGGCAACGGGAAGGATTGCTGCTACTTTTTCATCTTCTGCAAGATTTAAAAGATTTACAACGGCTTTTCCTCGAGCTGTACGTCCGGCCAACGGCAGTTGATATACTTTACGCCAGAATATTTTTCCATGGTTCGTAAAAAAGAGAAAAGTATCATGGGTAGATGCCACATAGAGGTTTGAAACAAAATCCTCCTCAATATTTTTCACACCTATAACCCCCTTACCTCCACGTCTCTGTGATCTGTACATGCTCACAGGATTACGTTTGATATAGCCAGTATGGGTAACGGTAACCGCCATATCTTCCTGAGTTATCATATCTTCAGGGAGAATTTCATCCACAGCATCGATGATTTCTGTGCGTCGCTCATCACCGTATGTATCTCTAATCTCGGTAAATTCATCTCTGATAATCTTCATCACCAGTGCTTCATCAGCAAGTATTTTCCGCAACCTGTCAATTTCTGCAACTATCTCTTTATAATCACGTATTATCTTATCACGCTCAAGGCCGGTAAGACGCTGCAATCGCATATCAAGAATCGATTGCGCCTGGATTTCTGATAGTTCAAAACGACTTATCAATTCCGCTTTTGCTGCAGCAGGATTAATTGAAGATCGTATTAACTCAACCACTTCATCCAAATTTGTGATGGCAATTTTCAAACCTTCTAAAAGGTGTGCTTTTTCTTCGGATTTTCGAAGTTCAAAGGCAGTGCGACGATACACAACCACCTTGCGATGCAAAATAAAATACTCTAAAATTTGTTTTAAATTAAGAACTTCAGGTTTGTTATTAACAATCGCTAGAAAGATAATACCAAAGGAGCGCTGAAGAGGCGTCATCTTGTAGAGCTGATTGATAACGACTTCGGCAATTTCATCTTTTTTTAGTTCAATAACAATCCGTTCACCATGCCTATCCGACTCATCACGAACCTCGGATATTGCACTAATTTTCTTATCTTTAACAAGAAGAGCGATCTTAGTAACCAGTGTTGCCTTATTTTGCTGGTAGGGAATTTCGGTGACAATAATAGCTTCGCGTTTACTTCCTTTTATATTCTCAACGTGGGTGCGTGAGCGCATAAGAACAGAACCGCGTCCGGTTTCATACGCCTCACGTATTCCCGCACGTCCACAAATATAGGCGCCTTTTGGAAAATCTGGACCAGTTATAATATCAATCAGTTCGTGAACAGTAATGTTTGAATTATCAACCATGGCAATTAAGCCATTCATCACTTCTGTAAGATTATGTGGAGGAATGTTGGTGGCCATACCTACGGCAATACCAGATGAACCATTGACCAGCAAACTTGGAATCTTGCTTGGCATAACCAGTGGTTCTGTCATAGAATTATCGTAGTTTGGTCCAAAATCCACGGTATCTTTTTCAAGATCACCTACGATATCTCTGTCAATTTTCGTCATTCGTGCTTCGGTATAACGCATGGCAGCAGGAGAATCGCCATCCATGGAACCAAAGTTACCCTGACCATCCACAAGCGGATATCGCATGGAAAAATCCTGAGCCATACGAACTATGGTGTCATAAGCTGCAGTATCACCATGGGGGTGATACTTACCAATAACATCACCGACAATACGGGCTGATTTTACATAGGGCCTGTTATAAAATACCGACAATTCCCTCATGGCAAAAAGTGCTCTACGATGGACCGGTTTTAAACCATCACGCACATCGGGTAGTGCTCTACCGATAATAACGCTCATCGCATAGTCGAGATAAGATTTCCTCATCTCCTTTTCAATGGATATCGTTGGATGTTGTTCTTTTTCTTGTTCTTCAGTCGTCATATAAATACCAATTTTTTACAACATTATGCTACATCGCCTAAGCAATGCGCTTTTTCTATGCTAACACTGGTAAACAGTAAGTAAGCGAGTATAAGTGCCGTTTTGAGTTTTTATAAACAAGACACTATATATCAAGATCAGATACTTCAAGAGCATGATTTTGAATAAACTCTCTACGTGGTTCCACCTTATCTCCCATAAGGGTGGTGAAAATATCATCGGCCTGTTCAGCATCTCCGATGGTTACCTGAACAAGACTTCTGTTTTGTGGATTCATGGTGGT
>Ga0307929_1002868_pt1 | contig 10572 bp, 5 predicted proteins | sample AceLakmetage1330_FD_203160 | JGI IMG/M metagenome (GOLD analysis project Ga0307929, IMG submission 203160) | Saline water microbial communities from Ace Lake, Antarctica - #1330 | ecosystem: Environmental > Aquatic > Non-marine Saline and Alkaline > Saline | place: Antarctica: Ace Lake...
AAAGGGTAATGCTGCCTCCGGCAGGATCGGCGAGTGCAGAGGAGTGCGATTAGGATCGGCGACGCTGACTTTCATGTCCGAAGCCCCTCCCGCAACTCGAAGATTTCCTAATTTGGAACCGCTGCAGGGATGGCCCTCGTATTCGCGTATGGCACTATAAGAAGGAGACTGAAACAATGAACAGAGCACACCTTACATGGATCATGTCGGCAGCCATCTTAGTCGCTGTTTCCCCTTTGACGCAGGCTGGACCAGCTGCGGAGGCGGAAGACAGCCCAGCCGGCTCTATAATCAAAGCCAAAGCAGCCCTCAAGATTGACGGCATTCTCGATGAAGCTGACTGGGGTAGGGCGGAAGCAGTTTCAGTGAACTACGTCTGGGGTAAGAAGGATGTCCTCAGTAAGGAGCCCCGCATGGTCGTTAAATACCTGTGGGACGATTACTACCTGTACATCGGCTACGAAGTGTTCGATTCCAACCTTCTGGTAAAGGAATCGGGCGAGATGCAGGGGCCCAAGGGGAACAAGAGGCAAGGATGTGAGATATGGACTGACTCAAAGGAGGAGCAGCCGGACATTGCAGAGTTCTTTCTGATCTTCAACGATCACAACATGTTCTGGGAACTGCACCACAGCGCGCAGAACCAGTTCAATGATGTCCTGTGCCTGGTGAATCTACCTCACTGGAAGACGGAGAAGCCCGTCATCGCCTCCTGTGGCATCTACTTCGGCAAGCAGGAATACGTGCAGGATGAAGGGGAATACACTTTTGCCTGTGCCGCTACGTTGAAACCCGGCAAGAATGGCAAGCCGTCCACGGTGAACAAGGCGGATGACCGGGACGGGGGATACTTCGGCGAGATAAGGCTTCCATGGTATGGACTTGGGGCGCCTGTTTCGGCAAGGACGCGCATCGAGGTGGAGCCCAGGACGAAGACCAAGCCGGCTGTTACCAAGGTCGGGCCCTGGAAGATGGCCGGGCGCGAAGTTTCTCTGTTGGCAGTGGTGCAGAACGGCACTATCGATGATCGCTACCACACGTCATGCTCGGATCTATCGCGGAACTTCTTCCACATGCAAACAGCTAAGTACTCACGGTACAGGATTGTGGAGTAGTAGTCGGTTACGCTTAGTCGAACTGCTTAATCCTGGATCAATTACGGCACTTCTCGACGAAGTGGGTCGATTAAGTGTAAACGACGAAGTGTTGGGACTAAGTGTGGGATTAAGTGTGGGATTAAGTGTGAGGATTCCAACAGCACCTCCTTTTCCATGGTGTTCGTAGCTGAAATGAACCGGTCAGGGGAGTATTACCCATTCAAAGTAGCGAAGAACCCTTGTTTCAAGCGTATCAGCCTCCTGTATAAATGGTTGCGACATGCTATCTCAAGTGCGGAGCAGTTGAACTGCCGAATATAGGTTCAGATAGATATCGCTCACCTATTTCTCCTAAAATCCCAGGTCAAACTCGTCTTCCTCCAGCCCGTCGAGTATATCAGTAAAGTTCTCGTTTGAATATACCTCAAGCTCTACAGTGCGGACAATGCCATCGGTCTTGCCGGAATCGTTCCGCCCCGCCCAGTAGTACTTGAGTTGGTCGGCCACGATTGCGGGGAAGGTAAAGACGTTCACCAGGTTCATGTTGTCGGCAGCATAGCCGACGCGTTTCCATTGTTTGGTCTTGGTGTCGTGAACGTAGATGCCGAAGTGTATTGCGGTCCTTTCCTGTACTCCTTTGGCCGACGGCACAGGTCCGCTGTTGTCTTCGTAAACGGCTACGGCGCTGACAGTCGTGGGTTTCGTGAACTTCAGCAACCCCTGGGCATACGCAGTTTCGGATCCCTTGGACTCTGTAGTCCAGGCTGTTTCCTGGTTGGCGATGACGCCGTCCACCATACGCAGTGCCTGTTGTGGTGCAGGATAGGGTTTCGATCGGATGGTGGAGTTGCCGCCAGTCCATGGCTTGACCTCGCACTCCAGACTGCCACGGGGAGTTGACCGTGAAGCAGGTCCCTGTTCCAGAATGAGGTTGCGGCTCACGAAGTTCATTGACGCAACGACCAAGTCGGCAACGATCACCTCTGCATTCACTGTTTCAGCCTTTGTGTAGGACGTCTTTGCCCTGCGCCCTTCGCCTTCGGTATGCGGAATGACTGCCCGCAGCCCGAGGGTTACGGTGCCCGTGGAGTCTGCCCGGAATGCCACCCTCTGCATGGTGAGTGCCGCATTAAGAGGAAGCCTGGCAACGAAGGGCAAGTGAGGCGATTTCCGCGATCCGGTAATGCTGATCTCCAGCCGAGTCTGCGGAGTGACCTTTGCCTTGTCCGCTGCCGTCAGCATTTCAATGAGATACGTGCTACCCGCTTTGACTTGCAGTCTGAACTCAGCTTTATCCGTGAGCCCTGCCACGTAGCTGGGCATCGCGGGATCGTTGTCCGGCTTGGCGGCTTTGCTCATCGCCGCCTTGACAGCGCCGGGGTCAACGAGGTTTGGGCCGAATGTCACGGACTCTCGCGCAAGGGAGTTGAGGTATGAGGGTTCCGGCGGCAGCGGGGGCAGGGTGGCTGTTTCGTCCGGAGGTACATCTCCTATTGAAGACAGCTGCTCCACAAACTGCTGTCCGGAGGTGACGTTGAACGGATTCATGTCCAGATTGTTCTTAAGGGATCCGTCCCGGCGATCCAGAAACAGGAGCTGTCCGTCTCTGGTGCCAACGAGGACGGTTTGGCTGTCCGGCGATGGCCTGACAATGCCGCCCGAAGGAGTTTCAGCATCCCACAGCAACGTACCCGTCAGCGAGAAGCAGGTCGTGTGTCCACGTTCCGACGTGATGAGGATGGCGTCACGGTCGGGGGCGATAACGGCATCAGTGACTCGTCCGCTTATTGGAAGGATCTTATCAGGTGCGCTGCCGAACGGCCGGAGGTATGTGCGTGACGTGGGGCCAGCCCTGTCGAAGTGGTTATTCTCCACCACCAGGAGCTTGTCGCCGCCGGGCAGCGGCAGAATCCAGTCGTTTCCACCGACCGGGCGCAACGAGCCCGCAGCCTGACCAGTTGCATTGGCAAGCACATGGAACTGCCCATCGTCGGCCACCACAATGAACCGGTCGTCTAGTGGTATCACTTTGCCTTCGTTAAGCAACAAGCCGTCTTTTGTCCAGAGACATTCACCTGACTGCGCGTCAACGCAGAACACGGACTGGTTCACGATGCCCCCGATACTGTAACAGTCCAACCGAACGCCGAAGCCCGACACGAGCACGTATTTGCCGTCGGGTGACGTTCCCCGGATGAACAATGCGCGGACGTCGAGCATGTCGGACATGCCGGTCCGGACGTTGGAGTCGTCGTACGTCCATAGGACATGCCCTTTGGCATCGATCGCCCGGAGGAAACGTTTTCCGCCGACATAGGTGCGGCCGTTGTCCTTGTCCTTGTAAAGAGTTGGCCCAGCGATGTTAACCTTGAACCGGCCTAGAAATCCGTGGTGGGGGCTGGTCGCACGACTTACAAACCCCTTGTCCAGGTCGTAGAGGTAATCGTTGCTCCAAAGCTTCAGGCGCAGTGAGTGAGCATCAATGGCGTCAAGCTGCCCGCTTTTTCGATACCACAGATTGTTGCCGCACCGGTTACCGAGGGGACGTGACGTGATCACTTTGCCGTCAGGACTCAGTACAAAGAAGGAATCCCCGTAGGAATTCAGGGTGACGAAGATGCGGCTGTTGTCAGGTGCATAACCTATATCCAGGACCCGGGAGCCAAAACGCCCGGAAACGAAATTCTCCAGTGTCCCAACAGCCGAGGACGTTGTGGTTTCAGGTTTCCCAAGAGGCGACCTGGCAAGTATCTTGGGCACTGCAAGTGATGCGAGTGCCTTCACTGCGGCTTCTGCACCAGCAGCATCATTGCATCCCAGATACAATCCGTCATGTCCTCCACTGAAAGGATCCCACAGGTAGTGAATAAAGAACCCCTCGGCACTGGGGTAGCTGGCAGAGGGTACCCTCCGGAGATATGGCTCGAGGTCCCTGAGCGCCAGATGATTGGCCGGCGCTCCGAACAGAACGACATCACCTTCAAACCATGTCCTGGGTCCATATTCATGATAGCCGAGCGCCGGGTCTTTAAACGTCTCCTTGAGTTTGTTCCACGGAGCGAGGTTAACACGCCATGCGATCCCTCTGCCGTTCTCCAACGCATCAAGGATGGGCAAGTCTTCCTCTATCGGGTACCAACGCAAAGGAAGGAGGCGTACCGCGGCCGGGTCGTAGACTATGGTCCTTGCGTCGCGGCCACGCTGCTTTAGAAGGGTCACAACAGCATCAGCCGCCCGGCCGTAGGCGTTTTGTGATTTATCGAGCATAACTGACACAGGGCCCTTACGATCGCCAAGAAAGGAACGGACGTGTTCCCTGCCAATCACGTCCACTGAAGGCTCAATGGCCAGTGTGTTAACATTTGCAGGCTTTATGGGGCGCGAGGCCGAGTACCCAGAGGCCATGTCGTGGACCGTCAGTCGGAGGGGCGATTCGGCCAGGGCCGGGACTGGAATATCCAGGGCTAGCTGAGGACTGAGCGCCGCATACTTGTGGAATACCGGTTCGTCGTTCGGTCCGGTCAGGGTCACCTCGAACGGCATTGGACCGGGAAGAGGCTTCTTTTCTGCATCGTTAAGCCATGCGGTGATTCTAACGGTTTTGTCTTCCGTTCGGATGCACTGCAAGCTGATACTCACAGGACGTCGCTTTGTCAGAAGGTACAGACCTCCTTCCATGCGCGTGAAGTCCATGTCAATGAAGCTGCCTTGCAGCCCCTGTTTCACCTTGCACTCAGTTCCTAGAAGCAGGTCACGGACAGTCCATCCATCAGGCACGCGAAGAGTCTTTCTGCAGGGCAATACGGCATGTTGCCGCCATTTGCCGTCCACGCTCATTGGCACGTACGTCTGGTTGACCACGAAGCAGCAGACGGATTCTTCGTTTCCGAGTGGAGATATGAGAACGTCGTGGTCCGGTGTTCCGATCGGTAACGGCGGTGCCTTGGCGAACGCCTTGAGCAGAGGCTCTTCCCTTTTCTCTCTGAAGTTGGTCCACAGGTGGGCGAACTCCCATTCCCCGTTAGGATAGGCGAGGCCCCATCCTTTGTGAACGTGTTCTTTGCTGTAGGCGAACCCGATGTCGTGGCCGGGCAGGGACTTGGAGCAATACTGATCCTTTAAGATAACGCCGCCACCCGCTTGGAAATCTTCAAAGGCCTTAAGGACCCCGGACTGTTCACGGTCCGTGACGCCGACAAGAAACAGGACACGATGGCCCTGGAGTTTGCCCGCTGTTACGTCTTCGGGCGAGAGCAGCATACCGGGGCGGCGAAGGCGGGCGAGGTCATGGAGCACTACGCTCTTCTGATTCGCCCACGCGGCGAAAGGCGAATAGTAAACCGCAACGTCCGGCAAAGGGTCAAGAGCCGTGAAATAGGATCCGAACTTTTCAAAGATTTGGAGAAGCGCGCCATCCTCTCCCTGGTTGTACCCATCTCCGTCAGGACTGAGCGACAAGCCGTCGAGCCCGCGTCCGGCCGCGCCGAATGCAGTGACTATCCGTGAGTGTCGCCCGGCAGTGGCATAGCAGCAAAACGTTTTCTGTCCGTCCGGGTTGCCCATGTTCAGGAAGGCTGGCGCCCGGAAATTCCCCCAGGGCGCGATTCCATAGTCCGTATAGTCTACAGAGTCGCGGTGAGTAAGTGTCGAGTAGGCCACCGGTGCATAGGAACTGCCGCCACCGAGCCAGAAGCTGGGAATGCCCGTGTGCGATGTTAGCCCCGGCTTGATCACATTGGCGTCTACGAGATAGTGGCCGTAGGCCGTAGGCAGCACGTCGCTTCTGGCCTCGAATGCCGCGGCACGTCGGATATTTGCAAGCTTGTTGGTGTCCGTAGTGTGTTTCCGTGCTTCCTCTACGCGTTTTTCCGCCATCTCGCCGATCCACTTGCCGGCAGCGGAATTGCGCTTCGCCTGATGGCCGTCCAGGCGGGGGGATTCTTCCCAGTAGCCATTCAGGGTTGCGTACCAGTTGAGGGCGATACCGGAGAATCCGGCAGTGTCGACGTGTTCCTGTGTGAAGAGAGCCACACGCCGACGGAGACGTTTGAGATCCTCCGGTAAAGTGTGTTTGGGATTCCAATCCTCATGATGGATCATGTTCGGCATGGGAAGGACCACCTTGCAGCCTATTGAGGCGAGGGCCATGATGGCGATATCGTCGTCGGAGGGGATCGCGGCCGACTCTATTGCCGGGCCCCCGGGAAAGGCTGCATATGCGCCGAAAGCCGGGTCGCAACCCCCTCGTAAATCCTCCATCAAAGGCTTCAGACCGGGCTCGTTCTTGAACGCATTGTCGAAGAACTGCATGGTCGGCAATCCTCCATTGGCCTTGCTGGGACCAAAGACATACGAATACAGTGTGTAATCGGTACTGGGTTCCCGCTGTACCACACGGATTCTTGTCCCATAGCAAACAGTGTCCTCGGCTTTTACCTTGAGCTCGTATGTGCCTGGCGCCAAAGGCCCGGTGTCGAACCTCACAAGCCCGGAAACACTCTCGCCTGCTTGCGATCGACCGGGATGAATAGCGCCGACAGTGATCGCCATGCCGTTGCCTGCAAGCTCTACCGGGTAATCGTCCAACGTTTGATCGCTGGTCGGCTTTGCAGTCCAGAATACGTCCACCACATCCCCCTGTAGGAAGAGTCCACGGTTTCTGTACGTGTAAAGAGATACGGACGCTTTCGGGGGCGTCGGGGACACATAGATCATCCCAAGAGCCTGTCCCGCCAGAGGCGTTTTCGGCCCTGCCACAAGTTTCCAGGTTCCCTGTGTGACTTGCCCCGGAAGCCTGCCGGTGTACTCGCCTCGAGTTTGCGCGCCCATGGACATGCGTATGCCTTTGCCGGTAGTTACCGCATCATCCTGCACCAGTGTGAGTACGATGGAATCTCCGAGTTCCGTGGCATTGGCGTTCGCAGGCAAGATTCGCATGGTGATTTCGTCGCTCGGCTTGACCACGAGTTGCCCGGATTCGACAATCCAGCATGCCCGTTCCCGGCCGCTATAGAGCAGGCAATTGGCCGCCCTCTTGTCGGGACTGCCTGATACGGCCACGTGCGCCACGGGCCGCTGCCGCCGCGCCCCTATATCGACCAGGGCTTTTGTGGAAAATCTCGTGATATCGGCGGTGAGACAGGCGGACCCTTCGGTGCGGTCGCTCGTGAAAGCCGAATTGCCGACGGATGCGGAGATGCCGCCTTTGGCGTCAAACCAGCGCAACCCGATATGTCGTGTCTCACCTTGGGACAGGGGAGGAACAAAGGCGTGAATCTCGCGTTCTCCGGCCAATTTGAGCTCGCCGTCTGCGCCGACCTCAATGTGGCCGTCCGCATGCATCGCAAACCGATTGTTGTTGAGAGCATATGGCTGTTCCGCTGAGGACGAAGGAAGATAGATAGTTACGCACCGATAGCCACTGGACTTGTTCGTGTCGCGGTTGGCCACGGCCTTTCTCTCAAACTCTTCAATAGGCTTGGTGAGTCCTCCGAGCATGTTGCGTCTGCCGCATGTTACGCTCATAGGGAAGGGGATGGATTTGCCGCCGGCCAGAACGCGCAGCTTTACAGGATGGCACAGGATTTCCAGACGTCTGCCATTCCCTGCAACGCGTAGCGTTGGGTCGTCGGCCGTGATCTTGTTGTCATCGCCGACCGTAAAAGTCAGCTCCCACGGATGAATCCGGTGCCGACCGGGATCAACGGTGACTATCGCTTCGGACGGACGGTCGAACCGAAAGGTGAGCAGATCGTTGACGTCGACCGCATTCTCTGTGCCGAGCAGATCATCTGTCAGTTCATCCAGGAGCGCATCGCTGCCGGCCAGGACGGATTCGGCGTCTTTCATCAGCTTGTCGAATGCGGATCGGTATTCCAGGATCGACACATCGTCCACTCTCAGTCCGAACGGCCAGGTGGTGACAACCCATCCCCCGAACGGCGACCGCCAGAGTGATTGGACTTCACGGAGAGGAATCACCTTTCCGTCTTTCTCCGTCACAAAGGAAATGGTTACGTCGGCGGCATGGACACCGGCCGCCAGGATCAGCAGTGCAAACCCGAGACCTATCGCAGTCCTAGCCAGTGATACCCGTGTCATCTGCATTTTCAGCGATCCTTTCTCCCCCGTAGGGCTATTATTCTGACTGTTCATCTATCCTAATCACTAACCGCAGGACAGCGTCCTCGCGAGTTGGGCTACTCAGGAAACTCGAACCCTCTTGCCGCGAACACCTGTGGCACATGCCGTTCACCCTTATAGCCGTTAACTCCGGGATAGTCCGAGTTGAAAAGGATCCACTTCCCGTCCGGTGTCATGCAGGGAAGGCATTCGCAGCCGTAGGGGCTCCATGAACTGTACGGGTTAAGGATATACTTCGGTTCGATATAGGGGCCATCCTGGTCCTGGCGCACGGTGCTGCCGTAGAGGTACCGGGTTGGAGCATTGTTGTCGCCATAGCCCAGCACGATCGTATCGCATATCATGTGGCGCGCGTCCGTGTCCACATAGAGGTGATACACGTCAGGGCGCTTGATATGACGGGTGAGGTCTGTCTGTTTCCCGCCAGGCATGTGACGACCGAGATGATACGACGATTCGTCCGCGGGAATGGGTTCTGCGTGCATGATGGCTCCGCGCCAATGGGGCGCCGTGTCAAAGGCATCACAATGGAAGACTTTTGCCAGGGAACGACCGAACCACGCCGAGTGGCTCGCGTTCTGGTGAGGGCGGTCACGACCCACAGGATAGGCGTAACGGACATGTCCCTCCTCATCCAGGAGGAAGCGTGCCCCGTTTCCCTTCTCTCCCTCTGGCAGGACGTCGCATTTCCATTTGTGTTCTTCGTCGAAGTAGGCCCGGCTGTAGCAGTCTTCAGCAGAGATGAGATACTCGCCTTTTGGACCAAGACAGGGCGCATACTGGCTCTTGTTGTTCCAGCCTCGAGGTCCGGTCTCGAAAGCTGTATGGAGCGCCATCGCTGTCAGGTCAAATGTGAGGATCGCTATGCTGTAGTACTTGGTCTTCCCCTCAATGCACAAGACCGACTTCATTCGCTTGCCATCGTGCGAGAAGCTTATCCAACGTGCGTTGATAATCTTTCGCCCACCGAATTCTGGTCGAACCACATCTAGATCGAAGACCGTTTCAACAGGTCCTCCTGCACGGGCACGACGGCGCAGGCGGAAACGACCGTCAGACACGGTGTTGTACCAGATCCACTGTCCATCCGGCGTGAACGACACCCCGCGGTGGATCCCGCCGTTCACCGAGTCTTCTTTGGCCGTTACAGGTTCCAGGGCAAAGTCATCTTCGAGATCACATCGCAGGATGTGTGCCGAGTCCTTGCCGGACCGGCTCAACAGGACGAACCGTGACAAGGGATCAAGAGTCTGCAGGTAGTTGTAGAACAAGTTCGTTGACGCGTCGGGTGCAGTCGTCACCTGGAACACTTCGAGACCAGGTTGTGTGATGGTGCTTAGCAGTTCGGGTGCGGGCAGGTATTCGCGATCACTCTTCATTCATCACTCCCAGGGTTGCAGGATAACCTTTGCGGTCTTGCGGGAGGCAAAGACGTCGAAGGCATCTTGGACTTCACCGAAACCGAATCGGCGCGAAATGAGCATATCGGCCTTGTCTGGACAGCAGAGCAGAAACCCGACTAGATCGGGTGCATCGAGTATCCCCTCCATGGTATGGATAAAGCTGAAAGGGTGTCCTTCCCTGAATACGTCCTCGGTTCTCCGGAAGTCGAATGGAAGGCCCCGTCCGCCGCTCTTCAGCTCGTGCTTAGCTGGGAGTTCCCGCACCTGTCCAACGTCTGTGTCAATGGTCATCGGAACATCGATGCCCTTAAAACCGTTGGCCGCTGCCAGCGGCAGGCATTCTTCCCAGTCAAGTGTGACTCCAATGTTCCCAGCATTAAGGCATCGGTACATATGCATTCTCACTGATTGTGCAATTGCCAACGTGACGCAGTCTCACGGTTTGCCAACGTGTAAAACGGGACTGAGCAAAACGTTACCAGTTACGCTATCCGGTCCGCAACAGCAAACATATCGATCTGGCTGCGCATCAAGCACGTCCGAAAGAGCGTTCCACATATCAGGGGTCTCATTGCAGATCGCAACCGGGATAGTTTTCGTGCGGCCTCGGATCTCGTCGATCATATATCGAAGCGTCTGGTATCTGAGAGCATGTGAGAACAGGTACTTGCCACCGTTACGATTGGTTATGCCCAGCCCTTCTCTGATTTTAGCCCCCCATGGTTCATCGAGTCGTGAGACGTCCATGGCTGCCGCAAGCGTCTCTGGCAGACACCAGCCAAGGATGTCTATGGTGATTACGTCGTAACCGTTCACGGGGTAGCAAATCAGAAATAGCGTAGTAGTGCAAGTGTTTTTTCGTACGCGATCCTAAATTTTGGTGAGTGGCTGCTGTTGGCCGAATTAGGTCTCTGAAAAAAAGTTGTATC
>Ga0307929_1002869_pt1 | contig 10571 bp, 12 predicted proteins | sample AceLakmetage1330_FD_203160 | JGI IMG/M metagenome (GOLD analysis project Ga0307929, IMG submission 203160) | Saline water microbial communities from Ace Lake, Antarctica - #1330 | ecosystem: Environmental > Aquatic > Non-marine Saline and Alkaline > Saline | place: Antarctica: Ace Lake...
TGCGGCTCGGATGTGTTTGTACATATTTCCGCTGTTGAGCGCGCTGGTCTGACCGGCCTGAATGACGACCAGAAAGTCTCGTTCGAGCTGGAAACCGGCCGTAACGGCAAAGAAAACGCGACAGAGCTTAAAGCGATGTAATCGTTTTTTCGGCAAGCCTGCCGGAACCGAAATTCTGAACGCCGCCCGATATTGCTTCGGGCGGCGTTTTTCGTTGGCCCCCTGCGGTTTCTGATACCTTCCCTTGCAGGCGCGCAGAAACATATCTTGAAATTGGCAAATCCAACCTTCATGCTGCCGCGCAAGAGTCGCCCGCAACACGAGGCCGACACAGTTCTGATGTGGGAAGTACGATCATGCAATACGCCGCCCCCGAAACCGCCAAGGAGGCCTCGCGCCTGCTGGCCGAATGCGCTGGACCTGCGCGCGTCCTGGCCGGTGGGACCGACCTGTTGGTGCAGATGAAGGCCGGAATGGTTGAACCTGCCCTCGTCGTTGACATCAAGAAAATCGCCGGAATGCGTGACATCACCGCCGAAGATGGCGGCTGGCGCATTGGCGCTGCGGTCTCGGGCGCCGAGCTTGGCGAAAATGCCGGCGTCACCGCCGACTGGCCCGGTGTGGTTGAAGCGTTTGAATTGATCGGCTCGACCCAGGTGCAGGGCCGCTGCACGATGGCGGGCAATCTTTGCAACGCCTCACCGGCTGGGGATTCAGTCCCTGCGATGGTCGCCGCCAACGCAGTGGCGCGTATTCATGGGCCTGAAGGCGTGCGGGATTGCCCGGTTGGCGATATTCCGGTCAGCCCTGGCAAAACCTCACTTGGGAAAGGTGAATTTGTCACCTCGATCTTCCTGCCGGCCCGTCCGGGGCACTGCGGTGACGCCTATCTGCGGTTCATCCCGCGCACCGAAATGGATATCGCGGTGTGTTCGGCCGGGGTCAGTCTGGTGCTGGACGACAACGGCGTCTGCACCGCCGCCCGGGTCAGTCTGGGGGCGGTTGCGCCAACGGTTCTGCTGGTCGATGCCGCGGCCAATGCCCTGATCGGCAGCAAGCTGGATGACGCAGCGCTTGAGGCCTGCGGCTCCGCCTGCGCCGCCGCCGCCACACCGATCAGCGACAAACGCGGCACCGTCGAATTTCGCAAGGATGTCTCAGCGGTGCTGGCAAAACGTGCCGCCAAAATCGCCCAACAACGCGCCGGAGGCCGGTCATGAGCAAGCTACATGTCACAACGAAAATCAATGGCGATACGGTTGAATATTTGTGCGACCCGCAGGAAAGCCTGCTGGACGTTTTGCGCGACCGCCTGCGCCTGACCGGCGCGAAGGAAGGCTGCGGCTCGGGCGATTGCGGCGCTTGTTCGGTTGAACTGGACGGGCGTTTGGTCTGTTCCTGCCTTGTGCTGGGGGTCGAAGCCGAAGGGGCCGAAATCAATACCATCGAAGGCATGGCAACCGGCGAAACCCTGCATCCGCTACAACGCAAATTCCTGGAACACGCAGCCCTGCAATGCGGCGTCTGCACCCCGGGCATTCTGATTGCCGCCAAGAACCTGCTGGAGCGAAACCCGGATCCGACCGAAACCGAAGTGCGCTATTGGCTGGCCGGCAATCTTTGCCGCTGCACCGGCTATGACAAGATCATCAACGCGGTGATGGATGCCGCAGCTGAAATGCGGGGGGCCTAGATCATGGCATTTGACGAGTATCAAAAGCGCGACTTCAAAGTCATCGGCACCACCCCTTTGCGCCCGGATGGCATCGACAAAGTCACCGGCCGGGCCCAATACGGGGCGGATTATTATCTGCCCGGCATGCTGGTCGGCAAAATGCTGCGCAGCCCCTATGCGCACGCCAAAATCAAGTCGATCGACACCTCAGCCGCACGCGCGATGCAAGGCGTCAAAGCCGTGGTCACCGCCGACGATTTCCCCGGCACCGCAACGGGTGAAACCCTGGATGTGCAGGACCATTGCCTGGCCCGCGGAACCGCCCTTTATGACGGCCATGCGGTCGCTGCTGTCGCGGCAATAGACGCGGAAACCGCGCGTCAGGCCCTGAAACTGATCAAGGTTGATTACGAGGTACTGCCGCATGTCACCAGCATCGAAGACGCCGTCAAACCCGGCGCGCCTTTGGTCCAGGAAGGCCGTCGCGGCCGGAAAGTGCCCAAGCAGTTTTCCGACAATTGCACCGGCTGGTGCGAATTTGGCCACGGCGATCTTGAAGCCGGTTTCGCCAAGGCTGACAAGATCATTGAACGCACGTTCAAAACCTCCTCCACCCATCAGGGTTATATTGAGCCGCATGCCTGCTTGGCCTCAATGGGGTCAGACGGCCGAGCCGATGTCTGGTGCTGCACCCAAGGGCATTTCCATGTCCGCAATCTGTGTGCGCAGATCATGGATATGGACCAAAGTGCGCTGCGCGTCACCGCCAGTGAAATCGGTGGCGGTTTTGGCGGCAAGACTACGGTGTTCATCGAACCCGTCGCGCTGCTGCTGTCGCTGAAGGCCGGGCATCCGGTCAAGGTGGTTATGTCGCGCGACGAGGTTTTCAAGGCCTCAGGCCCGACCGTCGCCTCCATGACCGATGTGAAAATCGGCATGACCAAGGATGGCCGGATCACCGCCGCTGACGCGTTGATCCGCTATGAAGGTGGGGCCTGGCCCAACCTCACGATCTTTCCCGGCGCGCAATCGGCCTTTGCCTGTTACGATCTTGAAGCGGTGCGCGCGCAAGGGTTGAACGCGTTGACCAACCGGCCGTTGCAGGCGGCTTATCGCGCCCCAGGCGCGCCGCAGTCGATTTATGCGGTTGAAGCGGTGGTGGACGAACTGGCGCTGGAACTGGGGCTTGACCCGATTGACGTGCGCCTGAAAAACGCCGCCAAGAAGGGCACGAAATCATCTTATGGCCCGACCTATGACGACATCGGCCTGGTGCAACTGCTGGAAGCCGCAAAGGCGCATCCGCATTATTCGGCACCCCTTGGCCCCAATCAGGGGCGCGGTATTTCCAGTGGCTTCTGGTTTAATTTCGGCGGTGAAACCTGTGTGTCGCTGGCGCTGGATTTTGACGGCTCGATCACCCTGGTTGAAGGCAATCCCGATATCGGTGGATCGCGCGCGTCGATGTCGATGATGGCGGCGGAAGAGCTGGGCATCCCTTACGAGAAAGTGCGCACGATTGTCGCTGACACCGCCTCGCTTGGCCATAACGAGGTCACGCATGGCAGCCGGGTGACTTTCGCAGTTGGGCTGGCCACGATCAAAGCCGCCCGTGCGGCCAAGACCGAAATGTGCCGTCGGGCAGCCAAAATCTGGGGTATCGATGAAGATGCTGTCGTCTGGGAAGACGGCTTTGCCAAACCTGCCGGGCCAAACGCTGGCGAATATGAGCCGATGTCGATTGAAAAGATCGCCAAGGACAGCCCGCGCACCGGTGGGCCGATTGTCGGCCACCATGAGGTCACAGCCGAAGGGGCTGGCGTCAGTTTTGGGGTGCATATCTGCGACCTTGAAGTTGATCCAGAAACCGGGTTCACCAAGATTTTGCGCTATACCGTGTTGCAGGATGCCGGCAAAGCGATCCATCCGCAATATGTCGAAGGCCAGTTGCAAGGCGGGGCGGTGCAGGGTATCGGCTGGGCCTTGAACGAGGAATATATCTACGGCGAAGACGGGCGGCTGCAAAATGCAGGCTTCCTGGATTACCGGATCCCCGTCGCCTCGGACCTGCCGAAAATCGACACGGTGATTTTGGAAATTCCCAATCCCGGCCATCCTTATGGCGTGCGCGGGGTCGGCGAAACCGGCATCGTGCCACCGCTGGCGGCGATTTCCAACGCGATGTCGCATGCGATCGGGGTCAGGATGCAGGAACTGCCGATGTCGCCGCCCAAGGTTTTGAAAGCGATCAAAAACAAGGGCTAAGCACATGGTCAAGGTGACGGTCTGGGGATCTTTGCGCAGCTTCACCGATGGGCAAGCTGTGGTCGAAGTTCAGGCCGACACCTTCAAAAGCGTGCTTGATGCGCTGGCGAAAGATTACCCCGGCCTGATCCCACAAATCGAGGCCGGGGTGTCGCTGGCCATTGACGGGCGCATCTATAAAGACAGTTGGTTCACACCGGTCACCCCTGACAGTGAGGTGGTGCTGATGCCCTTGATGCAGGGCGGCTGAGGGCGGTTTGTTTGGCCTGAGTTGCTGCCTTCGGCGAGGATATTTTGGAAAGAAAGATTGGTTTGGCGTTATAAGTTACTGGTTTTTGCGTTTTTGGGATTAGTCGTAACATTTTACTTGCGGCGAATCGCATTGCGACATATCCCTGACCGTGCGGTCGGCTAATTATTGACGAGTCCAGGACAGCAACTCCACGCCGCAACAGGAGAAACAGAATGTACGCACAGATGGTCAAGACCAGCTCAACCGGGGTGAAATCGCCCGAAGAGATGACCGATCAGGAACGCGCTTTTCAGGCGCGGATTGATGCCGGTGAAAAGATTGAGCCGAAAGACTGGATGCCTGACGATTACCGCGCCACCCTGATCCGCCAGATCGGCCAGCACGCACATAGCGAGGTCGTTGGCCAATTGCCCGAAGGCAACTGGATCACCCGCGCGCCGACCCTGGAACGCAAGGCGATTTTGCTGGCCAAAGTGCAGGACGAGGCCGGGCATGGGCTGTACCTTTATTCCGCCGCCGAGACCCTTGGCGAAAGCCGGGATGAGTTGATCCGTCTGCTGCATGACGGCAAGATGAAGTATTCGTCGATCTTCAATTATCCCACCCTGACCTGGGCCGATATCGGCGCGGTTGGCTGGCTGGTTGACGGCGCGGCGATTGTCAATCAGGTGGCGTTGCAGCGGACCTCTTACGGGCCTTACAGCCGGGCGATGGTGCGGATTTGCAAGGAAGAAAGTTTCCACGCCCGCCAGGGCTATGCGATCATGATGAAGATGGCTTTTGGCACGCCGGCGCAAAAGGCGATGGCCCAGGATGCGCTGAACCGGATGTGGTATCCCTGCCTGATGATGTTTGGGCCTTCCGACAAGGACTCGGTGCATTCCGAACAGTCGATGGCCTGGAAAATCAAGATCGGCACCAATGACGAGCTGCGTCAGAAATATGTCGATCAGACCATTCCGCAGATCGAATACCTGGGGCTGGAATGCCCCGACAAAGACCTGAAATGGAATGAAAAGCGCGGGCATTACGACTTTTCCGAGCCCGACTGGTCCGAGTTTTTTGCCGTGATCAAGGGCAATGGTCCTTGCAACAAGGAACGCCTGGCCGCGCGTCAAACCGCCTGGGACGATGGTGCCTGGGTGCGCGACGGATTGCTGGCGCATGGCCGCAAAAAAGCCGCCCGGCAGATGGCTGCTGAGTAGAGGAGAGATCAGATGTCAAACGAATGGCCCCTTTGGGAAGTTTTCATCCGCGGGCAGCATGGCATGAGCCACCGACATGTCGGCAGCCTGCATGCGCCCGACGCCGACATGGCGATCAAGAACGCCCGCGATGTTTACACGCGACGCAATGAAGGCGTGTCGATCTGGGTGGTCGAAGCGGTTCGGATCGCCGCCAGTGACCCGACCGACAAGGCGGCCCTTTATGAGCCATCGGCCTCAAAAGTCTATCGTCATCCGACGTTTTTTGACATCCCTGACGAAGTGGGGTCGATGTGATGGCGCAGGATCAGGCCTTGTTTGAATACCTGCTGCGGCTTGGCGACAACACGCTGGTTTTGGGCCATCGGGTGTCGGAATGGTGCGGCCACGCGCCGGTCCTGGAAGAGGATATCGCGCTGGCAAACACCGCCCTTGATCTGATCGGCCAGACGCAATTGTGGCTGGGCCTGGCGGGTGAGGTTGAAGGCAAGAACCGCACAGCCGACGATCTGGCTTATCTGCGTGATGCTTGGGATTTTCGCAATCTTTTGCTGGTGGAACGCCCCAATGGTGATTTCGGCCAGACGATGATGCGCCAGTTTCTGTTTGACGCCTGGCAGATGATCAATCTGGGGCGCTTGCTGAAATCCAGCGACAAGCGTGTCGCTGATATTGCTGAAAAGGCCAGCAAGGAAGTCGCGTATCACCTGGAACGCTCGGGCGATACGGTGGTTGGCCTTGGCGATGGGACGGACGAAAGCCATCAGCGGATGCAAGCGGCGCTGGAGTATCATTGGGATTATATCGGTGAGATGTTTGTCAGTGATCCAGTCGATGCGGCAATGGTCAAGGCGGGCATTGCGCCTGATCCGGCCTCGTTGCGCGGTGAGTGGGATGAACTGGTTGGCCGCTATCTGAAAGCGGCGACGCTGAAAATTCCCGGCGACGGCTATGTTCACAAAGGCGGCAAAACCGGCCAGCATACGGAGCATCTGGGTTTTGTCCTCGCCGACATGCAGTTTTTGCAGCGTGCGTATCCCGGGGCGGAATGGTGATCACAAAAACCCTGCCTTCGGTCGATCAGGTCTGGGAATGGCTTGACGCGGTGCCGGATCCTGAAATCCCGGTGATCTCGCTGGTGGATCTGGGGATTATCCGGGACGTGCGGCTTGAGGGTTCTGAATTTGTGATCACAGTCACGCCAACCTATTCCGGCTGCCCGGCCACCAATGTCATCAACGCCGATATTGAGGTCGCGCTGCACGAAAAAGGTGTGGAAAATCTGAGGCTTGAAAGGCAACTTTCACCCGCCTGGACCACCGACTGGCTGACTGAAAACGGCCGTGCGAAGCTGGAAAGATATGGCATCGCCCCGCCGCAGTCCAAAGGCGCGCCCGCGCGTTGCCCCAATTGCGGCGGCACTGATCTGGCCTTGACCAGTCAGTTCGGCTCCACCCCTTGCAAGGCGCTTTGGAAATGCAACAGCTGCCTTGAACCCTTTGACTATTTCAAATGTATCTGACGAGGTAACCTATGGCCCGGTTTCACAATCTGACCGTCACTGACGTCACCAAAACCATCCGCGACGCCGTTGTCGTCACCTTAGCGCCTGCGCCGGACGATCAGGCGGCGTTTGACTTTATCCAGGGCCAGTATCTGACCTTCCGCCATGATTTTGAAGGTGAGGAATTGCGCCGCTCCTATTCGATCTGCACCGGCAAGGACGAGGGCGCGTTGAAGGTCGGCATCAAGCGCGTCGATGGCGGCGCGTTTTCGACCTGGGCCAATGAGGCGTTAAAGCCCGGCGACCAAGTGCAAGCGATGCCGCCGATGGGCAATTTTCACACCAAGATCGACCCCACCGCCGCCAAACAGTATCTGGGATTTGCCGGCGGATCTGGCATCACGCCGGTGCTGTCGATCCTGAAAACCACCCTGGTGCGGGAGCCGAAATCGCAGTTCACGCTGGTTTACGCCAACAAAGGCGTCAGCACGATCATGTTCCGAGAGGAGCTGGAAGACCTGAAAAATCAGTATCTTGGCCGCCTCAGCGTCATCCATATTCTGGAAAGCGACACCCAAGAAATTGACCTGTTCACCGGGCTGGTCGATGCGGAAAAATGCAAATTGCTGTTTCAGCATTGGATCGACCTGCCGGCAATTGACACCGCGTTCATTTGCGGGCCGGAACCGATGATGTTGTCGATCTCACAATCGCTGAAAGACGCGGGTATGGCCGACAACCAGATTAAGTTTGAGCTGTTTGCAAGTGGTCAACCGGGCCGCGCCAAGCGCAAAGCAGTGTCGACCAAGGCGGCAAGTGGCGCCAACACGACGCAAGCGACGGTGACGCTGGATGGGGTAGCGCAGACGTTTCAGATGCCAAAGGACGGGCAATCCATCCTTGAGGCGGCGATTGAAAACGATCTGGATGCGCCGTTTGCCTGCAAGGCCGGGGTCTGTTCGACCTGCCGCGCCAAGCTGATCGAGGGCGAGGTCGACATGATCGCCAACCACGCGCTTGAGGATTACGAGGTCGAGCAGGGCTATGTCCTGACCTGCCAATGCTATCCGCTGACCGACAACGTTACGGTCGATTACGATCAATAAAGGCCAATAGGGGACGAAATGTCTGACAGCATGAAGATCGAGGATTACCTGGCTGCCGGTGGCACGCTTAGCGCGCCCGGCAACGCGCCGCCCCGCTATCGCGCCGAACTGATGCGCCTGATGGCCACCTTCGTTGACAGCGAACTGGCCGGGGCCGCCGGATTTGCCGATATGATCAATCAGGGTCCGGGCATCAAAGAACGGATCGCGGCTGCCAAGATCGTTTTGGAAAAGGCCGACAATGCCGACAAGGTACTGTCGATCATGGGGGAGTTTGGGGCCAACCGCAGCAAATACGCCACCCACCATCCCTGGACGGCACGTCTGACCCGGCTGGCCGATATCGGCGCCACGCGAACCGACGCCGATATGCGTCTGGCGGTGTTCAACTATCCGCTGACCAATTGGCCGGATGCGGTTGTGATGAACCTTCTGATGGGCAGCGCCGTTGGCATCCAACTGGATGAGTTTTCGCGCCTGTCTTATCAGCCGCTGGCCGAAGCCTTTCGCGCCATTGCCCCGGTTGAGGCGCGGCATACCGAACTGGCTGAAGAAGGGTTGCACCGCCTGCTAGACACCGGCACCGCCACTGCGGATCTGGACGCCTCGGTCACCTATTGGTGGCCACGGGTTGCCGCCAGTTTTGGCGCTGACAGCTCTCCTCGCGCCGCAACCCTGGCGGCCTATGGGTTGCGCCATACCGGCAATGCCGATCTGCGCCGCACCTGGCAGGATAAGGCCAGCGGCCTGCTGCAAGGGCTGGGCCTGACAGCCCCTTGATGGCAGCAGAAGGCACCTATGGCTGCCCTGCCTATCAGCGGGCTGCTGGCTGTCTGGCCGACCGGGGCGACCTGCGCGTCTGGTCGGTGATCGTGACGATTTTCGGCGATCTGGCCGGGCAGGAAGGCGACAGTTTAAGCGGCGCTTTGCTAACGCGATTGACCGAGTTGCTGGGCATCCGCCCCGAAGCAATGCGCGTGGCACTACACCGATTGCGCAAGGACGGCTGGATCGTCAGCGTCAAATCCGGGCGCAGCAGCAATTACCACCTGACCGCCAAAGGCCGCCTTGAAAGCCGGGTGGCGGGCAAGCGCATCTATGCCCAAAACCAACTCGCGCCAGTTAACTGGCACCTGCTGATCGCCCAGCCCGGCAGCCAGGCCGACCGGATGACCGGCGAGGCCAATCTGCGGGCGCAAGGCTATGTCATAGTCGCCCAAGGCGCTTACCTGAAAGCGGGCGCGCCCGGCCCTGCCAGCGGTTTTCTTTGTGATTTTCTGGCGATCTCAGGCCAGATTGCGCTGATCCCGGACTGGCTGCGCTTGAGCCTTGCAACCGACACGGTTCAGGCGAGCATGGCCGATCTGGAAATCTGCCTGCGTGCGATGCAAACGGCACTGGCCGTTCAGCCCGCTTTGCCTGATCCGGAGCGCGCCGCCTTGCGGGTTCTGATCGTACACAACTGGCGGCGACTGGTGCTGCGCCTGCCCGACCTGCCGGACGGGTTTTTCCCAGGCGACTGGCGCGGCGCGGCATGTCGCACCCTTGTCGGTGACCTTCTCGCCACCCTCACCCGCCCGTCGCTAAGTTGTCTTGAGGACGGTCACTAGGCCCTAGTAAACCCGGCCCGTATCGCTGGCGGTGTCTCCGCCCAGATACTTGGCTGCAAGGTTCTTCGACCCCCCCGCCAAAATCGCCACGTCCGAGCCGACGGCCACAAACAGCGCGCCAAGCTCGATATAGCGCCGGGCCTTGACCTCATCTGCCATCAGGATGCCCGGGGCCTTGCCCGCAGCGACGATGCGCTTGATCCCATCCTCAATCGCGACCTGCACATCGGCGTGGCCGGGATTGCCGTGATGGCCAAGGCTGGTCGCCAGATCGGAAGGGCCGATAAACACGCCGTCAACGCCCTCAACCGCGCAGATCGCTTCCAGATTATCCAGCGCCGTCTTGGTTTCTGCCTGCACCAGCAAACACGCCTGATCATTGGCGCTGGTCAGATATCCGGCATCGCGCCCGTAACCCGACGCCCGCGCCACCCCGGCGCCGTTGCCGCGAATGCCCGCAGGCGGGTAGCGCATCGCGCGCGCCATCAAATCAGCATCGTCCGCAGTGTCGACAATCGGCACCAATATCGTCTGCGCCCCGGCATCCATCACCTGCTTGACCTCAACCACATTGACCGAGGAAATCCGCACCACCGCCTGGCTGGGCGACGGCCCCACCACCTGCAACTGATCGCGGATCGAGCGCAGATCATTCGCGCCATGTTCGCCATCAATCAGCAGCCAGTCAAACCCGGCATACGCGCTGATTTCTGCGGTGATCGCGGTGGCAAGGCTCTGCCAGAAGCCGATTTGCAACTGGCCGGAATTGATCGCCTGTTTGAAGTGGTTTGTCGGTGCGGGCATCTGTTTTCCTTACTCAAATGCGCAGGTGACGGTGCCAAACGGCCCGAAATCTGCATGAAACTCAGCCCCAGACGGGGCCTCAATCGCGCGGATGAAGGAGCCTGACAAGACAACCTCCCCGCGCCGAATATAGTCGCCATGTTCCGCCA
>Ga0307929_1002870_pt1 | contig 10569 bp, 9 predicted proteins | sample AceLakmetage1330_FD_203160 | JGI IMG/M metagenome (GOLD analysis project Ga0307929, IMG submission 203160) | Saline water microbial communities from Ace Lake, Antarctica - #1330 | ecosystem: Environmental > Aquatic > Non-marine Saline and Alkaline > Saline | place: Antarctica: Ace Lake...
AGCATGAAGAAGGCAGATTCAGAAACTCCTCCTTTATACACTGATCTTATGGGATTTGCACATGCTTTTGATGCAGCGTATTCAGGGTCGCGTATTCGGGACTTCACAGAACTTGACATTTGAAAAAGGTTTTGATTAGATTCAGCCTTGTGAACATCCAGTTTGTGTAGGTTGGGGTGAGGTGCGAACCCCAACATTTTCCGGTTTATCATCGTTTTGTGTTGGGGTTCATGCTTTACCCCAACCTACGGACCGGAAAAAAGGTTGGGTAGATCGAGACAGAAACTTACGCATTCCCACGCTGGAGCATGGGAACGAGGAGACCTGAAACCCGCAACCCGTATAGTCCGATGGTGTGTGACTGCCTACTGCTTACTACTTACTGCCTACTAAAATTTGAGGTTTCCCATGAGTTCTTTCTGGAGTCCTATCGTACACAAGCTTACTCCCTATGTGCCGGGGGAACAGCCCAAACATCCGGACTTGATTAAGCTTAATACCAATGAAAATCCCTATGGACCATCACCAAGGGCCTTGGAGGCATTGAAAAATGAAGCCGCGGATAGCCTGAGGCTTTACCCTGATCCGAATGCGGATTGTGTGAAAGAAACCGTGGCGGAGTATTACGGGCAGACTCCCGAAAGGGTCTTCGTTGGTAATGGTTCGGACGAGGTCCTGGCCCATGCATTTCAGGGTCTCTTAAAGCATTCTCAACCTCTCCTGTTTCCGGATATCACCTACAGTTTTTATCCGGTTTATTGTGGTCTGTACGGCGTGGAATATGAAATGGTTCCCCTTACAGAGGCTCTTGAAATCAACCCGGGAGACTATATTCGCCCGAACGGCGGTATTATTTTTCCCAATCCCAATGCCCCTACGGGGCGGTTGCTGCCTCTTTCGGCGATCGAAAAAATCCTGAAACAGAACACGGAATCCGTGGTGGTAGTCGACGAAGCGTACGTTGATTTTGGGGGCGAAACCGCCATTTCTCTTCTGGACGGTTTTTCCAATCTGCTGGTTATCCAGACCCTGTCGAAATCGCGGTCGCTCGCAGGTCTTCGAGTCGGGTTTGCCGTCGGTGATTCCGCATTGATCGAGGGTTTGGAAAGGGTCAAAAACAGTTTTAATTCCTATCCCATGAGCCGCTTTGCCCTTGCCGGAGCAATGGCTGCTATAAAAGATCGTAGGTATTTTGAAGAAACATGCAGGAAGATTGTTTCCACCCGCGAGGTTCTTGCTGCGGATCTTGAAAGGTTTGGTTTTGGGGTAATCCCTTCCGCTGCCAATTTCGTCTTTGTTCGGCATCCGGAAAGAGATGCGGGTCGGCTTGCCCTCGAGTTGAGAGAGATGGGGATTATTGTGCGTCATTTCAAGCAACCGCGTATTGAGCAATATCTGCGCATTACGGTTGGGACGGATGAACAATGCGGGGCGCTGGTGAGAGCGCTGGAGAAAATCCTCAAGAAGTCTGACGTCCCGTCTCCGACGTCCGCAGTTGAATAATAGACCCGTTTTTCGTTCCTATCCCGAGCCATTTCTCGTTCCCACGCTCCTGCGTGGGAATGCATGCTAAATGAGCAAAATGAGATTCCATGTTAGAACCTTGGAACCAGGAGGCTACCGAGGGCAGTGGTGACTCCGGACATCGGACATTCGACTCCTCTCAAGACAAAGACAATCAAACGCTTTTACTACGCTGTGGCAATGTGATCCTGCGTTTTTCAGGGTCTTTCTTCTGCCGGTAGAAGGTCACCGTATGTCCGATCATGCCTACATTTTCTGCTCCGGTCTCTTTTTCTATCTGGGATGAGATCTCCAGCTTCTGCTCTTTTTCTTTGAAATCGTTGAATTTTACTTTGATGAGCTCGTGACTTTCAATGGCATCTTTTGCGGAGATCGCTACCTGGGGAGTGAGCCCTTTTTGGCCGATGAAGACCACCGGTTTCATAGTGTGGGCCAATCCTCGTAAAAATTTCCTCTGAAAACCTTCAAGTTTTTTCATAATTACTCCATATAACTGTTTGATAATAGATTGTATAAAAAGTTTAAAAATAGGGCATTTCCTACGGTCTTCACTTTGAATTCCTTCGGTTTCCTATTCCGCCCAGATAGTTGACAATGCCTATTTCACCATTATATTTCCCCTGAAATCGCGGGGGTTTTGACGGTAACCTTATTTAAGAGAGCAGTATAAAGAACAGTAATGAAGAAATACAATGAAAAAGAAATAAATTGCAGGCGTACCTTTGCCATTATCAGCCATCCGGATGCGGGAAAGACGACTTTGACGGAAAAACTTCTTCTTTTCGGCGGGGCCATTCAGCAGGCCGGTGCAGTCAAGGCAAGAAAAGCTGAGAGGCACGCCACCAGTGACTGGATGTCTATCGAACAAGAAAGAGGTATTTCCGTTACCAGCTCTGTTATGAAGTTCAATTACAGGGACTTCGAAATCAATCTTCTCGATACGCCAGGGCACCAGGACTTTTCGGAAGATACATACAGGGTGTTGACTGCCGTCGACAGTGCGTTGATGGTGATTGACAACGCAAAAGGTGTAGAAACGCAGACCGAAAAACTCATGGAAGTCTGTCGAATGCGTAATACCCCGATCATTACCTTCATCAACAAACTGGACAGGGAAGGCCTGGCTCCCATTGATATTCTGGATGATATTGAAAACAAACTGCAGGTTGAATGTACCCCTCTTTCCTGGCCCATCGGTATGGGAAAACGATTTAAAGGAGTTTATAATCTTTTTCACAAACGACTGCATCTGTTTGAGGCTGGGCGGGAGACTCTTGGAAGGGAAGGCGTAGTCATTAATGACCTGAGTGATCCAGCACTGGATGAGTACCTTGGAAGCCAGGCCGATAGGCTGAGAGAAGACATAGAATTGATTGAAGGTGCTGTGGATCCCTTCGAAATGGAGTATTTTCTCAATGGAACCCAGACACCGGTTTTCTTCGGAAGCGCCATCAATAATTTTGGAGTAAAAGAAATGCTGGATGCCTTTGTGGAGATGGCGCCGCATCCTGGAGCACGTGTCGCGATTTCCCGTGAAGTTTCTCCCTACGAGGAACCATTCTCAGGCTTCACATTCAAAATCCAGGCCAATATGAACCCTGCACACCGGGATAGGATCGCTTTCATACGAATCTGCTCCGGCAAATTCAATCGGGGGATGAAAGTCCTTCATCACCGGATCGGAAAAGAGGTTGCGCTTAACAACGCCACCATCTTTATGGCCCAGGACAGAAAGAATGTGGAGGAGGCCTTTCCCGGGGATATTATTGGCATTCATAATCATGGAACGGTGAAAATCGGGGATACGTTCAGCGAAAAAGAGGTCCTTCAATTTACCGGAATTCCCAATTTTGCCCCGGAACATTTCAGGCGTATCCGCCTTAAAAATGCCTTGAAGATGAAACATCTCCAGAAGGGATTGACCCAACTTACGGAAGAAGGGGCGGTTCAGTTTTTCAGGCCTGTCATGGGGAATGATTACATATTGGGAGCAGTGGGTGTTCTGCAGTTTGACGTAACGGTTGCGCGGCTGAAGGCTGAATACGGCGTAGATGCTACGTACGAACCGATTGATTTCAAAGTTGTCCGCTGGGTTAGTTCCAATGATCGAAAAAAAATGGAAGCGTTCGAAAAAAAGAATATGTCTAATATGGCCCGGGACGCAGAGGGCCGACTTTCCTATATGACGACCAGTAAATGGCAGTTGGAATACTGTATGGAGCAATGGCCGGATATCGAGTTTTCAAATACCCTGGATGTTCAATGAAAGTTCTTCCAATGATCCCGGTTAGCTTGAAAATAAGGAGATGTCCGTGGCCTTGATCGGGATGAGAAACATATCCTGGGGATTCGGGGATCCTCCGCTGATCGAAAACATCACCTGGCAGATTGAAAAAGGGGAGCGCGTCTGTCTGTTAGGGCGAAACGGTGTGGGGAAATCCACATTGCTCAAGTTTCTTCATGGGGAAATGATTCCTGACAAGGGGGAGGTCTGGCCGCAGAAGGGGGTGACTGTTTCAGCCCTTAAGCAGGAAGTCCCCGAAGGCTTTGCTGGAACGGTCTTTGACGTAGTGGCCCGGGGGCTTGGTGAGAAGGGAAGGGCGCTTGTCGAATACAGGACAATTCGCCGCAATCCCTCTGCCTTGCTTTCCAGCGAGAGCGAGAAACGGATCGGGGTATTGCAGGAAAAATTCAGTACCAATGATGAATGGGGAATGCTGAGTGAGATTGAAACGACACTTTCCCGGACAGAACTGAACGGTGAATGGCCCTTCGCCCAGCTTTCCGCAGGGTTGAAACGCCGTACCCTTTTTGCCCGGGCCCTGGTCGCAAAACCTGATCTGCTACTTCTGGACGAACCTACCAATCACCTTGATATCGATAGTATCCTGTGGATGGAGGAGCTTATCCTTCGACACGTAAAAACCCTCCTTTTTGTTACCCATGATCGCGCTTTTCTGAAACGGATTGCAACCAGAATTGTAGAAATTGATCGTGGCCGGCTTTTCTCTTACGATTGCAACTACCAGAGGTATTTGGAGAGAAAACAGGCTGCCATGGTGGCGGAAGAAAAACAGGACAAGGTGTCCGACAGAAAGAGAAGCGCCGAAGAAGCCTGGATCAGACAGGGTATCAAAGCGCGCCGAACCCGCAATGAGGGGCGGGTGAGAGCCCTTTTGAAAATGCGGGAGAAATTTCAGGCACGTCGGAAAAAAACGGCGAATGTGACATTGCAGATCCAGGAAGGGGAGCGAAGTGGAAAGCTTGTTATTAAGGCAAAAGAGGTAAGTTTTTCCCATGAGGACAACCCCATACTTGAACATTTCAGCACTACGATTCTTCGGGGGGACAAGGTTGGCATCATTGGGCCGAACGGGGCTGGAAAGACAACCCTTCTGAAGATTTTACTCAAAAATACGGACCCTGATATGGGGGCGGTTCGCCATGGCGCCAATCTGCAGATCGTTTATTTTGATCAGCTAAGGGAACAGCTGGATGAGGAAAAGACGGTCGCAGAAAATATTGGAGAGGGAAACAGCTTCATTATTTTTAACGGCCAGAAACGCCATGTAATCACACATCTTCAAGACTTTCTCTTTTCCCGGGAGCGGTGCAGCACCCCCGTGCGCGTTCTTTCCGGTGGAGAAAAAAATCGTTTGATGCTCGCCAGGCTTTTTACTCAACCGGCAAATATACTGGTAATGGATGAACCCACTAACGACCTGGATGCGGAGACCCTGGAACTTCTGGAAGAATTACTGTTTGAATATGAAGGCACTCTTTTGCTTGTGAGCCATGACCGGGCTTTTCTTAATAACGTGGTGACAAGTACGCTCGTTTTTGAGGGGAAAGGTCGCGTGACCCAATATGCGGGTGGGTATGATGACTGGGTCATCCAGAGACCTGCGATAGATGATTCTCCACCGCCTTCAAAAGCCGTTGATCGGAAGGAAAAAAAGCGGGAAAAACCTGCCAAAAAACGGACCCTGAAGTTCAAGGAGAAAAAAGAACTCTCCGAACTTCCCGATCACCTGCATACACTGGAGACGGAAAAAGAGAACCTTTTCAAAAGCATGTCCGACCCTATGTATTACAAAAAAGGGAAAGAGGAGATGGCTGCAGCAACACTGCGACTGGAAGAATTGGAAAAAGAGATAGATGCGGCCTATTCCCGATGGGAGTTTCTGGATAGTATTGAGGAAGAGTAAATAATTTCGGGTAATCACGGATTAGCGTCATATTTTTATTTATTGTCGAATAGACCATGCTCTGGTGTCAGGTGTCAGGTGTCAGGAAAAAATCCGACGGGATTCTACGTATTCAATTTGATAACAAATGGTTACATTTTGCAAAATCGCAAAGCATGAATAGAAAGTACTGAATCACTGACACCCGACACCTGACACCTCGGTTCCGGAAAAATAATTCTTCACGCTGACCCTCGTTGAGCCATAATTTCATTTATCCCAGAGCCCTTTCCCACTTCTTCACCATGATCTCCATGCTCATTTCCGTCAAACCGTTACGTTCCAGAAAAGCAGGGAGGTCATCTCGATTCCCCTGTGACCACCAACCTTTGAGAATAATTCCCGCTTCCTTCGTGAACATCCACCGTTTTCCAAGAACTTCCCTCAAGTGACTTTCCATAACCGCCTCCCCCATCCACCCCAGAATGTAATCAAGGCAGTATAGTTCCGGAACCAGATCGAAAAGGTGACTTTCAGGCTGATAATAAAAGCCGGTATATCGTGCCATCGTCCTCGCATAGGGCTCTCCACTGGTAAGATCTCCACCCATGAACATCTCGTATTCCGCTATGAACTTGGCGGCGTACCTCCGGAACATGGAAAAATCTTTGAGAACCTTGTGGTAAGTGAGGTCTTCAGCTTCCTTTGCGTGGAGCCCCAGTTGTTTTGTCAGAAAAGGGACGGAAAGGGCGAGATTTTGGTTAAGAAAAGCAAAGGCTTCAGATAGGCTGAACGATGTAGCCATGTCTTTTTCCGCAAAGGAAAGGTCGGAAGACGTATAGGCAGCCGAAAACCCATGGCCCAGTTCGTGCCACAGGGTTTCCAGGTCAATCCAGCCTCCTTCGGGTCTCATGAGTATGGTTATCTCGTCAGGGGCCTGAAGAACAAAACAGATGCCCTGGGCGCTCTTTCCCTTTTCTTTCTCTATGTCTATATTCAGGCCCGGAATATGATCGGTATCCATATCCCAGTGTCTAAAAAAAGGAGTCAGTTCTCCCAATGGTTTTTCGGGAAACAAGCCGTCAAACTCCCGCAGACTCAATATGTTGATGGAGTCAAACCGAGTGAGATCCGCCAGGGGGATGCCGAACCGTTTTCTGCACCACTTTTCCATGGCATCAAAATAGAGTGTATCTGTTGTTAGAAGGAGCTTTTTTAATGCTTCATAATAATAGGAGTAATCTAACGCTTTTTTTTCGCTGCAGTACTGGATGTAATTTTCAAAACCCAGGTCATTGGAAAGCATTTCAATCAGAATGTTCCAGTAATTGAGGGCAAACGGCTTGAGGAATTTACACAAGGGGCCACTTTCTTTCTGAAGGATCTGCCTTTTTTCATAGGTGCTGGATTTCTGGCACCAGGTAATGATGTCTCGGAAATAGATTTTTTCCCCGGAAACATGGGCTGCGGCGCCCCGCGTCCATGCACGCATCTCATTTTCGTGGGGGAGGAGGGCGCGTTGCAGGTAGTGGTCAATGAGGGCAAATCGCAATCGCCTTTTTCCTGTTGCGCCAGGTAGTGCATCAATGGCGGCAAGAGTATCCAGGTTGATGAAACTGTCGTACCCTTCATAGATTTCATAGGCCGTGAAAGGTGCTTTGTCGCCTTTCCAGAGGGAAAGGGCTTCCATATTCCACCGGTAGTTGAGGTGATAGAGGGTGTTTTCAATGTCTGAACGGCTCAAAGAATTTTGATTAATCATGGATTTCGGTGATCCTCATGGGAAACATTTTGGTTCAAGGTTCAAGGTTCAAAGGTTCCCAGCTTTTGCTTCAGACGGGATCTTCAACAGGTTTGGATTGCTGATTTCCACCCCTGTGTTAGTGACATCCTGCCACGACCGGATCTGTATGAAGCAAGAGTCCTCGTTCCCATGCTCCAGGGTGGGAATGCATAAGTTTCTTTCTTGATCAGACTGACTTCTTTTCCGGTCAGAGGCCCCGCTCATGTGAAACTTCATCTGGTTATTGGTTTTTTGAACCGCAAGTCGCCCCGTTTGAATATGATGAGCTGTCCTTCGGAATTTAGCGGGATAAACTGCGGCCGCAAAGCCTTTTTCGAATCGGAACGGACGATTCGAAAAAACAGCCATTATTGTTTCTGTGCGAAACGTAAACATTCTCCGAAATGCCCGAAGGGCTGATTGCTTTATCGAATCGTCCGTTCCGATTCGGTAAAAAAAATGAATCTTAGCGTTCTTTGTTTACCCCGTTCAATTCACGTCAGTGACAGCGTAGCGTATTTAACTGGGGCGTCTTGAGCGTAGCCCCGCTAGCGGGACAAGCGCCCGGTAAATAATCGCGTGCAAGTTTCTTTGTCGATTAGGCGGAATGAGCTTTCTATCTCCGGGACAAAGGCCGAAAATCCGGAATCAAACCTAGTCGAGTTCCTGCCCTTCCATGGGCGTTAACTTGAGCGCTGCGACAAAGCTGATTAATGCCATTACAATGAGATAATAGGCTGGAGAGGCGATATCCCCGGTGATTTCCACAAGCCAGGTGCATACCATGGGAGCGGTGCCTCCGACCAGTGCGAGAGTCAGGTTATACCCTAAAGCAATGCCGCTGAAACGCATGGATGTGGGAAACATCTCCGCCAGGGTTGCCGGCATTGAACCTTGGATATTACAGAAAATCAGTGCAAAAATCAATTGCGCCACAAGAGCTGATTGAAAGACGCCATGGTCCGACCACACAAAAAGGGGATAGGCGACTATGGCTATAGCCAAACAGGAGGCCACAAGCATTTTCTTTCGACCAACCTTGTCGGATAGATATCCGGAGATGGGAATGAGAGCCATCACGAACAGGGTGGCAATGGTATTTATCATCATGGCATGGGGAACGGTCGGTTTTACCATATGGGTGAGATAGGTGGGCCACCACACAAAGAGCATATAGAAGCCACCTCCAAAAAGGACAACAAGGGCCGCTGCATGTGCTATTCGGCCGGGCATATGGCGGATTACCCGGGTGACAGGGCTTTTGTGAACATTTTCAGTGGCTTTCAGTTTTTTAAAGGCAGGGGGCTCCATCATGCCCTTTCGCATCCACAATCCAAAGCCACCAATGGCAATTCCGGCCAAAAAAGGAATACGCCATCCCCAGGTCAGCATGCTTTCCTGAGTGAGCAGAGCCTGCATGGCTGTGGCCACCGCAGAGCCGATCATAATACCGCCAACGGCGCTCAAGGTGGTCAAACTGCCATAGAACCCCCGCCGATTGGGGGGTGCAATCTCCGTGGCAAAGGATATGGAGCCAATGAATTCTCCTCCCACAGATAACCCTTGAATAAGCCGGAGGACAATCAGTATTACCGGTGCGGCAAGGCCGATCCGGTCGTAAGTCGGTACAAGGCCAAGGCAGGCGGTGGGAATGGCCATCATGAGAACGGAGACTTGAAGTGCTTTCTTGCGACCTACCCGATCGCCCATGTGGCCGAAAATCGCACCGCCGATGGGCCGCATCATATACCCCGCAGCAAATACGCCAAAGACCTTAATCAGGGCCGCGTATTTACTTTCGGAAGGAAAGAAAAGAGTCCCGATTATAGGTGCATAATAGCCGAAAACAGCAAAATCATACCACTCCAGGACGTTCCCAATGATGCCGGCGACCGCACTTCGGTTTGTAGGGCGAGTTTGATCCTTTGCTATCATCTTTTGAGCCTCGATAAATCCCGTGGGGGAACAAAAAAGGGCTTTGCGCTGGGATGAACCTTTCCAGGCAAAAGCCCAAAGAAATTTTTATCATACCTCTTTAATCCGTGTCAAAGGATTATGGATGAGTAGGAAAACAAGTCTAATGGCCGACGTTAAGACCAAGTCCAGAGTTTAACTCATCGCGGATTACCGTTTCGCTCCAGAAAATCCCTTTTTTTCAGAAATCATAAAAAAAATGGAAAAAGTTGACGGTTCGTACCGTCAACTAATCGTCAATATTGGTATCATAGTACAGTTTTCATCGAAAAATCGACATTCTTCATTTGTCACTCTACATTTTTCCGGGAAGAACAATAAAAGACTTATGCCCAAACTCCCTGAGATTAATGTTCTGGAGTTAATCCGTAAGGATTTTATTTCAAAGAAGTGCAAACTGTTTTTTGGTTTGTGTGATGGATGCCGAGGAGTTGTCAGATTTGTTCAAACGCCTGTTCGCAATGAAAGGATGGTAAACATGTAACCTCAAACCGAAAGGGCTTTGGAATAGCAGAAGCCTTTTTATCAAGGAGAATGTTCAATGAAAAAATGTATGGTGATTTGTCTTTTTATCTTATTTTGTGCTGCAGCCTGTAACACTGCCATGAGAGATGGTGCAAAGAGCGCCACGTTGAAAGCCGGTATGTCGAACACCCTGACACTTTCTAAGGGGGAAGTGGTGTATGATTTGAATGGAGAGTGGAGTATTGAGACAAACCTTTCAGGCAATACTTCGTATAATGGGTTGGCAACAATAAAGCAAGAAGGGGACCGGTTCGTAGCCGTTTTGACAAGCGGGAATTACCCGCACGCGGCCCCATTGGAAAAGGTAAAGGGAACGTTGAAAGGAGCTGGTATAAGCAAAATCCAACTCTATACAATATACGGCTGGGTCAACAGTTTCGGGGAAATCGAAGAGGCAGGGAACAGAATAATTCTAGATACGCAATTGCCTGAGATCGAGGCAAATACTACATTGACGCGAAAATAGTGCCCATTACATTCTATCGCAGCAGAGGTTGCGGCTTCTGACTTTGGCGCGACCTCTGCTAAAATTTCCATCTGAAAGATACAATCGGGTGTTAGACGTGCAATAACATT
>Ga0307929_1002874_pt1 | contig 10561 bp, 9 predicted proteins | sample AceLakmetage1330_FD_203160 | JGI IMG/M metagenome (GOLD analysis project Ga0307929, IMG submission 203160) | Saline water microbial communities from Ace Lake, Antarctica - #1330 | ecosystem: Environmental > Aquatic > Non-marine Saline and Alkaline > Saline | place: Antarctica: Ace Lake...
CCATTGATGACTTCAAGGCAGGTCTCAGCAGGATCCGGAATCGGGTGATTGCAAGAGTGTTCAGAGAGCTTGGTCTGATGGAAGAGTGGGGAAGCGGATACAGGAGAGTTACAGACAGTTGTACCAGGGCTGGTTATCCCGTGCCGGAATGGCAGGAGGTGGGACCGTCTCTAAGGGTCACAATATTTCCTCATCCGGAAGCAGGGGAGTCGCTGATCGATGTCCCTATAAATGTCCCTGTAAATGTCCCTGTAAATGAAAGACAATCGTGGTTTTTGGAGCAGCTTCACAGCGGTAAGAACTGTAAATCTTCCAACCTGGCGGCACAATGGCAGGTTACGGAAAAGACAGCCAAAAGAGATCTTGCCGATTTGAAAAAGAAAGGGTTGATAAGATTTGTTGGAGCGCCTAAAACCGGGAAATATGTGTTGGCGGGGTAAGTCAAGCCTGACATCACCCCCGGTTGATCCAAACACCCAACACCCGTAAAAAGGTTCAAAAGCCTTAAACCCTGCTTTTTGCCCCCAAAAAGTGCACTCTAAGCGCAAAAACATCCCTTTTTTGAACTTATAACGTTTTAATAACAACCACTTAGCGGGGTCAGACCCCATGAAAACCCATGAAAAGCTGGAAAGAAAATGATATCCAGGAGAGTATTCAAGACCAGGAAACCATCTTCCAGACGTTTAATTTGCTGCCGGAATCTGTGCGGTGGGTGCTGGTGGATATGCGGTTTAGCCAGGGTCCTAATAGGTTCCGTTATTTCAGGATAATGTTCAGCGCCGTGAAAGACCAAAATTTTACTCAGGCCGCCGCAGAGATGAAAGATTACCGCTGGTACACCCAGGTGGGCCAGCGGGTACAAACCCTGGTAAGTACGATGACTGAAGTCCGATCCTGGCGCTTAAAATGCTGTTTTTGCCCCCTAAAAGTGGGCTTTAAGAGATAAAATCAATCGGTTACAAATAAAATTAGATTAAATAACAAGGGTTTATCGGGGTCAGACCCCGACTTTATATGGAAAAATTTGAGAAACCTATCCTCGTTACCAAACCCTTTCTGCCTCCACTGGAAGCTTACTGCGAAGGGTTGAAGGAAATATGGGATAACCAGTGGCTGACCAACAACGGTCCGGTGTTACAGCGGTACCGAAAAGAGCTGAAGAATTATTTCAATACCGATAATATCTGTCTGTTCAACAACGGTACCCTGGCCCTACAGATTGCCCTGCAGGGCATGGGCATCAGCGGTGAGGTGATCACCACGCCGTTTACTTTTGTGGCCACCACCCACGCCTTGTACTGGAATAAAATCCGTCCGGTATTTTGTGATATCGAACCGGATACATTTACCCTGGATCCGGCCAAGGTGGAAGAGCTGATCACCCCCTGGACCACGGCCATCCTGGCGGTGCATGTGTTTGGCAGGCCCTGTAGGCTCAATGAACTGGCCGACATTGCAAAACGGCATAACCTGGCACTTATTTATGATGCGGCCCATGCATTTGGGGTGAATGTCAATGGAAAACCTGTCTGCCATTATGGTGATCTGAGCATGTTCAGTTTCCATGCCACAAAAATATATCATTCCATTGAGGGGGGGATGCTTGCTTTTAAAGATCCCGGCCTTGCATCCACCTTTAATTATCTCAAGAATTTCGGTTTTAAGAGCGAAACCGAAGTGGTCATGCCCGGTACCAACGCCAAGATGAACGAGATGCAGGCGCTCATGGGATCGCTGGTATTAAAATATATGGACGAGTTGATCCGAAAGAGAAAACAGCTTTATCAGATATACCGGGAACGTCTGGCAGATACTCCCGGGATCAGCCTCAGCCCGGAACCGGCACCCGGAGTGGAATATAATTATGCTTATATGCCTGCCCTGATCAATGAAAAAGAGTTTGGAATGAGCCGGGACGCACTTTACATGAAACTAAGGGAACATAATGTCTTTGCGCGGCGTTATTTTTATCCGTTGCTGAACGAATTTGCATGTTATCAGTCGGTTCCCCTTGCCAGACCGGTAGAAGTTGCAGAAAGAATATCTCAACAGATCATCACGTTGCCTATCTATGCGGATTTGAAAGTGGCGGATCTCCATAAAGTCTGTGATATCCTGACGGAAATGGTTTGATTTAGCTTGGTATAAAAATTGACAATGGGTAACCAGTCTCCGGAAATTTGTAGAGGCCGCCAGCAAAGTAGCAAAAGCCTTAAACACCACTTTTTACCCGCCAAAAGCACCGTCTAAGAGCAATGAAGCCTCAAAAACAAACAAAATATCCTGAAATAATAATATATTAGCGGGGTCAGACCCCATGAAAAAAGATCATATGCCGATTTTAAGGCCATAGTCCATTCGGCATAGCCGTCATTGATTCTTTGGGCTGGGCCACCCTGTCCGTGGCCGGATGGTGGGCCTGGCGCAGTAAGCGTAAAAAAAACTCCCCGGAGCTTTTGCCCTTATCCCCACAGGAGAACCCATGAACAATGAAAAAGATTTTCATGATAAGCTTACGGCACAGTTAACAAAGCACGAAGGATTAAATTGAAACCTACCGGTGCCCGACTGGCAAGCTGACCATCGGCATTGGCAGAAATCTTGAGGACAAAGGCATCACGAAAAAAGAAGCAATGATGCTTCTGGAATATGATATTCAGGCGTGCATCCAGGATCTGAAAAATATCTTCCAGGCTTTTTACCTGTTGCCGGAATCTGCCCGGCGGGTGCTGGTGGACATGCTGTTTAATCTGGGGCCTCACCGGTTTCGAAAGTTCAAAAAAATAATTTTGGCTGTTGAACATCAGGATTTTATCAAGGCGGCAGCAGAAATGAATGATTCCCGCTGGTATCGCCAAGTGGGGCAACGTGCCAGGACACTTTTGGATATGACTCAGTCTGCTTGAGTTCGTCTAAAATATGCTTCGTTTTAAATTCTTAGAATAGTGTTTTTGATCCTTAAAAGTGTTTTCTAAGAGGGGGGGAATTAACGTTTTCAAAACAAATTTTATTTAATAACTGTCTTTTATCGGGGGTCAGACCCCATACAACCGCAGTTTGCCTGTTACCAGTCGGTGGTGGTGCCTAAGCCTTTGGAAACAGGTGAAAAGGTGGCGGATCAAATTTTAACCTTGCCCATTTATTATGATCTGGGCGCATTCCCATTTTTCCGGTTGGAGATTCAACTCTCTGATTTGTCAAGATATTTTATTTTGTATCAATGGATGCTGGCTTAATAAAATCAATGAGTTATATGGTAGGCCGGGAAAATGGGAATGCGCCCTATGATCTGGAAGAAGGGGACGTGGAAAAAATTTGTAGTTTTATATGCAATACCTGCAGGAGAAATGGATGAAACATCATCGTCATAACCCTGATTTCGAATTTGTTAAGCCACCGATAGAATTCACGAAAAATACGGAAAAAAATTGTCTTCAGTATTGTCTCGGCGGGGTTTTGTATATGCCTGCAACAAAAAAAATTATTAACAATATTTTAGACAAAAATCACCCGGCCCCCTCCATGGTGATGTGTTTTGAAGATGCTATCCAGGAAGAGGATCTTCACGGTGCAGAAACAAATATATTGGATCTCCTCGAAAAGCTTTATACCGCATATAAAGAAGGTACTCTTTCGCTGAATGACATACCGTTGCTTTTTTTACGGATTCGAAATCTGGAACAATTTAAAAAATTTTCTTCCCTGCTGAATTCCGATCAAACGAGTATGTTGACAGGGTTTGTTTTTCCCAAATTTTATAGCGTTAACGCTTCGGAATATTTTGAAATACTGCTGTCTTTAAATAATCGTTTGGGAGCAAATCTCTACGGTATGCCAATTTTGGAAGGTCCCGCTATCGCGTTTCTTGAAACCCGGAATAGCGAGTTGGCTGCGTTGAAAGAGAAGATCGCTCCGTATCGGAATTTGATTTTGAATATTCGAGTTGGGGGTACAGATTTTTCATCGTTGTTTGGCGTCCGACGGGATATCAATACCTCTATTTACAATATCCTGGTCATTCGAGACTGTATTTCAGATATATTGAATTTTTTTAATAGGGATGAAGACGGCTATGTGGTTTCTGCTCCGGTATGGGAATACTTTTTAGCCTACAAGCAGGAGGACTTGAATGATTTGCTGGCAGGAGGCGAGCGTCATCCTCTCTTTAAACGCAACGAAATTGTAAACGAGGCAATTGATGGGCTGTTGCGTGAGATCATTTTAGACCGGGCAAATGGTTTTATTGGGAAAACGATCATTCATCCGTCGCACTTACGTTTTGTTAATGCCATGCAGGCGGTCACGCGGGAAGAGTATGAGGATGCCCTACAGGTGTTCAGTACATCGGGTGGGGTCGTGAAGAGTGCCAAAGCCAACAAGATGAACGAAATTAACCCGCATCGAAGTTGGGCAAAAAGAATCTTCAATCGGGGCAAGGCGTATGGGGTGATTGAAGATGAAGCGTCGTACATTAAATTGTTTATAGGGTAACGGATTTGCGGGGTGTTGTTTTTGAAAGGAAAAATGTTGAACGACAATTGGACAGATAAATTTATAGATGAGCTTTATGAGCTGACGCAGACGAGCATTCCGGAATCCGTAATTCTTCAGGCGCGAAGGTGTCTTCTTGACTATCTTGGTGTGACTCTATCTGGCGCGAAAATGCTTGAGAAGAAGGTCGTTCGGTTTTTTGATTTTTTTGAGCCTGTTCCGGGAAATTCGACTGTGATCGGTTTTGAGAGAAAAGCGAATCTTCAAAATGCGGTTTTAATGAACGGTCTTTGCGCCCACGTGGCGGAGCTGGATGATGGAGAACGGGTGGGGATGATGCATCCGGGGGCTCCGGTTATTTCAGCGGTTCTTTCCTTGGCTGAACAGGAAAATATTAGTGGTGAAAAACTGCTCATGGGTATTGTCGTCGGTTATGAGGCGGCGCTTCGAGTTGCGGGTGCCATTCAACCGTCAACCAAGGATCGTGGGTATCATGCCACGGGAACGTGTGGTACAATCGGTGCCGCAATGGGAATTGCCGCAATCCTTGGATTTTCAAAAACGCAGATGAAAGATGCGCTTTCCGCCGCAGCTACGGGCGCATCTGGAATTCTTACAGTGATTCATGGAGAGTCGGAGTTGAAACCGTTTAATGCGGGTCAAGCCGCGTTGTCCGGGTTGTTGGCGGCATTTGTGGCCCGCGCGGGATTTAAAGGCCCTGCGGATGTCCTGGGTGGGAAAAGAGGTTTTTTTGCTGTTATGGCGGATCAGGTCGATCCATCAAGACTGGAAAAAACCTTGGAGAGCCGTTTTGCGATTGAGAATATTTATGTAAAACCGTATGCGGCATGCAGACATTGCCATTCGGCAATTGATGCGGTTCTGAAAATTCGTTTCGAACATGATGTGAAACTTGAGGATGTAGAGAAAATCAAAGTCCGAACCTACTGGTGGGCCGTTGGCGGGCACGAGCATACAAAAATCGAAGGAGGCTCCTCAGCCAAGATGAGTATACCCTATAGCGTTTCAGTTGCCTTCGTCACCGGAAAGGCTGGGTTAAACGAATTTTTGCCACAGTGGGTTGGGAATGTTCAAGTGCTTTCTTTAGCTCAAAAGGTCGAGGTGTGTTCCGATGAAGAGTTAACATTGCTTGTTCCGAAAAATCGGGCAGCAATTGTTGAAATAACAACCCATGACAACAGGTGTTATACTGCGCGGGTTGACCTGCCTAAAGGAGAACCGGAAACTGCACTTACGGAAAAAGAGTTGACAGATAAATTTATGGTATTAGGTCGGTTCGGCGGGCTTCCCGCCGCACGTGCAGATCAAATTATCCAATGTGTTTTCGATACGACCCTTGATGCGAAAAAGTTGATGGATCTATTGAGGGTGTAGAACACAGGAGCATAAAGAAATGAAAGAAACCAGAGATTTTCTTAAAAAAATTGGAATGCCGGCGGGCGATGCGTATGATCTGCCGGACTCAAAGAAACGATTTTCAGATGGTGCGCAGTATCGCTTTGAGGTGCCCGGCATTCAAGGGCCGGGCACGATGAAAGCATTGCTTGAAGAGCTGGATGCGTATGGTCAGTGCATTCATCGCGTTACCCAGACTAAAGGGATCATGTTGCTGTCAGATGATGATATCTGCCAGATGGTTGCGCTTGCAAAGCAACATCAGGTTGAGCTCGTATTGGCCATCGGACCGCGGGCTACTTACGATACCAGCGCATCGGTTCATACGCCGGAAGGGCAGCGCATGGGTTACCGGTTGCGGGGGCAGGAACAGATCGTGCGGGGCATAGAAGATGTGAAACGGGTGGGCGAGCTTGGTGGTCGGGCGTTTTTGATTTATGATGAAGGGTGTTTGTGGGTGCTGAACGAGGCACGCAAACATGGCGAGATTCCTGCGGATTGCAAATTTAAAATTTCTGCACATTGCGGGCATGGCAATCCGTGTTCAGCAAAACTCCTGGAAAGCATTGGCGCCAATTCACTCAATCCGATCCGAGACATTCAGCTCCAAATGCTGGCAGCCCTTCGTCAGGCCATCGATATTCCGCTTGATGTCCACACCGAAAATCCAGCTTCTTCCGGAGGGTTTATCCGTCATTACGAAGTGCCAGAAATGATCCGGGTGGCTGCACCGATCTATCTGAAAACCGGTGGTTCCGTGGCTAAAACGCACAGCTGGGAATCCACTGAGGCCGACGCAAAGAAACGGGCCAAACAGGTGATGCTGGTGAAGCGGGTTATCGATAGCTATTTTCCCGATGCAATAAGCTCAACAAAAGGTTCGACTGTTTAATAATGGCTATGTAGGGAGCGAATGAAATGCCGCTGATACTTTTGACAAACAGATACAATGAAAAGATTCTCGAGGTTGTCAGCGGCCAAGTGCCTGAAGGCTTTGATTTTCTATCGCTGGAAAAGGCAGATAAAGAATCGCTGATAAGCAAGGCTGGAGAGGCTGACTATTTTTTGGCCAGCGGGAGGGTCGCTATTGATAAAGAAGTTATCGAGGCGGCCACAAAACTGAAGATGATCCAAAGAACCGGGGTGGGTACCGATACGCTGGATCTGGTGAAGTTGAAACAAAAGAGAATCCCGGTGTATGTGAACGCGGGTATTAACTCTTACAGTGTTGCCGAGCACACGGTGTTGCTTATGCTGGCTGTGCTGCGACGATTGCCGATTGTTTGCGCGGGTGTCAAGGCGGGGAAATGGGAAAAAAACGATGTCGGCATAGAATGTCGGAGCCTAAGAGGCAAAACGATTGGAATGATAGGCGTTGGGAAGATCGGAAAGGCCGTAGTCACAATGTTACAGGCGTTTGGGGTGGAGATTCTGTATTACAAGATCAAGAGGTTGATGCCGCAAGAAGAAAAACGGCTTAACCTCCGGTATTGCATGCTGGGGAGTTTGTTGGAACAGGTTGATATTCTAAGTATCAATTGTCCTTTAACCCCGCAAACGAGAGGATTAATATCGCATGGTGAGATTGCGTCGATGAGGGCTGGGTCGTTCATTATTAATACCGGGCGTGGGCCGATCATCGATGAAGAGGCGTTAGTCTCGGCACTGCAATCGGGCCATATCGCAGGGGCAGGGCTGGATGTGTTCTCGCAAGAACCTCCGGGTAAGGACAATCCTTTGCTATTACTGGATAACGTTGTGGCAACGCCTCATGTGGGCGGCCTAACGATTGAGGCTTTCAGTAAAATGATGAGGGATGCTTTTGAAAACATCAGGCTTTTTGAAATGGGCAAACTCGATCTAATAGAGATTAAAAAACTTCAATGAGTCCGGTTAGCGATATATTCGTCGATATTAATAAATAGGTTATAATAATATGAGCCATAAGCCGGTCGCGATCGTTTTGGGAGGGACAAATCCCCACATTGCCTTGATTAAGAATCTACAGGCACGAGGGTATTATACAATTCTTGTTGATTTTCTGGATAATCCCCCGGCGGCGATATTTTCGGATAACCACCTCCAGGAAAGCACGCTGGATCAGGACGCTGTGCTTGAAATGGCCAAGAAGACAAATGCGAAACTGGTTATAAGCGCATGCATAGACCAAGCCAATGTAACTGCCTGTTACGTTACGGAACAGTTGGGTTTGCCGGCGCCCTATAGCTATGAAACGGCTTTAAAGGTAACAAATAAAGGGCGGATGAAAGAGTTGATGCTTGAGCTTGGCATCCCTACAGCCAGACATGTTTGTGTTAAAAGTGTTCAAGACTTTTATGAAGCGGGCTTAACGTATCCGGTGGTTGTTAAGCCTGCTGATAGTAATGGCTCCGCTGGGGTAAGAAAGGCCTGTTCTGAAGAGGAGTTGTTAGCTTTCTTGCCTCAAGCACTTGAGATTAGTAGAATTAAACAAGCGATTGTTGAAGAGTTTGTGGATGGGGTTGAGGTAAGCGCTGACTGTTGGGTTAATCATGGAGACGCGCATGTCGCATTAGTGCGTCAAAAATTTGAAATGAATGCTGGATGGGGAACGGTGATTCAATCTCCGGGTTCATATGCTCCTGCAAATATTTCAGAGGTAGCGAAGCAAAAACTCGCTGATATTACTAAACGCATTGCCGATGCCCTCTGCTTGAATACGACAACATTCCTGTTGCAGGCCTTTGTAAAGGGTGATGATGTAAATATTATTGAGTATGCTCCGCGAGTGGGTGGAGGCATGAGCTTTAGAACGATTGAGTTATTAACGGGGTTAGACTTCGTTGATTTGACAGTTGACTCTTACTTGGGAGACGCTAAAGAAATTACGGTTGATAACGTTACGGGATATTATTCAACCAATATCATTTATGCAAAATCCGGGGTGTTTGATCGCCTTGAAGGAGTTGAGCAACTGATAAAGGATGGGGTTGTTGAGGAAATGCATTTCTACAAAACAAGAGGGATGGCTATCGGCGATGATATGTCTACCCGCTCTCGTATAGGAGCATTTTTGATTCACGCAAAGGAGCGGGGCCAGTTGTTGGAAAAATTGAAAATTGCAGTCGAAAGGCTGGAGGTTTTTGATGCCGAAGGAAATGCTCTCATGCGCAAAGACATTTACGATAGAATAGATGTGTAGATGTGTAGATGTGCAGGATATCATTACTGAACGGAGAATAGAGAGGTTTTAAATGAATGCTCGGCAACGACAGAACCGAAATCGAAGATTGATCCAAATGATTTTTGGATCACAGATATTTAGTTATTTTAGCACTTATAAACTCCGTATCTGGGCCTATCGAAAGTGTTTTGATATTGGTGAAAACCTGAGAATCATGGAAGGAGTATATATTTCGCGCCAACATGGTGTTGAAGGGAAGCTAACAATTGGCAGGAATGTGATTCTTGGACGGAATATAACTATTGATTATACAGGTGATGTTATATTAGAAGATGAGGTTGATTTGAGTGCTGGTGTAATGTTGATTACTCATTCTCACGATATGTTCGATAAGCAATCAAAGAAAATTATTTTGGTACCGTTGCATGTTGCGGAAGGTGCATGGATTTCTGTGAACGCAATGATTATGCCGGGAGTAGGGTATATTGGAAAACAAGCAGTGATTTCGGCTGGGAGCGTTGTATACAAACAGGTTCCAGATTACGCGATTGTTCGGGGAAATCCTGCGAAGATTATAGCAACTGTTCCCCCGGAAATGCGAAATCGGTGGAAAACTGAGGCGATGTCGTGATGCGGAAAGATAGACAAATGTCAAAATACATAATTGATGATTTGAAAATGGGAAGTAGCTACACGTTTGAAGAACGCATTACACGGGGAATGGTGGATGGTTTTGCGAAAATTTCTGGTGATTTTAGTACGCTCCACATGAATAATGTTTTCGCAAAAGAAATTGGTTTTAAAGAGAGAGTCGTCCACGGGGTATGGATGACAGGTCTTTTTTCCAGGCTTGTCGGTATGCATTTTCCTGGGGAAAATGCCATCCTGCAATCTATGAACACGATGTTTCTGAAGCCGAGTTATATTGGTGATAGCGTTATGGTGAAGGCAACAGTTTTCCAAATTTCTGAAGCGACCAAAACCATCGTCCTCAAGGGGACGATCACAAACATAGCTACACAGGAGATTCTGGTTCGATCAAAGATGCAAGTCGGTTTCACTAATGCAATGAAAGGAGGCAAGGTACATGGTTAATACTGATTTCATCATTATTGCACAATCGGAGGTGGTTAACTATCAGGAGTATTCAAAGCTTCCCTTGGAACGATTGTCGCTTTATTCCAGTCTTATCTATCCCCGCATGGTATATTTTGAGCATGGCTTCCGTTCGCATCTCGACATCATCAACCGGTTTCGGTCGGGAGCATTTTTCAACGATGTTGACCCCTCCTTACGTCGACAATATTTGAGCATCTGGAATTTGCCAGGTTTCAACGGTATTAATCTTGCGAATTATTTACAGCAGTTTGATCTGAAAACGCGCATAATAAATAATTTTGACGCAGAATGGGATGCTTTTTCTGATATTTATGAAAAATGCGCCCCCCCCCCACTCATAGGTATATCTACAACGTTTCACCTCAATTA
>Ga0307929_1002876_pt1 | contig 10555 bp, 10 predicted proteins | sample AceLakmetage1330_FD_203160 | JGI IMG/M metagenome (GOLD analysis project Ga0307929, IMG submission 203160) | Saline water microbial communities from Ace Lake, Antarctica - #1330 | ecosystem: Environmental > Aquatic > Non-marine Saline and Alkaline > Saline | place: Antarctica: Ace Lake...
CTCCGTATGTTTGATCTTGCCCTCCCCCCCGTTATAATCCCCAAATAATTCCTTTGCCACCGAATTCATCAATTCAATGTTGCCCGAACGATCTGCCGCCACAATAGCGGAAGCAGAAGAATAAATTACACGGCTGATGAACTCTTTTACCCCGATGAGCTGATTCTCAAGGGATTTGGTCCGGGTAATATCCCGAATACTGAAAATAACAAAGGCCACCTCCCCCTCATCATCAAAAATCGGTGAAAAAACCCGTTCTTCCCATTTGTATTGGTGTTTAACCGTATAGGAGTACATGGCCTTATTTTCAAGAACCTTTGAAATTGAGCAGTCCTTGGAGTCACAAGGGGTATCCTTGTACAAAAAAGAGTGGAAGCACTTTTTGCCAATAAGGTCTTCATTGGTAAGGTGATAGGTATCATAGAACTTTTTATTGGCGCCCACCAGGCTTTTATCCGGAGCAATCACCACACTGGGATAGGAAAGGGAATCAAAAATACGGGCCCGCCAAAAAAGTTCCTCCGGTTCAAATCTGGGATCAGGTGTCATGGGTTTTCAAATCCTTCGGCCAGCGCAGGTAAGGCCTTTTGCCCCAAAGAATCCGGCAGGGCCATAAAAATGCTGGCACCGGTGCAACCGGCCAGCAAAACAGGAATGGCCGCAGCATTTAAACACGCCATGGCGGTGTTAAAGATACCAAACCGATCCCCGAAATGGGGACCATGAAAACTGATAAGATCAACAGATACCGATGGACAAACAGTGAGCCCCTTGGTCACCTTGTCCCGGGAAGGAAAGTATTGCTTTTCCTGGAAAGCCAGGGGCTCGGTCAGGCAATACAGGTGCGCCATATCATGGCTTTTTGTCATGGAAGCGGTAAAATAAAATTTTTTCCCGGACTTGGCCAACTGCTGCAACCCATTGCCGCAAAAGCCCAAATACTTCTGATCCTTTGGGTTAAAAGAGATTTCAACCATTTCCAGCCCGGCATCCAGTTTTATCCCATAGGTTTTTATCCTTTGCTCAACATAGGTGGCACGGGTTTCCGGATATCGTTTTTTGACAAATTCAGCGTTCTCATTTTCAAATTGCCCAAAGGGGATATGGGTCGGGGGAAGATCAAATTCCTGCTCAAGAAATGCCAAAACTCGTTCCTGGTCAGATCTGTTGATGATAAAAGAAATCATGGCATGGGAAGATACCATCTGCTGAAATGAAACCCCATGTTTCCCAAAGAGACTCATTAAAAACCCCAGGGTATTTAGACTTGCATTGTGGGGATAGACCGACACCGTGCAGACATTGGAAACAATACAGGACTGTGGTTCTTTGCTGCCCGAGGCGACTTTTTTTTTTATATCAGGTTTAAAATCAAATTTACAACCAGACGGTAAGTCGTGACAACAAAACATAGATGTTCCGGAAGGATCGGTCCGAAGCCCTAAGGATACGATATTGATCCGATCCTGTGCCAGAAGTTTATAAAGCGGCGAGATTAGGGGGCTGGCCTCTCCATCAACAGAGGTTTGAATGACCTGATTCAGCCTGGAACCCAGACGAATCCCATTAATTCTTATTTGTAGAAGGCTCATGGGAAATGATATAAACACACCTCTGGTATTATAGGATACAATAGTAGGGGAAGGCGGTTTAGGCCTTCCCCTATTTATTTCCAAACGGGCTCACCAAGTTGTTCAAACAAAAGGCCTTAACTGCAGTGATCCCCCACGATCTCCATGAGTTCATCCAAATCAATGGGTTTTGGAACATAGTCATCGGCAAGGGTGGTTTTCCCGTCATGATGGGTATAGCTGGTTGTTTTTACAGAATCTGCAACAGCGGTCAACAAAACCACTGCAATGTCTTTTAACGCGTTGCTGTTTTTAATCTCATCACAGACTTCCCACCCGTTTTTCCGGGGCATCATGACGTCAAGAATCACAACAGCTGGTTTTTCGATCTTTATCTTATCCATGGCTTCCACACCGTCATAGGCTTTTTCAACCCGGTAGGACTTGGCTTCAAGTTTCATGGATACGGCTTCCACCAGATCCGGATCATCATCAACAACTAGAATGAGTTTTTTCTCGCTCATGTTAAGGTCTCCTTTTGTTGTAGTAAAACAGGGACTAAAATTTACCTATTCTTTTAACCTGATTTTTTAACCCGATCTTTTAAACCTGGGGCCTTGGGTACATTCCTGCTTTTTCAACGATCTCTGCCACCCGCTCTTCCCATTCAATGGCCATGATATGAAATCCGTGAACGCCCTTTCTTTCCTTGAGTCTCTCCATGGATTCCACAGCAATCTTTATACCTTCTTCCGGCTGCTGTTCCTTGCTGACCCCAGCCATCCGTTTAATCACATCGTCAGGTACATCCATGCCCGGCACCCTGTTTTTCATATACCGGGCCATGCCAACCGATTTCATGGGGGTGATACCAGCAAGGATATGAACTTGATCATCAAGCCCCCTCTCTTCAACCCCATCCATCCATTTTTCAAATTTATCAAGGTTAAAAATACACTGGGTCTGGATAAAATCAACACCGGCTTTCACTTTTTTAGCCAGCCGCATGACCCGAAGTTCAAAGGGGTCGGCAAAGGGATTGGCAGCCGCACCGATGAACATTTTTGGATTTCCCTTCATTTCGGCACCGCCCAGGAACTTTCCTTCATCCCGCATTTTTTTAACGCACTGGATCAACTGAACCGAATCAATATCATAAACCCCTTTGGCCTCGGGGTGATCCCCAAATTTAGGATGATCTCCTGAAAGACACAGCATGGTATCAATGCCAAGGGCGGCAGCACCAATGATTTCAGCCTGGCAGCCCAACCGGTTTTTATCCCGGGTGACCATCTGAATAATGGGATCAAGGCCCATCTGTTTGATAATCACCCCGGCTGCCATGGAGGACATTCTCACCATGGCGGTCTGGTTATCGGTGACATTAATACCGTCCACATGGTCTTTGATCATATTTGCTTTGGTTCTTACAATCTCAGCGTCAACGCCCCTTGGGGGTCCCACCTCGGAGGTAACTGCCATTGCCCCAGATGCCAATACTCGTTCCAGTCTGCTTGTCGTCTTCATTATGCCAAATCCTCTCTAATAATTTTTCTAGGTCCGGCACCGCCGGCAGTTCTCCAGTCTCTTGCCTCAACCAATTCTTCATACCGATCCTGAAGACCAACCTCCTTGAGCCGCTCCCAGATCAGTCTCCAGGCACAATCGGTGTCCGGACCGATTTCGCACTGGCCATTGGAAGTACCGCCACAGGGACCATTTAAAAGACTTTTTGAGCATCGGGAAATTGGACAGATCCCTGCGGTGATTCCCAACATGCAATCGCCGCATCCCTGACATCTTTCCGCCCAAACCCCCTGGCCAAGAGATGCCCCCATAAATTTAGTGTTAACCGCAGGATAAACATGGGCGTTCTTGTAGCGTTCAGCAATGGTCTGAACGCCGCACCCGCAGGCCATGGACAAAACCGCATCGGCGTTGTCAATATAGGTGTTCAATTCTTCAACATATTCGGGATCACATTGTCTTTCCAGGGTAATTTCTTTAATATCAATGGTTCTGCCCTCTTTGAGACTGTTCAGGTGAAGGGCAGAGGCCAACAACCCCACCTCTTTTCTCCCACCGGCAGCACAGACAGTGACACATTCATTACACCCGACCAGAAGGATTTTGCTGTAGGGCGCCATATACTGGATTATTTCCTGCATTGGTTTTTGTTCTGCTGTTATCATTTTTTCTCTCCAAATATTTTATGTTTAACTGACAGCCTGGGTTACGGTTTTGTTTTGTTTTACGGGACTTGGGCCCAGATTTCTAATTTTTTCGGTAAATTCAAGGGCCGTCTCGGCAAACCGTTCTCCCATTCCGGCGGACATCGTGATCATGGCCACCCTCTCCTTTTCCCATCCCAGGTCTTCCAAAATTTTTTGGACCTGAATCACACGGTGAGAGGCCCGGGTATTCCCGGTTTTAAAATGACAGTCTCCTTCAAGGCATCCTGCCACATAAACACCGTCAGCCCCTTTTTCAAGGGCTTTCATTATATGAATCGCATCCACCTTGCCCGTGCAGGGCACCCGGATGATTTTTACATTGGACGGATATGATATTCTTTTACTTCCGGCCATATCCGCTGCAGTGTATGCACAATAGTGACAACAGAATGCAACAATTTCCGGTTCAAAGTTTTCCATTAATTAACCCTCTCAAATAAGCCATCTAATTTTGCTAAAATCTGATCATCTTCATAGGCCATCAGCTGAATTGCTTTGGCCGGACAGTCCGCCGCACAGATACCGCATCCATGACATTTGTCAGGATCAATCTGTGAATACCCGTCGGCATTGATAAAGGGAATGCCAAAGGGACATGCCCTTACGCAGACAAGGCAGGAGGCACATTTATTGCTGTCCACATGGGCAACGGCCGCTCCCAAATTGATTTCCTTTTTAGACAAAAGGGTCTGAGCGCGCCCGGCAGCAGCCAGGGCCTGGGTAATACTTTCCCGTATGGTCTTGGGGGAATGGGTGGTACCCGCAATGAAAAACCCCCTGACCGCCATGTCAATTGGTCGTAATTTCACATGATCTTCCAGAAAATAATCATCCTGGGTCCTTGGCAGATGAAAAATCATGGCAAGATCTTCCGTGGTTTCATCATCTGCGACAAGCCCTGTACTCAAGGCCAGGCAATCGGCCTCTATCTCAATGGTCTGCCCCAAAATAAAGTCATGGACGCTGACATACAGTTTGCCGTCTTCCTGCCTGACAACCGGTTTTGTTTTCAATGAAAACCGGATAAACTTCACCCCCAAATCCCGGGCTTGTTTATAATAATCTTCCTGAAATCCATAGGTTCTGATATCCCGGTACAACACAAAAATATCTGTTTCAGGGTTGATCTGCTTGATCCGAAGGGCATTTTTAATGGCAGCCTGGCAGCAAATCCTAGAACAATTGGGATTGTTCTCATCCCTTGAACCCACACATTGAATCATGACCACCTGTTCCATGGCAGCAATTTTATCTGTATCAGCGTCCAGAACGGAATCAAGTTCCAGCTGGGTGACAACCCCGTTTAAACTCCCCAGGCCATATTCCTTTGGCCGGTTGGCAAGGGCACCGGTTGCTAGGATGGTAACCCCATGGTCAATCTGCATATAATTCATGCGGACCCCTGTATGAATACCGGTTTTAAACAAACCCGGCATTCCGCTGTGATCCACAATAATGGAGCGTGTCATCACATGGATATTTTCATGTGCCGTGACCCGCTCAATCAAATTGGTTATAAAAGCAGGAACATCATCGCCCTCAATGGTTTTACTGATGGATTGAGCCAGCCCCCCAAGGGCGGGTGCCCGTTCAATCAAATAAGTTCGGATGCCCTGTTCTGCCAGCTTCAAAGCCGCGGTCATACCGGTAACACCGCCCCCGACGACAAGGGCATTCTGATTCATGGGCAGGGTATTGTCCATGAGCGGCCGATTTTTCCGAACACCGCTGATACCGATCTGGAGCAACTTATAGGCTTTTTCCTGGGCAAGTTCCGGCTGTCCTCTATGGGGCCAGGTATTCTGGTCCCTGAGATTGACAATTTCCACCAGATACCGGTTAAGCCCCACCCGCCGCAAAAGATCCTGAAATTTGCTTTCATGTGTTCTTGGGGAACAGCCCCCGATAACCACCCGGTTAAGCCCATGTTCTATAATCAAAGATTCGATTTGCGCCATGGAGTCTGCGGAACAACCGTGGCCAACCGCCTTTGCAACAGCCACATCCGAATTGGTTTTAGCGTAATCAATTACCTTAGCGACATCCACCACGCCACCGATATCAACACCGCAATCACAGACAAAAACCCCAATTTTTACGGCTTCTTCCGACACGTCCCGTTCCAGCGGAAATAAATCATCCATCTGGTCTTCGGCCAAAATTGTGGGCAGATCAGCAGAGGCCATGGCGGCTGCGGCACTGGCCTGGACCATGGTTTCAGGAATATCTTTGGGACTTTCATAAACACCGCAGACATAAACACCGGGTCTCGAAGTTTTGACAGAATTGAAATGATCAGTTTTGGCAAAATTATGTTCATTAAGCTCTATCCCCAGCTTAGACGCCAGGTCAATGGTAGCATCGCCTACCCTGAATCCGGTTGAAAGAACCACCATATCAAAGTCTTCGGTTAACTGTAACGCCTCTTCCTCTAAAGCATAAGTGATGGAAAGATCGCGGGTTTTTGTATTTTCAACAATTGAATGAGGCCGGGAACGGATCATTCGGACATTGTATTCATCCTTGGCCCGGTTGAAATAACGTTCGTAATCTTTTCCGTAGGTCCGCATGTCCATATAGAAAATAGTGGTTTCAATATCTTCCTCAAAGCGTTCCTTGGTAACGATGGCCTCTTTCAGAGCATACATACAGCAGACACCTGAACAATAGGACACATCGCCCTTATTAATCCCCCGGGACCCCACACATTGTATCCAGGCAATTTTTTTGGGCCGTTTACGATCCGACACCCGGGCAAGACTTCCCTGGAAAGGACCGGAAGCCGACATGATCCGCTCATACTCAAGACCGGTCACCACATTTGGATATTTCCCGCCGCCATAGTTGTCCAGGACAGCAGGATTAAAAAGCTCTGCCCCCACACTCAGTACCACAGCCCCCACGTTGATATCCGTTTGGGTTGTTGTATCCTCGGAAAGGATGGCGTTGGCCTTGCAAACTTTTTGAAGTTCAGCAATATCCTCTACCTTGTCCATGTCGATGGAAAAGGCATAGGGCGTTGCCTGGGGATACCTCATGCAGGTAGGTGCTCTTGGGTCAAGGCCGGGGGTAAACCGCACTGCCTCGGGAAATTTTTGGGCACACTCCCCGCAGCCCGTACATTTATCGATATCAATAAAGCGGGGTTCTGTGACCAGGGTGGCCGTAAAATCCCCTGCAACACCTGTGAGTTTCTCAACCCGGGTCATGGGTTTCACTTCCAAATAACGGTCTCTGCCGCTGGCAGATAAAAATGGTGCCACCGTACATAGATCACAATTATTGGTGGGAAAGGTGCGGTCCAACTGAGTCATTAAACCGCCAATACTATACGATTTATCTATGAGCAGTACATCTCGCCGGGATTCGGCCAGATCAAGCGCTGCCCGAATTCCACCGACGCCGCCGCCGATAACAAGCACACGGCCTTTGTCGGACTGCTTATCGTTTTTTTCATTAAGATTTTGCATGTGTAACCTATAATTTAATTATGGATATCCGTCACTTGTATGACCCCATACAAATAGGTAACGGAAACTTAGTTAATTCTTTTTTCCTAAAGACCGGCACGATCCAGGATGGCCGGCAACCGGTCTTCCCAACCAAGAGCTGAAATCTTTATTCCCTGTGCTGCTCCCTTTACAGAACGAATGATCTCACCTGCAATGTCAATACATTCATTTTCGCGGTCTTTTGCTTTTCGAATGCGGCGGATAATATCCTCTGAAAGTCGGGAATTGGGGTCATTAATGGAAATATAGCGGGCCATACCCACGTTTTTCAACAAGAAAACAGAGGCGATCACCGGTACATTTAAAGACTTGAATGCATCGATCATCTGGGTGTAAAAGGTGGTATCAAATACCGGCGGCAACAGTATATACTGGGCCCCTGCATCAATTTTTTTCTGTGCGGCTGCAACTTCTTGTTTGAGCTGCGCATCGTCTGCAATGGATGCGATGGCGCACCCGACGGTAAACTTAGGGATCCCCTTGAGTTCAAAACCGGCCATGTCCGTGCCCCGGGTCAGGGAACCGATCATTTCGAGCAAGGCAGTTTCATCCAGGTCATTGACCACCGTTGCATCCTGGTGATCCCCATTGACCATATCCTCACCCTGGACGACCAGAAGGTTATGAATCCCCAGTACATGGGCAGCCAGAAGGTCCCCCTGGAGGGCCATTCTGTTACGATCTCTGCCATATACATGGATGAGGGGCTCAACCCCCTGTTGACGTATAAGCGCCCCGCCGCCCAATGCACTCATGTGCATGACACCATTGTCCATGTCCGGGATTGCGATGGCATCGATTCGTGATTTCAAATATCTTATGTTGGTAATCAGATCAGATATATCGATTCCCTTGGGGGTATTCATTTCTGCAAGTACGGCAAATTCCCCGGAGGAAAGCTTGGCTTGAAAACTCATATATTGTTCCCCTTATATTGTTTAACGCCACCCTGTTGAAAAATAAGGACAGCCTGTTACAACACAAAAACTGCACACTCAACCACATAAACAAAACAAATAAAACACGGTTTACTTGTAGCAGAATGTATACCCATTGTAAACTGGATACTTATTCATTTAAGAAATCATGTGTTTACAGAAATTTTACAAAAAATTAAAGGGGTAAACGTCAAGAATCATGATAATTTTTAATATTTATTATGGAATTTATTCTAATAATTACAAATTTTAATCGTGGCCGTTTGCATATTTGGGTTATGAAACCATATTTATATAAAAATCACACCGTACTCCACCCGCCGGCATAACGGGTATTGACTCGGGAATTTTGTTCGTTCACAAAAGTTGTTGCAAGGCCCTTTGTTCTCACTGACACGGGAAACGAAACAACCTTATTGGATGCCTCAAGCCCGGGAAGCGTCCGGCCAAGCCAAAGACTTGCCAACAAAAAAATAATGGCGCCCACAACATTCAACCAAGGCATATATATACTGTCACTGCCGGCAGCAAGCAACCCAAAAACCCAAATCAGAGCAGCCACCCCCATGGCACACCTATTGTAAATATTTTTTTTTGTCAGTTGCATAACGCCTCCTTTTTGTTTACAAATTTCATTTTTTTTGTTGAAAAAACTAAACACGCCAGTTAAAAAAAACTGCTATAAAAGAACTATCTGTATTCCCTGGAACTCCAAATCACTCGGCCCAATATCCGGACCTTTGACAACATATCGGCTTCCAAATAGATAGGTTCATAATCTTTATTATCGCTGGACAAAACAAGTTTGTCCGGATGCTTTTCCAACCGTTTGACCAAAATGGTGTCTTCCACCCCCACGGCATAGATAGCACCTGCCATTATGGCTTTTTGTGACTGGTCAATGAGAACCGTATCACCTTCCCGAATAACCGGTTCCATGCTGTTTCCAAAGACTTCCATGGCCACCATACTGGCGGCAGGCCCTTTTCTGGCAAGCCAGGAAGACTGAAAAGACAAATATTGTGTAATTTCCTCGCCGCATTCAAAGGAGCCGGTCCCGGCTGACAGCCGAGCTGCCACCTTGGGTATCTGTTTATAAGCGATATCATCGGTGGATTTGGTATTTAGAAAAACCGGCCCCACGCCGGTTTCTATCCACTCAGGATTAAACTTAAACCTTCTGTAGAGCTTAACAATCCATTTTTCCGGAATATTGTTTTTATTTCTTGCGTGGGTGATGCCGGATCGGTTGATACCAAGTTCTTTTGCAAGTTCAGCCTGGGAACTGATTCCGGTGGCGTTCAAAATTCTTTTAAGCAATATGTCAATTTTATTTTCTACCATGCACCATCGTCCTAATTACCCAATATTTACTCAACGATCTTTTTCCTAACACGATAGTTTATTTGACATGTCTGTTTAAAAAATGCAACGTTTTTTTTAAAAAAACAATTCAGCCCGTTATTTTTGCGAAATTCCCACCCAACTCAGCGATTCGATCGTCCAGGGCTTTTATGGATTTTTCTATTGTTTTGTAACTCATATCCGGAAGATCTCCCCCCCAAGCCTTACCCACCTCGCTAAACCCTCTATAGACGCCTTCTCTTCCAGCCTTTAATCGCTCGACATCATTTCCTGCACCTTTTATCACAAAATCAATAATCCGCTGGGAGGTTTTATCAATTCCAAAATAACCATCCTCTTGAACAAGCGCAGTGGCTTCATCGGCAGAGAGTTCTGAAATAGGTGTATTCTGATAAAATAAAGAGGATTTATCCGCTGTGTTCAACTGATTAAAATGAAGGATGGCAGATAAAACAGATACGTTTGTTTGCACGGAAACCATGCTATCTTCTATCAGTATTTTTAATTCAAAACTTAACCAAAATATCACCACCGCCATTCATATTTAATCATGAGAATTTGTCAGACGCGCCGGAAGAATCTGTCCTTTTCGTTTGAGGTGATTCTTTTTTAGCCGTTTTCTTAATTCTTGGCGGCAACCGATACCAAAGAGTTGGCACCATAAATTGTTGCCACCCCCATTTTAAAATCCCCACAAGCCAGAAAGATAGCCAAAGGGCCCAGGCCAGCATTGCAATTCGATATGCCAGCATGGGAATTGAAAACACCCAGGCCTCCGGGAGTACAGGGCCACTCACATCCTGGTACCATCTTAAAAGAGAACTGTTGGATCCATTGCCCATGATATTCATATCAGGATGGCCCAGCAAACCATTGGAAATGGCAAAAACCAGGGACCCCAGAGCCGCAAGGGTCAAAAGTACCAGGCCGGTTTG
>Ga0307929_1002880_pt1 | contig 10536 bp, 10 predicted proteins | sample AceLakmetage1330_FD_203160 | JGI IMG/M metagenome (GOLD analysis project Ga0307929, IMG submission 203160) | Saline water microbial communities from Ace Lake, Antarctica - #1330 | ecosystem: Environmental > Aquatic > Non-marine Saline and Alkaline > Saline | place: Antarctica: Ace Lake...
ACAACGATCATTGATCATGCCTGAAATTTTATGTTTTATTCTGGACCGATATTTTGTTTTTCTTGATCAAAAGCAAGGTCCTTTATTTTTATCCATACGAGAGAAGAGGATTTCCCCGCGGACGTTACAGGATATCTTCCAAAGGGCTGCAGATTCACTTGATATTGATAAACATCTGCACGCCCATCTTTTTCGTCATTATGTAGAGTCAAATATAATGGGGAGTATGACTGCAAGAATACTATTAAATGGGAATAAATTCTCGAAACACTCTCCATAATAAAGCATGCTCATCCTAATCTTAAAATTGAAAGGATGCTTTTTATGGATCAATTACATGACACGCCAAAAAATTCTAAATCCCCTGATAAAAAAGGACATTAAATAAGTCAGAAAGCCTTTGTAAATCTACCGCCATATACGCGCTGAAGTGGGGATATGATCTGAACTTGATGAAATAGCAGCGCTTGTTGTGTAATTAGCGGGAATTATAATGGGGAGTGTTTTGATATAAATCAACCGGAACAGTAGGCTTGTCGAGCTACACTCACCATAATCTCTGACTCTACATAATGACGATTATGGGGAGCTCCCCATAATCGTCATACGGCAGCGACCCATTTAAACAAGGTGTCTGATCCTGAAATAACCAGACATGTCCTGGGTCATATGAGAAGCAACAGTACCCAAAAAATATACCCATCTGAATCCAGATCAATATGCGGTTTATATGCAAATCCATCCCTATATGGAGGTGACCCCATGATTGCCCTGTTGGATGAATACAAAACACAGCTGTCTAACGTCTGCGGTTACGCGGACCAAACGGTTGAAAACTATGCTTCCTGTATGGGCATGTTTGCCCGGTATTTAAAGGAACAGGGCATCTCAATTGTTCAGGCCCAGTGGACACACATTTGTTTGTGGATTGCTCAATTAAAACAAGACGGGCTCAGCTCAGCTACAGCCGGATGGAACACCATCGATCTTCTTTAAAGATCTTTTATGCCATGCTGGTTAAATTGAATATCGTGACAAAAAGTCCGGCAGCAGCATTACCTAAGTTAAAAAAAAACGGACCCAGTACAGTGATGCCGGTGTCAAAGGACATTGTTTTTAAATTATTAAACAGTGTTGACCGGTCCACCTGGATGGAAAATAGAAACTACCTTATCCTGTCCCTGCTGTGGGCGCTCGGATTAAGGATCAGTGAAGTTATCCACCCCAATGCTTTGATTGCAGTTGCTAACGCCTTATTTTTGTCTTTTTTTCTGCCTGCTTGGGAGAACAGATTTTGATGAGGCCGGGCATGACTGTATTGCGGCCGTTGAGTTTTGCCTTGTACAGCATGGTATCTACATCCTGGATGATCTTGTGCATATCGGTATTGGGTGTCAGTTCAGATACACCGAAGCTGGCTGTTACACGGATGATGGCACCGTTATGGGGAATCCGCATGGCAGCTATTTTTGATCTGAGGCGGTCTGCCAGTTCCATTGCCTTTACCTTGTCTGTTTCTGGAAGGATGGCGATGAACTCTTCCCCGCCGTAACGGGCCAGCAGGTCACCTTTTCTCATATTGTCCATGACCAGAAGGGAGACCTTTTTCAGGACCTGATCTCCACCAAGATGGCCGTGGGTGTCGTTTATCCGTTTAAAATGATCCAGGTCGAACATAAAGAAGGATAAATGGTGCCCATGACGAGAGGTGTTGGCAATATGCCGGTTGATCTTATTTTCAAATTCCCTGCGGTTGTAACATCCGGTTAAAGGATCAATAACGGCTGCATCCTTGAGGTTTTCCATTTGTATCTGTTTTGACAGGGCCGTGGCACATCCCTGGAGAATCAGGGTGACCACTTCATCGTGGAAGGTACTGATGCTTTTTTTGGGCAGCATATACAGCCGTGAATAACAGTTTTCTTCATTCAACTCATAAGAAACCAGGTTCTTCAAACTGAAATTTTCTTCATGCTCATCTGCTTCAAAGGTCTGGTTCAGGTAATTGAGGTCCTCCTGCCTGATATTGAAATCTTCTAAAATAATATCTTCAAGGGATTTTTTGTACATTCTCGGATCAAGCCATACATCCACACCAGATTTTTTTTTGACAACAAAAGCAAATAGGCGGTACCCCAGGATATCCTTGAGGCAGACCGCCACTTCATTAATGATTTCCTTTGAAGAGGTCTTCTTATTAAGGGCGACAATATGGCGGGTCAGTTTATTCTGTGCCAACGCCTGTTTGGCGGCGGAGTTAAAAATCGCTGAAAAAAAGCCGGAAAGGTTGTCATTTATTTTTTGTAAAGATTGTTTCATTCTCATTCCTTAATAAAAGTCAGTGTTGATTTGATAGAGGTTAAAGCAATAGCTGTGCCATAATTGGGAATAAGGGAATATCGTATTTTATACTAAATGGTTATAAAATAATAAAGGTGGTGGTCTTCTGGCTGACCCGGAAAAAATTGCAGGGATTTGTCGGAAGAATCGTCAAGGCCTTGACTTGCACCCGGCAAAACCGGTCGCTCCGTGAAATTTTTATAAATTGCCTTTTAAACCGATTTTTTCTGCAACCGGTTGCATGCCCAGTATCACCTGGGTAATCAGTTCGGAAAGTTCCATACCCTCTCATGCCGGTTTCCATATCCACACCAGCCGCAATGATATCATTGGCCTTGGCAATCACAATATGTGTATGATCCACGCGCTCATTGGTGGTGGTCAACGTTTTTGGCATTAATACTGACAATACCCAGGATCACCATCAAGACTAACGTCACGCAGCTTCCCAGGATGATTTTGAATTTTAACCCCATATTTTTGAACATAACAAATCTCTCCTTATCTTTTATTAACATTTTATCAATTATGATACTTGTTCAAGCTGCGTTACTTCCTTCTGGCTCAACACCTTGTCTATATCCAGTAAAATTTTGACGCCCTTTTGTATTTTGGCCATGCCCAGGATATATTCTGTATTCAAATTGGTGCCGAATTTGGGGGTTTCTTCTATCTCATCCTCCCTGAAATTGAGCACCTCGGATAATCGATGTTTAGCTTATGTTGCTGCATCAGACGGTAAAGCTGACTTCTGGAAAGGCTGGACTGTTTGCAGGCTTCTGGTACGTTTCCTTTGGCAGTGCAATCGGGGAAAATAATTCCATTATATGGGAAAGGCCAAAATCAAATTTCCAAATCTTCCTTTACGCTATAATTGGAGATTGACATTACCAGTTGAAAAATTTCAACAGAATTCTTTATACATAATACAGGTATAAGAACTTGTGGTTGATAATTTATACAAAAGGTTTGTCGTAAGGCTAAAGTAAAAGTGAGATCTTTGAAAGGACTCTTGCAAATTATTTGTTAAAAAATCATTTTCAAAAATATGCCCCCGGAACCTGCGCTTGAATTCGCCTGAAGTTCAATTTTCATTCCTTCTAAAAGGTGATTGTTTATATAGGCAATGCTTAAACCAAAATCAGTTTCGTTTTTTTCATAACGATAGACAGCACAAAAATGAGTTTGATGCCAATAGGATTCCAGTTTTATGGCGTCCATTTTTAAAACGGTTTCTTCATCATTTCCGATATTTAAAGACAAATTAAATTCAAAATCATTACCAGACGGCATAGCCGAATCAATGGAGTAAAAACTTTTACTGAGTTGATAAAAAATGGGACCGTTTGATATACCATCAGAGGATAAGGAAATGCGGTCGGAATCAATATTTGCTGCCACAGAGAGAATCTTGGCTGAAACAATAAAATCCTTACCGGTTTCACCATTTCCAAAGTCCTGCCCTAAAGATGTTGATGAGAATGTTAGGGTAAAGAATAGGGAGAAAAGAATGCGACCTGCGATGTGTTTGATTGGGTTTATCGCTTTTTTCATGGTATTTGTCCTCAAAGTTTTTGTGCGGTGTTTTCTTTTTAATTGTATAAAAAGCAAAAACCATGCAAGGGGTATCATTTTTTTAAAAAAACTTCATGCGGCCCTTCTTTAAAGGATTTTCTCATTTTAGATCATGACGCCTGTAAAAATTGCTGAGCCGGGGCGTGACGACATTTTACCAACCCATTTGAAATTTCACTGTTTAATCATTTTAAAATCAAATGCCTGGGAAATATTAAAGCAAAACGAACCAATTCTCCGTTAAACTTTATTGGAAATAGAGCATATTTTGTCCAGCCTCCGGAAATTATTTCCCCTGGATCTGTAAAAAATGTGATGTATATATTGGTACCTTTAAAAATAATTGATGGTTTGAATTTGTGAGAGTATTTCAAACGATCTCACACAGATTCGCAGCTCAATTATTTTCATATAAACAGTTCCAATTTTCCGGTATATTTTGAATTGAGCTCAGAATGATTTTTTTTATAATCAAAGTCAAGAAATCCTGACCATATTCGAGATGGCCGGGGACAGATCTAAAGTCATGTATGTTCCAATGGATTATGCAAAAAAGGATCATGTAACCATGTTTTGCAATGGTAATGGGAAGATCATCCGAAAGCCATTCTCAGTAAAAAATTCACCAGAAGGCAAAAATTATCTGATTGATCAAGTTACAAAATCCTGTCGTCATCATGGAATTAAACCCGAACATGTTTTTTATGGAGGAGAAGATTGTGGTTCGTATGCTGACAACTTTATCTTTGCTTTACGTTCAGAAAATTGTTTGGTGGCAGGAGTATGGGATTCCACCAACAAAGCAAAATTTTGGGAATCTATGTTAAAAAAGTTAAGCCGGTTTCATGTATTTTAAAAAAACTGATAAGAATCGGAGAGGTATAGTATGGCCTAAAAACAAAAGACAAAAAAGGGGTTGATTTCCTTCTGGTACTTTATATCGTTGAATGTGAAAGGCTGTTTTATGACACTGGTTCTGGCTCATATAGTATAACCTGAGTATTCAGATTTTAAACCCATCCAACCACAAGATATAGAGCCAGCTTTTAATTAAAAAAACAGAAGTATGCTCCTACTATTCTGCAATTTCTGTAAGCTTTTTAGGTATAGGAACATAGCCATTATTATTGACCCTTTGAAAGAACCTCATTTATAACCTTGCTCAACTCATCCCTGGTTGCAGGTTTTGTAATAACCCCAGAAAAACCGTATGCCTTGAAATCGGCAACTACCGGGTCATCAAAATAACCAGTGATAATTATTCCTTTTGTATTATGGTCAATTTCAAGAAGTTTTCTCATGGACTCCTGACCCCCCATTCCGAATTTATTGGTCAAATCAAGGATTACCAAATCAAAGGGCTCTTCTGATTCCATTGCCTTTTTATATATTTCAACAGTCTCTTTGCCTTCGGTGCAGGTTTCAACATCATATCCTAATCTGTTATTCGTTGCAATTTCCATACGAACAAGTCGTCCATCTGTCCATGGAATCGCTTGATCACGCAATTCGTACCACTGTTGAAGTTTTTGATTATAAAATTCCCACACATAAGGTTTTTTCGAAATGCCATCGGCATCTATTAATTTATCATTTTTACAGAATTTACAAGGCCCGTCCTGATTGTTATGGAGAACTTGCCAACAAATTTTACCTGTCAAATCTTTTCCAAATTCATCTTTCATGTGCTGGTTCATGAAAAGTATCTCATTTGATTTCATGTCGGTAATGTAAATGAATGCATCAAGATTATTTAACACAGCTTCAAATTTAAGTTTGCTATATTTTATCTCATTTTCCGCCTTTTTACGTTCGGATATTTCTTCCTTGAGTAGCACCATCGTGTGTTTTTTCTCCCTACGTTGTGTGAAAATAAGAACCGTGTAGAGGACTTTTACCTCCAAGTCACCCAAGCTGATCTGTATCAACTTGAGTAGCGCCAGTCAGGCGCACAAAATAAAAAACCGGATCCCTGTTTAAAGGTGACCCGGTTGCAAAATACGAATGAATTCACTATATGCAACCCGGCTATCTTTTTCAAGACCCGTGGCTTTCCGTCCCTGCCTTTCGGTCAGGTTCGACTTTTATGAAACAAGATTTTACTAAAATAAATCACCGACCTCCTGCAGAGCAGGAGGTATGAGGAAGCCCCCTCGAAGGGGGCATTGTTGTAGGAAAGCCCCTAAAGGGGCCGTTTAAGCGTTAATGTTTCTTATCTTGCTCTCTAATATATTTTTTTATAGTTTCCTCATCGAGCCCTACTGTGCTGGCACAATAACCCTTTGTCCAAAAACTCAATCCTGTCATTTTTTTGGACCTAAGTAACTCTCGATGAATCCTTATGGCACTTTTACCTTTTATAAATCCAACGGTATTGAACACACTAAATTTTGGAGGTATGCTCAAACAAATATGAACGTGATCTCGCAAAGCGTGTCCTTCATGTAAATCCAAGCCCTTTTGCCTGCATAAATCTCTTATGATACCTCCTATTTTACTTCTCAATTTTCCGTATATGGTTTGATGCCTGTACTTTGTCACAAAAATTACATGATATTTGCAGTCCCACTTTACATGTGATAATGATTGCTAATCTCTCATAGGTTCTTCCTCTTGTCCCTTTAGGAGCTTTCCCGAGGAAGAATCTATATCACCTTATTAGCACGCCGGAACGGTAGAACCTTTTAGGGTCGCTCGGGCAGAGCCCGAGGTTTAATTAAAAACAATTACAATAATCAACAATTTTTTTACAACAATGTGGTATTTGTCTTGTATCCGAAATTGATTTGACTCCTATGTCGGTATCAGTGGAATTTTCCCCGGCACCAATCGTATAAAAACAATTCCCGTCAGAAATAGTTTTACATTTTTCATCGTCTACATCATCCATCGTCCCACTTAATCAATGGGAACAGCCTATTTAGAGCATTTTTGCCTCTGCCTCATGTCATTGCTCAATCCAAAAACGACCATAATAGAACCGCCTAATAAGGCACCAGGATTGAATGTGGACGATAGGACGATCATTTGTGTATAAAAAATCCAACTTACCATGGTCCGGCCGAAACTGGCTGGATCAAGCTGGTTACTTGGTGCCTCCACCCCAAGAATCAACTGTGCAAGCATGGGTCTGGAGGCCTTATCCTGTGTCAGATTGACCTTTTTTCAACTGGGTGCAATTATTTTTAAACTTTATTTTAATTCAGGACTTCACGTATCTTCTGAGCAAGATCCTTCATCACAATCGGCTTCAATAAAAACCCCTTAATGCCCAGTAAAGCTGCTTTTTCTTTAGTCATCTTTTCACTGAACCCGGTGCAAATCAATACGGGAATATCAGGACGAATTTTAATAAGCTCTGCCGATAGTTTGTCTCCAGCCATATTGGGCATTGCCATATCGGTGATGACCAGATCAAATTTATCGGGGGCAGCACGGAAAGATTCAAGGGCTTCAATGCTGTTGATATGTGAAGTAACTTGATAATTCAACCGCTCCAGCATAAACTTTTCCATTGCAACGATTGCTTCTTCATCATCTACAAGCAAAATTCTCTCTTTTTCACCCCGGACGGGTTCTTTTATTTGGATATTCTGTTCTTCAAAAGAACTCTTTTCTATTGGAAAATAGATTTTAAATTCAGTTCCTTCACCAGGTTCACTGTAAACTTGGATCGTTCCCCCCATATTAGTAACAATGCCAAGGACAACTGAGAGCCCCATACCAGTGCCCTTGCCTTTTTCTTTGGTAGTAAAAAATGGATCAAAGATTTTCTGTGTTAACTCTTTATCCATCCCTGTGCCTGTATCAGCTACGGTTAAACAAGCATAAGTTCCAGGTGCCATATCAAAAGTTATTACGTCATCGTTCCCTAACTGGATTTCTTCAAGATTTATCTTCAGTTCACCGCCGGTATCCTCCATTGCATGATGAGCATTGGCTGCAAGGTTCATTATAATTTGTTGAATTTGTGTAGAGTCAGCTTTAATTATCCCGCAGTCATTTCTGATATACTGCTTGATCGCAATTGTAGTCGGGATTGTAGACCGGATAAGCTTTAATGCTTCCTTGATAGCAGGCTGTATTTTCATCAGGAGTAACTCGGAAGTATCCTGGCGGGAGAAGGTGAGGATCTGTTTTACCAATTTACAGGCTCTCATGGCACTGGTACAAATTTGGTCAACTCTGGGTCGAAATGGACTGTCTTCGGAGACATCCTCTAACAGCATCTCTGCTTGACCAAGAATTGGGAAAAGAATATTGTTGAAATCGTGAGCAATTCCTCCGGCGAGTGTGCCGATGGATTCCATTTTCTGGGCCTGACAGAGCCTTTCCTCTACCTGTTTACGATCGGATATGTCATGGTAATTAAGCAATACGCCATTAATCGTTGTGTCGTTTATACAATTAATAGCAGTCAGCTCTATCCATCGATAAGTGCCATCTTTACATTTATACCGGTATTCAACTGTCGTAGAGGCATTCTCTTTTTCGAGCAATGCATAAAATTCTTTCTGAATCCTTTCAATATCTTCCGGATGAACCGTTTCCCAACCGTCTGTGCCGACAAAATCCTCTGGCTTCCATCCAAACAATCTCTCAATATTTGGACTCTTATATTTCATGATGCTATCAGACCCCATGATGCCAATAACATCTCCGATATTTTCTATCATGGAGGAGTGCCTTGCGTTAGTTTCCCACAGTACCTCTTCCGCCTGCTTGCGTTTGGTAATATCGTTGATGGTAATCCGGCATATAGGAACGCCGCATTTGTCTTGCGCAGCGGTCATGTCCAACTGCACCCAGAACTGCAATTTGTCCGTTTGAACCATCCGCAGTTCGAATTTCTGCAGTTCCCCGGTTTCAAAGAGCTGTTTTCGGTGGCGGTAATAGATGTCCTGGTCTTCCTTTAGAATGAAATTGGTTACCGGCCACTTTATCAGCTCGTTCCGAGCCTTGCAGAGGAGGGTTGCGGCAGTGAAGTTGGTCTCCAGGATCAGCCCTGTTTCACTGATGGTAACATAGCCCACCGGTGCAAGATCGTAGAGGTCGAAATAACGTGCCCGTGAATCTCCCAGTTCCTCCTGGGTACGGCGCAGTTCTTCGTTCTGCATCTCTAATTCGATCTGGTATACGCGAAGATCGTGGAGTTTTTGACTGATTTCTTCCGGCGACAGTCCTAAAAGTGACTCCGGGACCAGGGAGTCTTCTTGCCGAAGTTTTTCTTCGGCCTGCCTGCGCAGTTTGGCAGCGATATCGTGTTGATTTTTTTTGTCTGTCATTACGCATTCCCTTTTTCTGTCTTGCCGGTGATATCTTCCAGAGCCAGCAGAATTAAATCTGACCTGTCAGCATCTCCTGCCATGCGACGGGCGTTGAGCTTCATGGTGCGCCTTCCGATTTCTTCAAATTTGTGCGTCATTTCATAATCATTGAACACTGTCTTTTCGGGTAGAATATCATCCAGCAGCTTCCTCAATGCCAGGATGTTCCACTGGCCATTGCCCAAATCATAAATCAATTGTCCAACGGTATCGTCCTGTTTTACCTGGAAGGAAGTGTAAAAGGATTCATTGGCCTGGACCACCCGCAGATCGGCATCCAGTACCAGCAGGGGTTCTCTTACAGTGGTCACAATTGCCTCAAGCATTTGGAGCGAAATTTTATTTTTTTCCAACTTTGCATTCAGCAAGGCTTCTTCAGCCTGTTTGCGCTCGGAGATATCCACAAAGGTGATTACTGCACCTTCGATCACATTCTTAAGAGTTCGATAGGGCTGAATGCGCATGATATAATAGTCCCCCTCTTCTGTTTGTACTTCTATCTCTTTGGAGATCAGGGTGTCCAGCACCGTCTTGATTTCTTCTGTCAGATTGTCGGATCCCGTCAGGTTGGAGACAAGGTGGGCCACAGGTCTGCCTATATCGCTTTGAATGAGGTTGATGATCTTGGTGGCGGTTGGGGTGAACCTGAGGATGCCCAGACGGTGGTCCACAAATACAGTGGCAATGCCGGTGCCAGCCAGAAGGTTATTCATATCGTTATTGACCTGGGATAGGTCTGTCACCTTATTCTGCAGTTCAGCGTTAACAGTGGATAGTTCCTCGTTGACCGATTGCAGTTCCTCCTTGGATGTTTCCAACTCTTCATTGGTGGACTGCATTTCTTCGTTCACCGACTGCATTTCCTCATTGGAGGATTTGAGTTCTTCGTTGGATGTTTCCAGCTCCTCATTAGTGGACTGAAGGTATTCTTCCTTGGACTGCAATTCCTGCCGGAGTGAGGTAATAAGTGTCTGAGTCTCGTCGTTGCAGACGCCATCCGCTATCTCGGAAATTACTGTTGAAGCGTTTTTAATGGCTTGAGGTGCGACCTTATCCAGCGCGGCCTTATCCAGCGCGGCCTTATCCAGAATGATGAGAAACAGGTACGCCTCAATACTTTGAGAAGAGGGGGCTGCCACCGGGCAGATGGTCAGGTTGACATAGGTAAAATCACCGACCTCCTGCAGAGCAGGAGGTATGAGGAAGCCCCCTCGAAGGGGGCATTGTTGTAGGAAAGCCCCTAAAGGGGCCGTTTAAGCGTTAATGTTTCTTATCTTGCTCTCTAATATATTTT
>Ga0307929_1002882_pt1 | contig 10533 bp, 6 predicted proteins | sample AceLakmetage1330_FD_203160 | JGI IMG/M metagenome (GOLD analysis project Ga0307929, IMG submission 203160) | Saline water microbial communities from Ace Lake, Antarctica - #1330 | ecosystem: Environmental > Aquatic > Non-marine Saline and Alkaline > Saline | place: Antarctica: Ace Lake...
TCTTGTTAATCAAATGTATCAAGAATTATAAACTTTTTTTACAGATCGCTTCATTTAACGACGGTATAGATAATTTCAAATTCAGTGTCCTGTCCGATCAGGATGATGACCTCAGCGGCCCCGGCAGTAAAGGGTTGAGATTGACGGTTTACAGCCTGTTTAACATCAGTGAAGATCGCCAGGATTTTATTGAAACCCTCAAACTGGACACCCAGTATCAGAAAGATCTGATCACATTGGTACCGGATAACAAAGAGTTCCCCTTCATTGACAAGCTGATCGGTGAAATCAAACGGTATTCAGACATGGAAGACAAGTATGCCACAGACTCTGATCCGCTTAGAAGGCAGATCATCCGGGATTTTTCAATCATCCGGGAAGAAAAGGAAAAGGAGCTGCGCATAAAAATTGAAACCGCTTATCGTAATGCCTCTTTGATTTACCTGTTTGATGAACATTTCCTGAACCCGGACAGTTTTAAAGGAACCATCAGTGAACTTCAACGAAAGCTGATAAAAAACATTTATACCAAACGCCTGGGTTCCGGGCTGTCCGACGGCCTGGTCCCCAAAATCTTCACCAGCCATAAAGCGGGCTTAAGCAAACTGTTTTCTGGTAAGGACTTCAAGTTTTTTGACACCCACGGAAATTTTACCGGCGATCACCTGAAGGTGGTTGAAGAAATTAGTGCCAGGATTAAAAACAAATATGTTGATGGCCGCACACTGGAGTCGGATCTCTCCGGTGCGCCCTGGGGATACTCCTTTGGAACCATTGTCTCCAGCCTTGCGGCCCTTTTCCGGGCCGGCCACCTGTCCGTGAAATACAACGGCGACGTCTGGTTCTCCCATGAACAAAAGGGCATTAAAGAGGCCTTTACCAACGCCACCAAATTCAAATCAACCGCCTTTAAATCCATTGGCAACACATTGTCAGCCGCACAGAAAACCCAGGCCGTTGAGTTACTCATGAATCTTGACATTGAAACCCACACCGGGCGAAAGGTGGACTGGAATACCAACGACTTTGATCTTGCCGACGGTATCCGGTTTATGGCAGATCATTTTATCACGGCTTTGACCACCCTGGACGATACGGTTGACGGGTTTGACAGGCTGTTTGTGGGGGTGGCAGATCAGAAACCCACCTTACTTGCCTTTGCCGGAAAAATTACAGAAAACAACTACATTGAAAAAGTCGAATACCTGCTGGATAACAATGATCCTTTCAAAACAGCTGTCCAGACCATTTTAAAGGCACAAAAATTCATCAAGAAGAATTTTTCCAAGGTAAAAAAGTTCAAGTATTTCATTGGGGAAGTTCTTGTCGAGCTTAAAAAGGCAGAGCGGAAAGACGGCCTCATTACGGATGCCCATGATGAATTTATCCGCCTTTACCAACTGGACATGGTCAAGAATTTTGGCGGCCTTCAGGAGCAGGTTCAAATAGTCAAAGATAATTACTACAAACTGATTAAAACCGCCGCAACCGGCATGAGCCACGAATATCAACGCATTAACGGCAAGGTGGATGCCGCCCTTGGCATATTAAAAAGGTATCCGGCAGAATTGAATACACACAACCAGAAAAAACTCAATGACCTGAAACGGTATTGCTCAGACCGGATCAATAAAGAACCGGTGCTGGAGTATTCCATCAGTTGCACAACATGCGGTTACTCCCTGTCTGATATTTTGAACTATACGGCACTGGCTCCAACCAAAGAAAACCAGTTGATTGGTATTCAGAACGGTTTTATTGCTGCCCTGACACCGCCGGAACCTGGCGACAATGGCGATTCAGATGAGATCGCCCCCCCAAAAAAAATCATGAAAGTTACATTGAGCCTTGGCAGCACAGAAATGACCATTGGGGAATATAAAGCCATTTTAACCAGTCAGCTTCAAGAATTGGTTGGATTGAATGATTCTGATGGAATTGAGCTGAAGATAGAAACCACGGGAAAAGAGCTATGAATATAACTGAACAGGAAATTTTGCAATTAATTCAAGGAAAAGAAAGCCTGACCCTTGAATTCAAGAGCGACAAAAAAAAGCTGCCGGATCGTGACCTCATTGCCGCCATAGTATCTCTGGCCAATACCGACGGCGGGACACTTCGTGTCCTTTCGGTAAGCATGCGTGACTTGACAGTTTCTTGATGATATAATCCAGGTACTTTAGCTTGATCCAGATCGGCGTTTTCGGCTATTTTAGCTCAGTGTCTGAACACTCTTGAATGAAGTTGTTCACACAAGTGCTTATCCGAAAGGGTTTTGAGAGGGGGCAACGGTCTGTAGTATGAAATAGCTGGTATGACTGCAGCTTTAAATCAAGATGGAAAGGAGTTGATCAGAATCACCTGTTACAGTGACGGTCTGTTTTCTGAAGGCCCTTGAATGAGGCGCTTCAGCAAGACCGGAAGGTGATGGAGGATCTGACAGCAATTAAAGCGGTATGATTTGAGCTGGTATACAGGAAAAATATGGGAATATTAAAAAAACAGCACCAATACCCCGTCGTTGAACATATATAATGAACAACGGCAGGGGATGGAGAAGGGAGGAAAGATCAAAAATCAGAGAGTTATTGTCAGATTTTCAATTTGCTCGATGGTTTCCAGGTAATTCCATGGCATCCATTTTGCGGGATCCTTTTTCATATGCACTTCATATTTCTGGAGTTTGACCAGGTAATCCATGGCATTGATCTTACCCAGATAACAGGTGTGGATGATGCTTGTGAACATGTCTCCGATCCATGCCCCGACTTCGTTTTTGTAAAACATGGCATTTTTTCGGTTGAGTATCGCTCGTTTCAGTGCCTGTTCACAAATGTTGTTATCCAGAGGGGCTCCGGCCATTCTTAAAAAGAGGGTTAGCGCTGGCCAATACTTAAGCATATAGGTAATGGCACTACCCAGGACAGAATTGGGTTCCACCAGTTTTTCATCAATCTGTTTTTTCATCGAGTTATGAAGGGTTTCCATGACTGGCCCGCTGTGTTCCTGATGATATGCCAGCCGCTCCTCATCAGACATCTTTTGGTCTTTGGTCACGGCATCATTTTTATATACCTCGGCAAGGAGATTTATGACCTCTTCACATTCCTCGGGAAATACCGAGATGATGTCTACAAATCGTCGACGTCCGTGGCTCAGGCAGTGGGAGATATATCTGGTAAACACCTCAGTGGTATTCCTGCTTAATGCGTCACACATCTGTATGGGAATACCCCGTTTCGGATCTCTGAACGTCTGAAGCGCATCCAGATTTTCTCCGGCATGATTTCTGCCCGTAAAAAACAGAGCAATGTGGGTATTGTCATCCAGTATGGCCACAATACCGGTGGTAAACATACCGGTTCGCTCTTTGTCTGTTTTTTCCTCATTTTCTTTCATTAAGGATAAGACCGTCATGGTCGTATCATCATTATGAAAGAGTATGGCTTGGGCTGCCTGGTGTGTCAACTCCTGGTAAACCGGGAAAATGGTATTTGCAAGCGCCTCGTTTTTATCCCACAGGGTTGATGGAGCCATTGGAATACCAACCATTTCCTGAATCTTTGACATCCGGTAAAAGGGCATCCCGTATCCATATTTGAAGATCGGGATGATAGCTTTGGCAGATGCATCATAATGTCTGACGCCATTGATGGTACTGTCTGGGATCTCTGCGGTAAAAACAGCACCGCAGGCATTACATCGCAGTTTCTCAAGCTCGAGTATGGTGCCTGCCAACGGCGCATTTCCTGAAAAAAACAATGTCAAGCCCGGCTTGAGTGAATAAAGTTTGCCATTCGGACACAGGAGGGGACACTGCTGACCGGGCTTCAAATTGGCATGTTCTATTCGTTTTCGATCCGCACCGGAAAAGGCATCAGCCCCGTTACGGCCATGCCCTTTCCTGGTTTGGAGTTCCGGTTTTTCATCCCCGGTTTCAATATGTTCAGATTCGTTTTTTTTCTCCTCTTCAGAAGAGAGGGGGGCATTCAATTGGGTAGGTTCAGGATTTTGATTGTCATCCCCACTGTCGTCGTCAGGCGTTGGTGAGGATGAATCTTTGTTTTCGGGGCTCTCACCGAACAGCTTGGATCTTTTTTCGGTTTTTATGCCAAAAATTCTTTTGAGAAGGCGTTTGATAGAGACGTCTTTTTGTCGGACTGCTTCATTGAGGGAAGCAATTACCTCCAGCATACCCTGAAAGATTTCATAATCCGTGGGAAAAAGTGATTTGTCCTGAAGCCTCTGATAGAGCGCCTCTATCTCCTGCGGGCTCAAATCTATTTTTTTGCCTTTTTTTTTCATGCGGGCAAATATGCATCACATTTTCCAGAATGCAACCCCCCTCCCAAAAAAAAATATCACATCAATTTGACAATCTTCTCCACTTGGGGGCTACAATGGATTGTGTGGGATCGCCATTCCAAATGAGCAATTGAAGTTCATGAACATCCAGCTGTTTTGCTGATTCATTCTGGGATTTTGGCCACCATTTAAATTTTCCCTCGGACAATCTTTTCTGGCACATCCAGAAACCCTGACCATCATAAGTAAGAATTTTCATAGATGTTCGGCCACGATTCAAAAAGACAAACAGGCAACCCGAAAACGGATCTGATTTTATGACTGTCTTGCAAAGACGTGCCAGACCATCAATCCCTTTTCTAAAATCAACCGGTTCCACTGCAAGCATGATTTTCATCTGAGGAGCAATTTGAATCATAATCGCCTCATCCAGAATGATTTTCCCAGTTCAAGCAGATCAAAATCGGTCTTGCCTCTGAAACACATTCTCATTTTGGAACCACTCCCGTCTTCCATCTCCACCACACATTCCGATACTGATGCACAGGGTGCTGAAAAATCCAATTCAAAGAACGCTGGAACTGGCTTATTTTCATTCGGTGAACTCTTCACTATTTTTGTTTCAATACGTTGCTTTAAATCGGTATAACTCAGGGAAAGATTGGTGGCAATTTGGCTGACTGTAAATTCAGGATAAAGCCCCACTGCCTCTTCCCATAGGGATGGAGGGATACGACTTCCTTTCTTTTTGCTGGCTCGCCAATCTTTAAAACTCGATTGCACATTTCTTAATCGGGGTGCTGTTGATAGGATTGTTGCTTGATTCATAGTACCTCCTTTATTAATGTTAAACTTTGGAGGCTATTTTATCAATTTATGAGGGGTAATTCACGCATGCTTGCCGAAAGGACACGACACTTCCTTTGGGGGTGGAAGATGACGGCACCATCACCGGACTGCATCCCACACATATCATCACGTTAGGGCTGGCTGCCATGATTGCCAATAAAACAAACCCTGCCTTAAGCGTTGTGGTGGAAAATATTGAAATACAAAAACACAGAATCGCCCGTATTGTGGTTGGAAAATCCATGCAGCTTGTTTCAACCTCCGAAGGTCTGTTGCAGCGGCGACGTCTAAAACTGGACGGTACACCTGAAGCGGTTCCCTTTTACCCCCATGAATTTATTCAACGCCAATCATCCATGGGCCTTGTGGACCCTTCAGCCATGATAATGGAAGAAATCTCTGTTGAACAGCTTGATCCATTGCAACGGTTGCGCATTCGCAATGCCATTAAAAAATATGGCGGAGAGCAACCCTTATTTACCCTGGCAGATGAAGAACTGGATGGTGCCCTGGGGCTTTGCCGCACAGTGAACGGCATCCGACGTCCAACCATTGCCGGGCTTTTGTTGTTGGGAACCCCGGAGCTGATTCGCATGCACATCCCCGCCTATGAGGTGGCTTTTCAGGTATTGCGCGGCACCGATGTCAAGGTCAACGAGTTCTACCATAGACCCCTTATTGAAACCTTTGAGGAGGTGGAATCGCAGTTCAAACCGTGGGTGGTTGAAGAGGAAATACAGGTGGGGTTGTTTCGTGTACCGGCTCCGAACTACGACCGCCGGGCATTCAGGGAAGCCTTTGTCAATGCGCTGGTACACCGTGATTTCAGTCGTCTTGGGGCAGTCCATGCCAGAATCTCCGATGAGGGGCTTTCCATCAGCAATCCGGGCGGGTTTGTGGATGGCGTTGATTTGAATAATCTTCTTGTAGTTGAACCCCGCTCCAGAAATCCCCTGTTGGCGGATATAATCAAGCGGATAGGGCTGGCGGAGCGTACCGGGCGGGGTATTGACCGCATCTATGAGGGGATGCTTCGTTATGGCCGTCCTGTCCCTGATTACTCCATGTCCAATCCTTTTACGGTCTCTGTTAAATTCATCAATGTTGCCGCTGATCTTGATTTTCTTAGAATGGTGGTTGAACATGATGAAAAACTTGGCAACATGCCCATTGACTCGTTGATTATCCTCTCCCGTCTAAAAGAAGAGCGGCGTTTAACAACTTCCGATTTGGTGCCTTTTGTTCAGAAATCAGAGAGCAGTGTCAGGGCAACACTTGAGAAACTTGTGGAAGCTGGTTTTCTTGAATCCCATGGCACCGGTAGAGGGCGTACCTACATTTTAAGTGCATCACTTTACCGTCATGCTGGAAAAGAGGCTGAATATATTCGTCAAGCAGGGTTTGTACCTATTCAACAGGAACAGATGGTTCTTAGTTACATTAAAAAGCATGGCTCCATTAAACGAGCAGATGCGGCTGATCTATGTCATATAAGCCTATTTCAGGCAAGTCGCTTACTTAAACGCTTGAAAGAAAAGGACTTAGTCAAGGTGCTTGGGCAGGGTAAAGGAACACGTTATGAATCTATTTGATAAAAATACGTGCGGCGCACGTAATCGCTTGTATTTTACGTGCGCCGCACGTAAATTGCTCGTATATATAAGCGGCTTTGCAAACAAAGGGAATCCTTTGCCATGAAATTACCTGAACATGTTGACAAGCTCCGCAACCTCATTGAATCTGCCTTTGATAAACAATTTGCCCGTTTGGGCATTGGTAAAACCAAAAAACTCGACATTGAAAAACTCCCCGAAGAGATAAGGCCCAAACGCCTGCATTTTGAAGAGATGCTGGAAAGCCATATTGGTGAAACCGGAGATTATGAGCCTGCACGGGAAAAACTCATTGATGAGTTGACCTTTACCCTGTTCAACCGGATGGCGGCACTCAAGGTGATGGAGGCGGCCACGCTTTTTCCTCCGGTGTTGACCAAACAGCCGGAACATGGCGACAGATCCTTTGGCCACAAGGCATGGCTGGAAATAAATCCCCATATGAGAGATGAAGAGCTGGAGGGTATCCGAGCATATCTGAAAACGGCCTTTGATGAGCTGGGCCAGACCCTTCCCCTTTACAGCAGAACCTATCCCTATGCACTCTTTCCCGATACCATCAGTCTCAATGAGATCATCGACACCTTTAATGCCGTGGAAAAAGATCCCCAGGTGGGCAGTGATATCTGGCAGAGCGATGATGTGTTGGGCTGGATGTATGAGAGCTACAACAATGTAAAGAAAAAAGTCCATAAAGAGAGTAAAGCCAAGACAGAGTATCATAAGGTTTCCCTGCAATCCCAGGTTTACACGCCCCGCTGGGTGGTGCAGTTTTTGGTGGAAAATTCATTGGGTAAACTTTATCTGGAGATGTACCCAGATTCAGAGATCAAGAACCATTACAAAATCGCCAATGCACCCCATACCCAGGAACGCAAGCCCAAACCGCTCCACGAAATAAAGATCATTGATCCGGCTTGTGGATCAGGGAATTTTCTGCTCTATGCCTTTGATTTCTTTTATGCGCTTTATATTGACCAGATTGAGGATTATGGGGCTGATTATGAAGAAACAGATATCCCTAAACTGATCATTGAGAACAACCTGCACGGGATTGATCTGGATGACCGTGCGGTTCAGTTGGCTCAGCTTGGCCTGTTTATCAAGGCGAAAAAGCGGCGTAGAACCATTGGAGGGCTTTCCTTTAATGTGGTCTCATCTGACTTTTTTCTGCCGGAGTATGAGGCGGTTCAACACATATTTACACAAGGAAATAAGCTGGATCAGAACCAGCAGGAATTGATTGCCGAAATCTGGAATGATTTGAGATATGCTTATAAATTCGGTTCTCTGATCCGGGTGGATGAGCGGTTGAGTGCCAGATTTAAAGAGATAGAGGAAGAAGCTAAGGAAGACCTGTTTGGACAGGCCAATCTGGAATCACACAAAGTCTTTGCTGCCAGCTTCTTTAAAAATTTAAAAACAGCCGTTGAACAATATGGCCGGTCACAGGGGAGCACCTTTTTAACCAGCAAGACCCGGGATGCAATTACCTTTCTTGAACTGGTTACCACGAAATATGATGTGGCCACTGCCAATCCTCCCTATACCGATAGTTCTGATTTTGGCCCAGATCTTAAAAAATTTATCGAGGCTAACTACAAAAAACCTTATAAGTTCCACACCAATCTTTATGCCACTTTTATTAAGCGGTGTTATGAACTGAGCTGTGCTGATGGCAAGATTGCCATGATTCATCCTCGGACTTTTATGTTCATTAAAACCTTTGAGGATGTTCGTAAATTCATGATTGATAAGGCACACATTAATGTCTTTGTCGATTACAGTTTAAGTAATTTGTTTGGTGGTATCATGGTTGATCCAGCCTTTTATGTGTTAGAAAAAGGATCTTCAAAGGAGGAAGAAGCATGGTTTATATCTCTTGATCAATATACAAGAACTCCAAATGAAAAATATAAAAAGAATTTTTGTATCCTGTTTAAATTTTATGGTAAACATTGTTTGATATAAAAAAATAGATTTTCAGTGTTAATAAAAACAATGGGTTAAAAAATCATTCATTGATATCATCGAAACCCACCCTGGAATTTAAATAGGATACGAATTTTTGCTTAAAAGCCCTTGATGACTTCATTGCTGGCGTTGATAATGAGCATAATTACACCATCCCGCAATCCAAGCTGAAGATCATCAAATCCTGGCCTTTGATTTACTGGATTTCGGATGAATTTCGGGAAAAGTTTGGTGCTGTTTCTCTTGATAATGTTTTTTGTCCAAAGGCAGGGCTTCAAACAGCTAACAATAATCGTTTCTTGAGATTTTGGTGGGAGGTAACTTCAAATAAAACTGAATATAAATCCCAAAATTACTGGATTACCTATTCGAAGGGAGGTCGATTTAACAAATGGTTCGGGAACTTATGGCTCACAGTGAATTGGAATAATAATGGTTATGATATTAAGCATTTCACAGATGATAAAGGGAAAGTAAGATCAAGGCCACAAAATGAATCTTTTTATTTTCAAGAAGGCATTACCTATTCAACAACTGGAAGTAAGGGAGCGTCGTTTAGATATTTACCCCAAGGAAATATGTTTGATATGGGAGGATCTTCTCTCTTCCCAGTGAATGAATATAAGAATGTTAAGTACTGCTTGGCGTTTATTAATAGCAAAATGGCCTGTTATTTAACAGGGTGTTTAAATCCGACTGTAAACACACAAATTGGTGACATTTCAAGAATACCATTTGTGAAACCTAATGACCATATTGATAATTTAATTACGAATATGGTCGAAGTTAATATTAGAATCAAACAAGATTTGACTCACTACTCGTTCGTTGAACTTAATTTTTGTGAATCACCTTATACAGGAAATGGTAGTCAAAAAAAATTTTTTAGCTACGAAAATCATATCCTCACACAGGTTTTCATCAACGAAGCTATCATCAACGAGAAAATTTTTGATGTCTATGATCTGACCGATTACGACAAGGCCATGGTACTGGCCAAAGAAGGCGAAAGCATCGGCGGACTACCCGTACTAACTGAAGCCAGGGATGCCTATCTCGTAGAAACCGAAGCAACCAAAGAATTTCCTCTTGATTCTATTCGGGGTTTTATCGAATCCCTACCCACGAAGGAGTTTACCGCCGATGAGCATGAGGCCATAGAAAACGGATTTCCCACCCTCTACCAGAGCAACAACAATCTCGAAGAATTCTGCACCCGCCATCAAGTAAACCCCATCAATATCTGGTACTGGTTCAAACAAAGCAATGTGATTCCCCAGCAGCGAATGCACACCCTGGCCATGGAGTTTCTGGCCGACATGATCCGTGAGATCCTCATGGAAGATGAAGACGGCATCATCCCCTTGGTGCCCAACGCCGGTGAAAAGGTTTTACTGGATCGCATCGAGGAAAAATTCCGTGAAAAAGGCTTCAGTTCCGCTCAATTCTCCAGTTTTGATACCGTCCTTGGCCGTACAATCCCTGAATATCTCAACAAACATTTTTTTGCCGAGCTTTCCAATCACCTCAACCTCTTTATGTACCTGCCCAAAACCCCCTTTATCTGGCACCTTTCCAGCGGCCCGGAGGCCGGTTTTGACTGCTACATCATCATCTATAAATGGAGCCGTGACAAACTAATGCGCCTACGTTCGGTGTACATCGAGCACCGGGAACGATCCCTGGTCAACCGCCAGAGTGATCTCTCCGGTAATGAAACCGCCGAGGCCCAGAACGAAAAAGACCTTATTTTCAGGCAACTCAAAGAGATTGAAGCCTTCAAGGCAAAGAT
>Ga0307929_1002883_pt1 | contig 10532 bp, 6 predicted proteins | sample AceLakmetage1330_FD_203160 | JGI IMG/M metagenome (GOLD analysis project Ga0307929, IMG submission 203160) | Saline water microbial communities from Ace Lake, Antarctica - #1330 | ecosystem: Environmental > Aquatic > Non-marine Saline and Alkaline > Saline | place: Antarctica: Ace Lake...
AATAGACAACTTTCTTTATATCACATCAGCGGATAATTATATTGATGTTTATTATTTGGAAGGTAATGCAATAAAACACAACCTTCTTCGCAACACCCTAAATAACATTGAAAAACAGGTCTCAAATAATAAAAGTATTCATAGATGCCACAAGAGCTACATCGTTAACATTAGTGTAATTGATTCGGTTTTGGGCAATGCATCTGGATATAAAATAAAATTTAAAACCACTGGTTTATTAATTCCTATTTCCAGAAAATACAAAGAAACCATATTTAGTTTGCTCAATTGTTAGTTTACTTTGTCCCAGAAACAAGTACTTTTTCCCTTTCTGTAAATAAAATATTGTAGCTTGTCCCAATTCCTTTTCAGTTGTCCCTTCTATTTGAATACACAGCATAGTAGTTGTAGTTTTGTCAAAAAATGATTTGTCAAACTTTCAAAATTAAATACTATGAAAACTATGTCAGCATTTAACAAAATTAAATCTAATGAAACTTTAGCGCCCTACTTGTTAATGATTTTGGGAATGATACTATTCTTATTCTCAAACGGAAAATGGACTATCCCGATTTTTACATGGATTGCCCCTGTTTTTCTCATTCGGGCATTTAGGAATTTTAAACGATGGTACAGTTTGTTTGCTTTTTTTGTGTTTATCGTAGTTGTTCATTCTATTCGGTTAAAAGGAATGATTCCTGCTCCCGGAGCGTTATATTATATAATCATCATTTCTGGCAGTACATTTATTATATTGCCATATTTTCTCGATAGGTGGTTATCGAAAAGTATAAATGGATTTACAGCAACATTAGTTTTTCCCATCGCATCGCTTATTGCTGAATATGCTGTTTCAACATCAAATGGGTATGCTGGTTCTTGGGGCTCAATAGCGCATACACAGGATAACCTGGCCTTAATGCAGTTTACATCCATTACGGGCATGTGGGGACTGACTTTTATTATTGCATGGACAGGTTCAGCTATGAATTGGTTTTGGGATAAAAGGTTTGAAATTGCAAATATCAAAAAGAGTATTATCCTTTTTTGTATGATAATTTTTTCTATTTTTCTCTTTGGACAAATACGCAATAGTTTTTTTTCATCAGATTCCAATACTGTCCGGGTTGCATCAATTATCCATAACGAATCCTTAGCTGATTCAACAAACTTCATTCAAGATATCAAACGATTGTCAGCTTTTCGTAATCAAACATCTCAAACACAAACAAAATTATTAAGCTTATCTCAAAAGGCTGCCGACGAAGGTGCAAAAATTATATTTCTGCATGAAGCCTCATTACTGGTATTGAAAGACGACGAAAAAGAATTAGTTGATAAAGGATGTAAATTGGCGAGAGATAAAAATATTTATTTTGGCATGAGTTTATTTGTAATGCCAAAGGATTTTCCAAAAACAAAAGGTGAAGCTAAAATTGTTTGGATAGATCCAAAAGGAAATATTATTTGGGATTTTAACAAAGCTTATCCCACACCAAGTGACCCAATTAATGCAGGTGAAAAGATAATTAAAACATTCGATTCACCTTATGGTAGAATTGCATCTGTAATATGTTTTGATATGGATTTCCCGACATTTATTAATCAGGCTGGAAAAAAGAATGTTGATATAATGTTAGTGCCAGCTAACGATTGGAAAGAAATAACACCATACCATGCAAACATGTCGAAATTACGGGCAATAGAAAATGGTTTTTCCATGGTAAGGTGCACTGGACAAGGATTATCATTAGCAGTCGATTATAATGGAAAAGTGCTTAATCAGTTAAATTATTACCAAACCGAAGAAAATATAATGATTTCAGATGTTCCCATTAAAGGGATTAAAACCATTTATGCAAAAATGGGCGATTGGTTTGTTTGGGTATGCATAATTGGGCTTTTATTTATATTTGGAAAAGTTTTTTATAGAAGGAAAAACAAAGAACAATAAGGCCAATACATGACGAAATCGCTTGCAGAATGATCAATTCATTGAGGATAGCTTGGAACAATCCATCCCTTTTCCTGTTTTCTGTCCTTGGTAATTATTAGTCTAATCCCCGCAATTTACAGCAAATTAATCACTTCTGTTATGCATGATAAGCTTACAAGGAAACTTAAATCCGCCGGATTGCCTTCAATAATTGCTAAATTTGCATTTTAACTATTGAAAACAAATCTTGAATCTATCAACTAACATACGGATACTAATTTTAATTGTGTTTACAATTAAATCGCTGTTGTTATTTGGCAATGACAAGCAACAAATAATTGACTCCCTGAACGATGTGCTTAACGCGGCCCCAAATGACAGGATGAAGGTATTTACCCTGGTTAGGCTATCTCAGGCTTATAGTTCATATGATCTGAAAGCTTCAATCAATGAAGCAGAAAAAGCCCTGGATATCGCGAAGGAAAGTGAAGAAATTAGTCTCATCGAATATGCCATGTTTAATGCCGGGAATGCTTATTTTACCCAGGGCATATTTGAAACTGCCACGGGTTATTTTTATGCCTACCTCGAAATTCAAAAGGAAAAAGACAACAAACCCGGGATAGCATACGTACTTGCAAATATTGGAGCTATAAGGTTAAAAATGAAAGATTATGTTGTGGCCAGGAATAGTTTTTTAGAAGCACTTCAGATTTTAGAAGAATTACCTAAAAATGACCCTGATCATAATTATAGTTCCCAGATACCAGTCATTTTAAATAACCTGGGATTAGTATATCAAAATTTACAACAATATGATTCATCCCTGTATTATTATCGAAAAGGTTTGTCACAAATTGAATTTGTGGCTGATCAAGACTATTACAGAGTTAGCATTTTAAACAATATCGTAAGCCTGTTTCTTGATATCGAAGAAGCAGATAGTGCTTTTGTAAACCTTACAAGGGTGATGGAGATTAAACCTAAAAATAATGATCTTGTCGGGCAGGCGGAGTCCTATAATCTATTAGCTGATTATTTTTTGTTTGATGACCAGCCCGGGAAGGCACTCGGGTATTATTACAAAAGCATTAAAATTGCTAATAAAATAGGGAGTATTGAATTGCAAAGCCTGATCGCGGAAAAACTATACACCTATTATTATCAGCAAAACAATGCTGATTCAGCACTTAAATATTTTGTGTTGTACAATCAGCTCGAGGATACAATAAATAGTGCCGAAACATTAAAAGAATTAACCAGGTTAGAATTGACGTCCCGGTTCAACGAAAAGAAGAAGGTTGAGCAGATCGAGCAAAACAGGCTAAATACTATTTACATGTTCACGGCTGTTTCGCTGGTTTTAATACTCCTGGTGTTTGTTCTTCTCTATATCCTGAGTAATAACCGCAATCAAAGGCTTCAACTCGAAAAGAATAACATTTCATTGTCAGCTAAAAATTCGATGCTTGAAAATGAAAGTTTGCAGAATGAGCTTGAAGTCAGGAATAAAGAACTTACCACTTACGTCATGGGCATGATACAAAAGAATGAGTTGATCGGGCAAGTCGTGGAAGTGCTTTCGGCAAACAAACTGAAGCTGGATGAAAAAAATGACAATGTCATCAATACCGTTATTAAAGACCTGAATAAAGTCCAGGACGAATCGGCCTGGGAAGAATTTGAACTTAGGTACCAACAGGTGCATAACGATTTTTTTGAAAAATTACAAACGGTAGCTCCTAACCTTACCACCAACGAACGCCGCCTTTGCGCTTTCCTGCGCTTAAATATGACCACCAAAGATATCGCCTCAATCACCGGGCAAAGCATAAGAAGTATTGAAGTTGCCCGTACACGATTGCGAAAGAAACTTGACATCAGTAATTCGGATATCTCCTTGGTCGAGTTTCTTAACTCCTTATAATCCTTCCATTTATATTTTTTGTAGCAGTAAAGTTGTAGTGATATCACGAGGTGTAGCAGAGATGTGCATGTGCTTCATTTTGCCACTTTTATATCCCGGCCTAATTTTGCCGCTCAAAATAATTAATCATATCAATTGAAAAATTAATAATAAGAAACAATGAAGAAAATTACATTTTTATTTCTTTGCTTTATTCCCTTTCTGGGTAGTGTAAACGCCCAAACTATAGAGCAGTTATTGGATCGTATGGCGGTAGAGGCAGACAACAATTTAGGACAAGAACCGGAAAATCTTTTTACCGCAGATGAAAAGTTATTGATTCAGGATTATTTTAACAGTAACAATCCTGTCAGTCCTTTTGAAAGTCGCGCCATCGGGGATGTTTATGCCGTGCAAATTTATGGTGGTTGCGACCCAAGAGGCTTTGGAACCTTCCCATTAGCCGGTCCTTTTAGCATGAATATGATTACTTCGACCACTACTACATTTTATGCAGGTGATCAGGATGGATCTGGAAATTTATACGGGTTTGCCGTGAAAGGGTATATAGATGAAGTTGTAACCCTGGTAAAAATAAATCCGGAAAGTGGTGAGGAAACCACAATCGATACATTGACCATTTATGAACAGGAAGGTCATATGCCAACGGGTATGGCATGGAACTATGCCAATAATACGATGTATGCAATTAGTTCCAGTGTTGACGAAACCAGACTCTACACAATGGATGTAGAAACTGCTGAACTTACCTTAATTGGCGAGACAGGCAATCCCAGAGGTATTTGGCTGGCAATCGATAATTCAGGCAATGCTTTTATGGTGGATGTTGGAACTGATTATCTTTACTCCATCGATTTAGAAACCGGGGCTGGTACACCGATTGGGCCAATAGGAACAGACATAGTCTATGGGCAGGATGCAGATTTTGATCCGGTGAGCGGAATATTATATACCGTTGGATATCATGGTGGTGGTGTAAACCGTTTGTATTCCGTTGATACCACTACTGGTGAATACACAAGTTTGGGCCCTGTAAATAACGACTGCGCACAAATAGGCCTTGTTTCGATTGAAGGTCAACCACCGGTGGCAATATCCGAAAATTCTCTGGAAGGCTTTTCATTTTATCCAAACCCACCCGCCGACATCCTTAATTTAAAATCTGATAAAACCATAAACACGGTTTGCATTTACGATCTATTGGGACAGCAGCTTATCAAAAGCCATATTAACTCAAGCAATTCGCGATTGGATGTTTCTGCACTCAAAGCCGGAACCTATATTATGAAAGTGGTTGTAAACGGCGAAACAGGAAGCTATAAGCTGATTAAAAACTAAATTAATAATATTATTTTTTTACAAATTAAAAATTTTACAAATGAATTTTTACAAACAAAGCATCGCTTACGTGCTAATCGTGTTACTGGCAATAAGTTTCAATACTGCTCAGGGTCAGATTATACTCCGGGAAACTGCTAATCAGAAGCTATCCACGGAAAGCTTTATCAATGGCCAAAACGGGTTTTCGTTGGCTCAACATCATCAATTGACAATGTCGATGCAAGATCAGGGGCCAAAAGAATGGATTACTATTGGTAATAATTCTTCGCCATGGGGTTCGTACAATTATCCGGTTGACTTTTTTTGGAACACCTCGCTTACCCAAAGTATTTACACTGCAGAGGAAATGAATCACGAATCCTGCGCTATCGAGCAGGTAGTTTACACCTACAAAACCATGACCGGCAATTACCCCGACACTGTTAGCACCGAGTATTTCAGGTTGTGGATTGCCAACACCGACCAATCATCGCTGTCAGAGGAAGCCGGTTTTTGGATTCCCCTGGAAGCGTTTACGCTTGTGTACGAAGGAGTGGTAGAAATGTATAGCGGCCAAGACCAGGAGATGGTATTTGACCTGGAAAGCCCTTTTGTTTACAACGAATCCAACATTTGTATCATGGTTGAGCATAGCCTGAGCGAAAATACTTTTGAGAACCATTTCAATTACGAAGCCTCCACCCTCGACGACAATGACAAAAGGTCGCGTCTTTATGTTAGTTATGATACGCCCTACGATTTTACCCTGCCCACCAACGACCCCTCCCAAACCGGAATGGATCTTCCGCAGTTGGCTGATGTTAAACTCTATGTCAATAGCACTTCCGAGGCAAGTTTGGCCGGAACAATTACCAACGCCGATGCTGAGCCCGTAGCCGATGCCTTTATTTCAATTCTGGGTACGGACCTGGAAACTTACTCAAACGACCAGGGCGAATACGATTTTTCGTATGTAGTGCCCGGAACATATACGGTACGCTATTCGGCCTTCGGTTATGTAGTTGATGAAATAACACTGGATATTCTTGATAATGTTACGCAGGATGTGGTTTTGGCCTATCTGCCTGAAGCTGTTGTTGAGGGAATTGTATTGGACAACGATAACATGCCGATTGCCGATGTCAACATTCAGATAAGCGGCTATGATTCTTATGTGTGAACAACTGATGGCAGCGGTAATTTTGCCATTCAGGATGTGTATTATGATGATTTTTATACGGTTGTTTTTTCAAAAAATGGCTACGAAACTGAAATTATCGAATTAGCTGTCAACAATCCCACGGTGGATATGGGCGATGTTAATATGACCGATAAATTAGAAAGTCCTTCCAACATAGTAGCTGTTAACAATGGTGCTACTGCTGATATCGACTGGCTTGCACCTTCGGAACGAACAGTTTACCGCCGCGATGGTGATGAAATGGTTACCCAGATCGGGCATAATTATGCCGGTGAAATTGCTGTCTTCGGTCAGGCTTTCAACGAGCCGGCCAAATTATACGAAATGAGCTGGTACCTCAACGAGGTGGAATATCCACACGAGTTTGTTAATGTATTTGTGTTTGAACTAAATGCCCAGGGAAATCCCACGAGCACCATAATTTTTGAGCAGGCTGATGTTCCCAACGTGGATTTACAATGGACAACTTTTAGGTTTCCCGATACCATCGTAGCCGAAAACGGATTTTACATGGCACTAAGTCATCCCCAACGCTTAGAGCTGGGAATTGACGGTGGCAACGATCCCGAATATCCTTATGAATTTGGTGTAAACTGGGTTTCGGAAGATTATGGAAGTAACCAATTCCTGCTGATGGAAGACCTCGGACTGGGCGAAATCCCCGGCAACCTGATGATTAGGGCTGAAGGTTACAACATGAATACCGGTGAGAAACTTCAATCGCCCGCCCATACACCATCACGTAGCTTAAATACATTCACGGTTTACCGTCTTGAGGATGGCCAGGAGCAGTCGCCCGAGTTATGGGTATTGCTCGAAGAAAACCTTACCACCACCTCTTATATCGACGAAGACTTTTCGACCTTAGATCCGGGCTGGTACAAATATGCCATTGAGGCCGTGTATTCAGGCGGGCTCCCATCCGAAGCGGCTTTCTCCAATCGTATCGAAAATCAATTGACTACCCAGGTAACGATAAACGTGAACACAAACACACCAAACAACGAAAGCCTGGGAGCACTGATAAATATTACCGGTAGCGATGAAAACCATACCTATACCCAAATCGTTGAACAAGAAAATGGTGTAGTGGTTTTTGAAGAGATTTTCAAAGATACGTATTCGATTCTAATAAGCCACGAAGGCTTTGAGGATTATACACAGTCGAACCTTGATTTTTCAGTGGAGCCTGCCTATTCAATAGATATTGAGCTGATAGAAATGATTATACAGCCCTATAATCTCGGTATTGAACTTTTTCCGGATTTATCGGCACTGTTCCAGTGGAATTTTACCGCCAACATTGTTGAAAATTTTGAGGGCTGTACCGATTTTGAAATCGAACCTGCCGGCGTTGTGGAATGGTTGTACAATGATGTAGATCAACAAACTACTGTTGGGCTTGCCAATACCAGTTATCCTAATGAAAATGAACCGCATTCATTTATGATTTTTAATCCCACACAAACTGATCCTCCAATTGACCTGGAGTTAAATCCCGGCATTGCTCCGCACAGCGGCGACAAGTTTCTGGCCAGTTTCGAAGTGAGCTCGGGTACCAATGATGATTATTTTATTTCGCCAGAACTGAATTTTGGCCAGGATTTTAAGTTCAGTTTTTTTGCAAAATCATTTGATAATTATCCGTCATTAAATAAAATAAGGGTAGGATATTCTACCACAGGCTTTCAGCCTGAAGATTTCACCTGGTTAAATTCATCAGCCATCGAAGTACCCATGAATGATTGGAACAGCTATGAATATGACCTGGACGCAGAAACCAAATATGTGTGCATTCGCAATGTTTCTGAGGGTGCCTTCATACTGATGATTGATGATGTATCAATTTACACCGAAGAGGCAAAAAGCCGCGAGCTGCTTATCTACGAGGTTTACCTGAATGATAACCTGATGGGCGAAACCACCGAAAATACTTACACCTTTGACTCGGACAATGTTATCCCCAACGAACCGAATGTTGCGGGTGTTAAAGCCGTCTATTCGAGTGGCGAAAGCGAAATGTCGAGCATCGAATTTATAGGCTTGTATGTTTCTTTGCCCGAGCCTGTGCATCAGGCGAAAATGGAAGTATTTCCTAACCCGTCAAATGGTACATTTACCATCCGGCTCGATGGCGAATACGAAGTTTCGATTATCAATAATATGGGTGCAGCAGTTTATCGGAAAACTATTTCGCGCAAGGAGCAGTTAATGCTCAAAGACCTGAGCCCCGGCATTTATGTTATCATTGCCAAATCAGACCAAAAATCTGCTGTTGGCCGGATAATCATCCGTTAATATGAGTAGCCTAAATGGCTTAAAATAAAAAAAGGCCTTTGATTCCATGTGGAATCAAAGGTCTTTTTGTTTTAACTATAAAATACCTGCCACCTGCCTGAATGCTGAATAATTGGGGTCTTGTGAGAAAGGCCTAATCCATTGGATTATTAAAAGTTAATCCATAATATTTGATTCCTTGTGTAAGGTTTAGGGGAAATCTATTCAAAAACCTTGCACCAAATATTTCGGTGCGCTGCACCTTTATCACCATCACCGGATAAAATTCTACAAAGATTACCGGTGCTCCGCACCTGAATGTTAAGCCACAGAGTGGCGATAATCTTTGTAGATGCTTCTATCAGAATTGAGACGTGAGGTGCAGCGCACCGAAATACTATTATTCTGAGTTTTTCAGCAAGCCCTTATTAAAGCTGGCTGAAAAATTCTTGCAATGACAAATTGCCTTTGCGCTTTCCTTCGCTAAAATATGACCACAAAAGATATCGCCTCAATCACAGGGCAAAGCATAAGAAGTATTGAAGTTGCCCGTACACGATTGCGAAAGAAACTTGACATCAGTAATTCGGATATCTCCTTGGTCGAGTTTCTTAACTCCTTATAATCCATCTCCTTGTATTTTTTGTAGCAGTAAAGTTGTAGTACTATTTGGCTATGTAGCAGAGATGTGCATGTGTTTCATTTTGCCATTTCTATATCCCGGCCTAATATTGCCGCTCAAAACAATTATTCATGAAAAACGAGAAAGAAAGCAAATTGGAAAATGATCAAGGGGCGATACAACTCGAACGGTTCATTCAAATGAAAAGGGAAGAGAATAAAGCTTTACAAAAGTTACTAAAGGCCATACAAAAAGAACAGGAAAAAATAACAAATTAATAAACTAACATTTAGAACAATGAAAAGAATCTTCACATTAATTGCATTTCTAACAACAGTAGCCTTTGCCCAGGCGCAACCGGGCTTTTTGGATCCTTCATTTGGAAGTGGAGGCATCGTGGTAACTACCGTAATTCCCGGCTATAACAGTGCTGAATCTGTAGCCATTCAAAACGATGGAAAAATTGTTGCAAGCGGGTACGCCGGTTTCCCGGGCGAGTACGCTGCTGCCGTGGTGAGATATAACGATGATGGCTCGATGGATAACTCTTTTGGCAACAATGGTATGGCAGTGATTTCGGCTACTACCACCAGCGACTATGCACTTGGAAGTGCTATACAGCCTGATGGAAAGATTGTTCTTGGCGGCTATATTTTTACCGGCTCCTCAACCGATGTGCTCCTTATCAGGCTCAATGCCGATGGAACACTGGACGATACATTTGGAACCGCGGGCATCGTGATTACTGATTTCGGTGCGAGCGATGTAGCAGAAGCAATAGCCCTGCAGGCCGATGGAAAAATCCTGCTCGCGGGCGACCACAACGATAAGTTTATGCTGCTAAGGTATAATACTGATGGGACACTTGATGATACTTTTGGCACGGGAGGCCTGGCCAGTGCAGATGTTGGGGTTAGTGTGTGCTTTGCAAAAAGTGTTGTTGTTCAGGATGATGGAAAAATAGTGGCCGGTGGAATGGGTTTTAACGAAAATAGCAATTTTGGTTTTGCGATTGCCCGCTTCAATACCGATGGCTCGCTTGACAATAATTTTGCCGACAACGGCACCAAATTATTCAACATAGGCGATGGCCATGATTTTATATTGGACTTAGCCATACAAAGTAATGGTAAAATTATAGTGGGCGGGCACACGTGGATTGGTAACCAACCGCTGAGGTATGATATGGCCGCTGTAAGGCTAAACCAGGATGGTTCGATTGACAATACTTTTGGAGACGCGGGTTCAA
>Ga0307929_1002886_pt1 | contig 10521 bp, 4 predicted proteins | sample AceLakmetage1330_FD_203160 | JGI IMG/M metagenome (GOLD analysis project Ga0307929, IMG submission 203160) | Saline water microbial communities from Ace Lake, Antarctica - #1330 | ecosystem: Environmental > Aquatic > Non-marine Saline and Alkaline > Saline | place: Antarctica: Ace Lake...
CGGTAATATAAAGCCCATGATTTTTTTTTTAAGTTAGCGCTACAAAATTAGGAATCTTTGGGCTTTTTTTGTACTTTAAACTTCCGGACACTTATGACCAATTAACATCCAGCATAATTTAGTTCTCAATATTAGTCAGGGTTTCACTTAAAGTGAAACCCTGACTTTCGAGTGGTCATTTTTTACTTATAAAATGTTTTTTAATTGATAGTATAATTACTATCTTTGTAAAATCAAAATGGTAACCACTGCACAATGAAAAGGTATAAGGTAAAGGAGGTTTTAAAAATGCTGATGTCCGATGGATGGTACATTGTTGCACAAAAAGGAAGCCATAGGCAATTTAAGAACAACGAGAAAAAAGGAAGAGTAACTGTAAATGGTAAACCCAACCAAACAATGGATCAGGAGCTTTTAAACAATATATTTAAACAAGCGGGGTGGAAATAGCCTCACAAAAAACAACAATAATGGAAAAAATTAAAATATTAATAAGTTGGAGTGGCGATAATTATGCAGCCGGAACAGGAGAAATTAACGGTATGGTCATGGCAACCAACAAATCATTGGAAGGGGTTAAAGATTCTTTTAAAGGAGCTTTTGAATTCCATGTGGAGAGTTCGCTTGCAGATGGTGATGAATTGCCCGCATATATAGTTGAGGGCAATTATGAGCTCAATTATGAATTGCAGATTTCGGCACTGTTGCACAAGCTGGACGGGGTTATTACCCGCGCAGCATTGGCCCGTGTTACAGGAATTGACCAGCGCCAACTGGGGCATTACCTGCAAGGCCGAAGGGAACCACGCCCAAAGACATGCAAAAAGATAATACACGGCATACAGCAACTCGGCCAGGAACTTGCCGCGGTTGTAGTCACCCGGTGAATTTCTCCTACCAGTTGGTGTTTTTTTTATAGGCCTGGGACGCTGTTTTAGGCAGATTCACCGGGTGACTTATCGGGATCACCTAACAAAAACTTTCTTCGTAATCAAATCGTTACCCAAATCAATTTTTACTAAATAATATCCTGTTGGTGCCAAAAAACGTATTCTTTGAGATGAGGCACCTTTTAAATTTGCTTTTTGGATTTGCTGGCCCATCATATTCAATATCATTATTGTCCCGGTTTTTGTTTCCGGGTTCTGAACAGTAATATTTTTGTCGTTGGTAAAGATCCTGATGGAGTGATTTGTTATGTTGTTTTCAATTATCCTTAACGACTCTCGGGTAAAGTGCAGCTTAAAGCGATCGGTAATGCTGCCCGAACTGCTGATGTTACAGTTGTATGTACTGTCCTTTTTCAAATCGATAATTTGTCCGGCCACGAAATCCTCAAAATAGATGTGGACATCTTCCGGAATGTTTTCCAAATGAACCATACCAAATGTATAATCGCCGGGTTGGTTAATATCTAACCCGACAGGAACTGCATAATCTTCTTTAAAAAAAGGAAGCGATTGAATGGCAAAGTCGTTTCCATCATCAAATAGGAACCTGGTGTAAAGCGCAAGGTCGGGATTGCCTTTCAGTTTTGCTGCATCAAAGGAGGGATCCAGGCCTTTACTCATCCCTTCATGAAAATACAGTTCGGTTTTGTTGCCCTGGTTATCGGGGCTGGTTACAAATAAACAAAACCTGGCTTCATCAGTATCAGTGGTGCATTTATAAAAAGCTGCGGCCCCATGTTTTCTTATGTTGGCATTGAAATTCAGGTTTGCATCATTGCTTGCAGCCTGCACCATAAAGGCCTGACCAGGTTGTGCAAAAAACGCGGAAGAGGAATTGTTGTAGGTGTCGTAATCGGCATTGGTGGTGCCGTTCCAGCTGGCTTCTTCATTCCAGATATAGACAGCTTCATAAGCGTCATCAAGAGCAGTTGCATTTTGATCCAGAAAATTTTGATCCCCGTCGGCATTGCTGTTGAGGGCAATGGTAGAACAAAAGGGGTTCCCCACCAAATTTGAACCCTGGAATGTTGAGGTAGCGGTGTGTTTTAGTAAAATGCTCTGACTGGTTAAATACGGTTCACCGCTAAAACTGAATGTTTTGGGATCGGTTTCACAGGTTATAGCGTAACCCTTGCAAGATACAAAACCCTCATCATCCATCAGGGAATTGATCCCCGTACCATCTTCACCGTTTAAAATGTCCACCCAATTGCCGATGTACCCGCCGTATTCGTAGTCTTCTTCCCAGCGGTAAAACTGGTCGTTTCCAACATCACCGGTCAATCCCATGTTGAGTGTGTTGAAAGTGCCCGGAATATTGGTTTGCCCCGAAATGTAATGCCATTTATCTGCCGTGAGGTACCGTTCCACTGTTACGGCCCCACTCTGTGAGCCCTCAATGATTAGTGAGGCAGAGCCACTTGCATCGGACTTAAGGACTATTCCGTAATCTTCATTGTGTATGATCAGTTTCCCGGTAACGGTTATGTCTTTTGTTGATGACACATCGAGCAATGCAGTGGTGTCAATGGTTAAATCAATCAATGTTTGATCCTGGTTCAAAACCACATCATTATTAATATAAACCCTTGACCAACTGAGAACAGGAACCCCTTGCCCGGATTGCCAGGTGGAGGATTCGCCCCAGTTGCTGCTCGCGATACTCTGGAAAGGCACAGGTGCTGTAGAAACTGTCCAGTCTTCCGCTTCCATATTCACGAGGGTACCATCATTTCCCCAGCCAAGGTCTTTTAACCTTGTCCCTGAAGGCTCATTGAACTGATAGAAACTGAGCAAATGCAAATCATCTCCCCGTGTTGTGATAAACATCTTTTCCCTGATCTGACTTTCTGTTCTGGCTTCCCACCAGATTCTGGCTTCATCAATTTCACCTTTAAAATCCTCCCCAATTTTAAGTGCTGCAGAAGTCTGGGTAATTGGGTCATGTTCTGTGGGGGTTCCTGCAGCACCATTTACATAGATTACAATCGTACCGCTTGTAGTGTTTCTCACACCGGCTACATGGATCCATTTACCAGTGATTTCGGCTGTAATCATGGGATATGCAGAAAAGCTTTGGTCATCATTAACACTCAACTCGAAAAGTGTTAATCCATCGCCCTGGTCATACAGATCCAATGTCCATTCAGTGCCCTTGCTAATAATGTTGTGGTGACCTGCAGTCATAGTTTCAGGTTTAACCCATGCTTCCACAGTAAAGTCATTTGCATAATAGGCAAACTCTGTAACATTTTCCACCTGTACATATTCATTTTGGCCGTCAAAGCTTAGGGCATTACCTGAGGTAGTATCAGGTAATAAAAGTAAAATCAAAAACTGCCCTGTTGTACTGATGGATGAAAACTCTACTGTGGCCTCATTACCGTATTCCTGGTGAGTTATTTGGTGAGCCAGTTTCAGAAAGGCCCATGCTCCATCAGAATTTGCAGTTCGGTGAAATAGCCTCACGCTCCCGGTAAAGTCTCCATAATAATCGCTTAATTCTTCAGGCATGGAAAAAGTCCAGTTGGCATTAAATGTTTCCCCAGAGAAGTTTTTCACAACCCAGTATCGTTGGGGTGTATCGAATAACATGCCCACATCTGCCGGATATACATTTGGGGCACGTTCAATTCTTGTTCCTGTGATGTCAAGGTTTCCGGAAAGACTGCTTATTTCCAGGTTGAGATCTGGAAAAGTATAGCCCGCGGGATAGGTGGGGTCCTCTGTTAGGCTGTATCCGCCACCACAGGGAATGGTGGATCCAAGCCAATTGCTGTTATCTATATTATAGATGGTTCCATCGCTGCTTCCCACAACATCCTCAACGGTGGTCCCCGACCCCTCATTAAACTGCCAGTAGTTGAGCAATCCTGTTTCGGAACCAGATAGTGTCAGGTACATATGTTCGCGGATCTCCTGTTCGGTCCTAACATCATTCCATACCCGCACTTCATCCATTTTGATGTCGGTCATCTCGTTGCTTTTACTGAATTCAAAATTACCATCAGGCGCATATAAACCGGTACCAGGGGAGGCACTGCCTATCAGCTCCCCGTTAAGGTATAGTATCATATCGCTTCCGTTATAGGTGCCGGCAATATGCATCCATTCACCGGTTACCAGCGCATTATCCACCCTGATATGCTTAAGGTCACCGTTTGAATCCTTGATATAGAAATGCAATTCGTTGGGTCCGCCATATTCTGTCCCATCGTGCCGCAGGACCGCTACTTCGCCGCCAATTGTAATATATCGTTCCACATCATTGGAAATGGTATGATGATAAATCCATAACTCCATTGTAATTGCAGACAGGGCGGTGTTGATGCCGGAGCCATAAACATACTGATTTGTTGCAGTATAATACAATGCATGTCCCGGGAAATTTTCAGCTTGTCCAAATGTCTTTAAAATAAGGCATGGGACTAGAAAAGCAATGATTACAATATTTTTAAACATAATGCTGGATATTTTGAGGTTTACCGGTTAACGATCATTTTTATTGATTTTTTGGAATTACCAAACACAAGCTGTACCACATAGGTCCCCGGTTTCAATGATGAGGTGTTCATCACCGATTCCCAGTAGCCGGGCTGAAGGCGTCTGTTGACCAATGTTCCCAGTTTAGAGCCGTTCAAGTCAAAAACTTCGAGGATGGCATGGCCACCTGTGGGCAGGTAGAAACGTATCCTGGTATTGTTCCGGCATGGATTGGGGACATTTTGTTCCAGGCTGGCATCATAATACGAAATGGGTTCCGGGATATCTGTAAAAAAAATTCCTTCACTAACGTCTTCTATTGCTCCCTGATCGCTGACTTTTACTGTTCTTAGAACAATATTCATGCGATCATCACCAAATGAAACACCATTTATAGGAGTATAAGGAGCGTTGGTTGCTGTCATCAGGTACTCTTGGCTTAGGATCAATAGAGTGTCCCCACCGGCAAAAACAAAATCAAGATGACCAATTTCTTTGGTAGTATCGCAAATCAGGGGGTCGGCTGTAATTTCATTCCAGGTATTCCCAGTGTTAGATAAAGTTCCACGCATCAGGTTTAGCTGGCTCATTTTTTTGTTGGCTTTTAGTTCGCCCAGCAAACTTAATTTATAACCTACAAGGGCTTCTCCATCATCACCCAGAGTAAGGTTTGGAAGTTGGATATGTTGATCATCACTGGCAAACAGTAACTCATTGGAGCCTAAATCCCAGCTGTCCGACATGGCGTCCCATTTCACCAGGTAAATTTTTTCGGGTTCTTCATCCGACCGGTCGTAAGTATATGTTGAGTAAACCATAGCGCCATAATCACCGCTGAAATCCAGGTCAAAATAATTGTAATGCAGCGAAGAATCCGGAGTGAAAATTTCTACGGTTTCATGCCATGCATCCGTATCGAACAGTGCCGAATAAAGGCTGTTCTGTTCATAAACTTCAGGTTCAAAGTATTTCCAGACCAATGCAGCTTTGCCTTCTTCAACAGAAGCCAGTTTTATATTGGTAATAACACCTCCCTGATTCTCGAAAGGAACAGGATCAGTAATGACCCACTGGTCACCCTCCCCTGAAATGATCGCGTACCATAGTGAGGTGGTTTCTTCTTCGAGGTTACCAACCTTCCAGACCAGGAGGGCACGATCATCGGATAGCAAAGCTAGCACAGGATCACCTTCCGGCCTTCCGGATGCCAAAGCAGACACATCATCATCTACCTGATCCATCTTAACAGCTATCTGGGTTTCTGTATCGTATATTGCATACCAGATGTCAAACGACCCAACCAGTTCTTCAATAAAATCATCATCCCCGACTTCCAGGATTGTTTCCGGGTTGTGGCGCGATTGCATCCAAACAGCAAGTGCGTACCTTTTATCCATCATGGTGAGCTTGGGTTTGTGTATTGCGTTGCTGTTGGAAGCCACCACCATTTTATCGCTGAATTTCATGTTGCCGGTATCGAATAACCGCATACAAAGTTTCCTTTCTCCGTATTTGTTACCCGGTTCTAACCAGCTATAAGCATGGTTAAATTCGTTTTCATCGATTGAAATGCCGGGTTTGGGAAGGGGCATCTTATGGTACCAGCCAACCGGATTGAATTGAAGCAGTGAGTCTGCCAGGCAGACATCATTGGTATTACAAAATTTTGTGATGGTTTTATCCTCAAACGGAGGGTAACAATTACTCATATCATCGCCCGGAAGGGTTAAGTGTGTAAGCACTTTCGGACCATAGAAATCATACTCGTACCAGCCCCACAAAACTTCTATCCAGGCCCTGAACGAAAGTTCCATATTCCCGGTTGATTTCCATTTGTCCTGGAAATTTGGTATCGAAATATACGTTCTGCCCAAACCAACATAAAAACCCATGCTGATACCTGCGAAAACATCCGCCAATCCGGCACCAACGGTTAAACCACCTGCAAACTTCATATTTAATCCCAGGTAGGCAAAATTGTAAGATGCACTGTGGCTGTAAGGCTCTATATGGTTAGGGTTGGCATCAATATCGAGGTTGCCAAACGAGCCCCATCGCCGGTTGATGGTATCATACTTGTAATTCAACCTTGTAGCATAGCCAACAGTAGGTGAAATATTCAGGTTAAAAGTAAAACCCATAGGCTTTAAGTTCTTCCAGTCTTTTAACCTTAATGTCTTATAAAGTTCCAGAAACTTTTTGAGCGGTTTTTCCATCAATAAGTTCATGCTTTTTGTGATATCACCATAAGCGGCCACGTTTTGCATTGCTACCAGGTTATTGTTTGCGTCAAGGTAATATGTGTCAGAGCCTGTTATCTTAAAATTTGCCTGGACTAATAGCGGAGAGCCAAACTGAAACCCAAGTGCAGCCTGCCGAAATTTAGGTACCTCGCCAATTATCAACGAATCGTTGGCTTTTATATACTTCAGGTATGCATTCATTCCCGGTGAATTATTGGAAATTGAAATACCTCCAAGAAAGGGAACAGCCTTGGGGATACTATACGAGCTTATATTCCTACCTCGATGATTGGTAGTTAAGTATGTAAGCAGGGAAAATTTAACCGTGTCGTTGGTTTCAGAAATATCGTGGAAACTGGTATCGGCAAGGAAATCGAACCACCGGGGCCGGGTTTTATGAATAGCAATATAGTAAGGGCCTTCAACCAGGGCAGGATTGGGGTTTGGACCTAAATAGTATTCGATCTTCAGGTTTACACCCGGAGGTGGCAAGGGGCCCATATTCTGGATAATATTCCATGTTGTATCATTTATTTCTACACCATCCTGTTGAGCTACCAGGATTCCTTTCTTGTTGTAGAATTTCCCCAATACCCTGTTCAGGTCATCAAAATGCTCGGTTGTTACGATGACAGTATTGGGTTGTGCCATTGTGCCGGGGGCAATTGCCTGTAGGAAAGGGCCCGTATTAACATTTACCGTTGGTGCAATCATTTGATGGATATAAATGGGCATACTGAAATATCCCCGGATGGTGGGTTCATTATTTTCCATAAACCCATAATCAAATACCAGGTAACTTCCAACCGGGGCATCACCCATATCGATATTATAATTAAGAAGATGAAGCGGGTCGGTATAAGTGTTTATTTCACTGGAGATGAGAAGATTTTCCGGTGTAACAAATGCACATCGTACGTAGTATTCATCGTCATCAGAGGGAATAGAGTTTGCATAGTCTGTTGATATCTGGATTGTATTGATCAGTTGAGTGCCTTCGTTAAAGTAACCCAATCCTCTATTTATATTGTATGCAAAGAAACAGTCGTTGATCGGGTTTCGGATGCTGAACCGCCCGAGTTTATAAAAAGCTCCCTCCACGGGGCCGTCATTATAGAAAATTTTTGCATAGGCATTATACATACCGGTGTCTTTTGTAACCATGTTTCCTCTCCAGCTAACAAATGAAATTTTGTCTGGAACGGTCAGCCATTTTTGTTCACTCCCAATGACGATGCCATTGTTATTTCCACTGTGGTCCTTGATTATATTACCAGATCCATCATTCATTTTCATATTGATATGGTAATTGTCATTGTCTTCGGAAATGATATCAACCTCAACAAGAAAGCCTTCATAATATTCGGCCAGGTTTCTATATCCCGGAGTACTGTTTTCGTGCATACGGCCCAGTGTCCAGTAACCATCAAAAGCTTCGATATTGGCTGTGGCTTTTGTATCGACCATGGAGCCATCCACATATAAATCCGCAATTGCAGCGCCCCAATTTGCCTCAACATTATGCCATTCCCCATCGTTGTATGCATGCAAGGCATATAAGGTAGTGTGTTCGTTTACATAAAAGCGCAGGCTGCCATCTTTCTCCAGGAGCAGTTCCCGTTCGTTCCGGGTACTGTTTATACCATTTTGGGTTGTGCCAAAGCCCATTAATTTGGCACCATCTCCTGAAGTGCTTTTAAACCACAACGAAACCGAGCCAGTTGCGGGGGCCTTTACGGTTTCCGATGTTTCGATATAATTATCGGTTCCATTCAGTTGAATCGCATATTGGTACGGTGTTGAATTTTGTGTAAAAACCATTTGATCATAAAGCGTATCTCCTTTTCCCAATCCAACTTCAACTTTATACACATCATCAGGCAGGTTTGAAACTAGGATTTCATTGTAAATCTGATCGGTGGGTTCATCACTCTGGTAAAATGTGCTCCAGTTGTATTTTGGTGTTGCCATGGGTTTGTGCGGGTAGATCAGCATTTGATAGGATGATTGGTGCCCATTTTCCGAAGTGCCGGGATAATATTCATTCACCAGCAGTTTGTTGACTGAATGAGGCAATTCGGAAAGATTATAACTTAAGTTGGCCACCCCATTTTCCGCTGTTTCGGTTTTGCTTAAAACCAGGGTCTTGTCATTGTCATAAAAATTAAAAACAACGGAATCTGTTTCAATATTGCTTGAAATCAGCCTGAGCGTATCCGGAAAATATTCAATAATTTTATTTTGAGGGATGAAATGACATCCGTTCTCCAGCATTCCTGTATTGTTATAAAAACTAAGATCTGATATTTTTTTTAACCTGTTCCTGCGGTCATTAAAATTCCAATACCCGAGTAACCCATAGTCCTGCAATACACTGCAGTTATAATTTTCTTTGATTTGCTCCCCTGTCCGTTGATAATCCCAAATTCGGATTTCATCTACGGCTTCCACAATTTGATTGTTAAAGGGAGTTACTCCTGAACCACCAATTCTCAGATGTTTTGTTTTTCGAAAATCAGCAACATTTATATTATTTGTAATGTAGTCGTAGTTCCTGGTATTAATAATTACCTCTACCGGGATACCATTGAGGTACACTTTTATATCATGGCCTTTTTTGTCTGTGGATCGATGACAGGTAAGCGCAACGTGATTCCATGAAGTAGTATCGATATCAAGATACGCCGAGAACAATAACAAAGGCTCGTTTCCTGCAAAGGATTTAAACAGCAGGACAACTCCGGATTTGGTGTCAGCACAGTGAAACATTATTCCCCATAACGAATCAATAGTCATTACGGTCATTTGTCCGCTACCCGAGGCCAAAACCTCATTATTGAACTGATACCAGGCTTCGATGGAAAAATCATCTTCGATGATATCAAAACTATAAGGGCCTGCATAGTGTGGGCCATTTATTTCGTGTAAAATCCTGCCCGGGCCATTAAGGATATCAACATACTTGTTGGTGTCGATCGACAGGGCCTGTCCGTAGTCATAATCTGCTACAATAAGGGGTATTGAATCCAGTAGGGCCTGCTCTTTGGTTTTGCACATGAGTTGAGGCTTTTGCAGGATAATGTGCAGATCCCGTGAAACCCTATACCCGCCAGATGGCCCGCCTTCGCAAATGGCTGCCAGATCAATGCGCCCGGTTGACAGGGGAAGCTGGTCCATCCTCACATCCTCATATGAAGCGGAGTCAACATACAGGCCCTTTTCACCTGTAAGCACATGTTGTTGAATAACTGTAGAATCTAATGAATAAATAGTAAATTTCACGGTGTCGGTCCTTGGTGGCAATACCGAAGCTTTAAAGGTATTTTCCTGTTCGGGAAGGGGTTGCCAGGAGGTGTCGCTTAACTGGTAATCGTTGCTGATAAAAGGTCCCCAGCCTGCAGTGGCTTCAAAGGTAATCGGCATAGCCTCTACAATATAGGGAATGTAATAATTGGCAATGCTGTCTTCCTGGTAAACGACCTCGACATTCAGTTTGGGAGAAATGGGAAAGTCCATGGTATCCGATTCAAATTGCCAGAAACTCATTTGGAGGTTGTTACCTTCATCTGTGTGTCCGCTATTGAATTGCACCCCTTCGGAATCAATCATCCTGAAAGTGATTTTTGAGGTATTGGGCGGAAGGCTGTCGGCAATAAAGAAATTGGTTCTCTTGGTACCAATGAGATAAGGTCCAAATCCATTTACCGATTGTATGGAGATTTTTGGTAAATTGCTTGTGTTGCCCGAATTTTGTGCCACGATGAGTCCACCATTAACCAGGATGGCCATAATAAAGGTTAGTATTAGATATGTAAATGCTTTCATGACTTAGTGATGTGTTTATT
>Ga0307929_1002889_pt1 | contig 10515 bp, 7 predicted proteins | sample AceLakmetage1330_FD_203160 | JGI IMG/M metagenome (GOLD analysis project Ga0307929, IMG submission 203160) | Saline water microbial communities from Ace Lake, Antarctica - #1330 | ecosystem: Environmental > Aquatic > Non-marine Saline and Alkaline > Saline | place: Antarctica: Ace Lake...
GGCATCCAGGATCACCTCACGACTCAAGCAGCGATATCCCAGTCGTTGGGCGACCATTTCAGCCACCTCCTTACCTTTGCAGTAGGACCCTCTCGATATTGTAATAATCGCCATGATTTTCCTCCCTAAGTCTAAAATTAAAGTTTTCTCCGACAACGACAATCTGGAATAGCTAAGGAATGAGTCCGAAATAACTTTTCCATTTCGGAGGCGGGGACAGATTTTAAAATCTGTCCCCTAAGCGCACAGCATTGATTCATCACTTAAAGATAGAAAAAATATACCATTGAAACCAAAATACCGATATAAAGAACACTCAGAACTCCCCCGATTTGAATATAGTCTTTGGTTCGGTATTCTCCGGGTCCCATATAAAGCGCATTAACCTGATGGGTCGGAAGCATAAAAGAGTTTGAAACACCAATACCAACGACAATTGCCGCTACGCGGGGGTCGATGCCAATCTGATTCGCCAGTGAAATACCCAGGGGAACCAGGAGTGCACAGGCACCCACATTGGAAATGACCATTGTAAATCCGCAGCTCATGACTGCCAGGACAATCAAGAGCACCAGGGGTGACATAAAATCCCCCAGGCCCAGGACAATACTTCTTGCGATCCATTCTGCAGTGCCTGTCTGATCAACCGCCATGCCAAGGGGAATAAGCCCACCCAACAGAAAAACGGTACGCCAGTCCACCGAATGATATGCCTCGCCAACGTCTATAACGTTTGTCAATATCATTCCCAATGCGCCTGCCATGAGGCACACCGACAAGGGAATGGGATTATAGGCACGGGATTGAAAATAAAAACTTGAAATGAGCATCAAAACAAGGGAGGTAAGAAAACAGGCTAACGCCCATTTGGCTTTTTCCGGTCGGTGAAATTCCTCCTCAAACGAAGAGATAATGATAAAATTCTGGTAAAAATCCTGGAGGGTATGAAATTGTTTCCATGTGCCCTGGAGTAAAACAGTATCCCCGGATTGCAAGGGTCGATCGGCCAGCTCTCTGTAGTAATTTTTTCCGATTTGATGGATGGCCAGAGCGGTAATGCCAAACGTTTCACGGAATCGGCTTTCCTTTATGGTCCGGCCGATCAGGATGGAGCGTGGAGACACCACCGCTTCAACGATTCCCGCCATGGAAGGATTAAACATGGTATCCTTGAAACAGTTTGCCTCTTTTCTGAGAATCAGCCCGTAATCCTGGACGAACCCACGGATCTGTTTTTCGGGGCCATAGGCACACAATGCAAAACCAGGTTGAATACTTTTACTCGGTAACGGGACCATATTACGGGCATTGCTGTCTTTGGCAGATGCCACAATGTTAACCAGATACCGCTTTCGAATGTCGGCAACCTCTTGGGGGCCTTCTCCGGGGTGATATGTAGTGGGAATAAAAATTTCATAGGGCCCGGTAATTTCCGGATATGCACACAGAATGCTGTTGGCATTATCACAGTCGACATTATTGCTCAAACCATCCAAAGACAGTGATTTTTTTTCAAGCATGCTAAGGCCAAAAGTCGAAAGATAAGCGATTCCCCCGACAACCAGCGCCAAACCGATGGGCGTAAGTTCCAGAAATCCAAATTTGGGCATACCCGGCGGCAGGATATCGTTGAGCAGAATCAGAGGACTCGTACCGATCATGGTTAACGTTCCACCAAGAATAGCCGCCATTCCGATGGGCATGAGAACCCGTGAGATATGGATCTTGAGCCTTTGGGAAGTCACAAGACGGATGGCGGGCAAAAAAAGCACCGCTGCGCCGGTATTTTGCATAATGCCGGAGATGGCGGCAATCATACTGCAAAAGCTCACGACAAGCCTGGAACGGCTACGACCGACAAATGCCAGTAGGGGGTGAATGATTCGATTGACAATGCCTGCCCGGTTCAGACCGTAGCTAATGATCATGACCCCGATGATGGAAATCACTGCATTACTGCTGATACCGCGAAACGTGTCCTCGGCCCGAAGTAGTCCCAATTCAGGAAGCAGCACCATCATCAAAATACCGACGACATCCACCCGTACCCACTCAAAAATAAAAAGAACCACCGCAATGCCAACGACAAATAACATCAGCAACTTGGTAAACAAGTGGGTATCAACTTGAAATGGAACTTTGGCGACGCCTGCATCGTATATTCTTTTGCCGTTGGGGGAGGTCAATTCAGAAGAAATATCCAGCCAGAGTGAGTGGTGCCCGGCTTTGGTTTTGGAATCCACAATGTAGTTAACCTTGGCTGTCAGCGGTCCGGAAAAATTCCTTTCTGGTACCGGGAACTTCACCAGCAGATGATACTGGGGTCTATCCGGGTGATCCGTGCCAAGGAAGGCAATACCACTATCCCGTGGGGAGGCTATCCAGACCATCATTGCGTTGCCGGCGGTATTTGCATTCCAGGTCAGGGGACCCGCTTTACTGTTTTTTGTTTCATTCAGCCGGGCTTCAAGTTCAAAGCTGCCGCTTTCTCCGGCAATCAGGGTTTTAACCCCCCGTTTTAAGCCCACGGAGACATACTGTGGCTGCCGGGATCGGTCAAGGTCGGTATTGCTGTTGGATTCCGTCATGTGGGATTGTTTTGTTGCCGGAATCATTTTTTTTGAGTCGGTGAAATTCAGCGTTCCAAATACGACAGCCATGGTGCCCAGCAATATAGGAATAATAACCCATTTTCTGGTTGTCATAAAAAAAAGTCCCCCCTGATGAAAAATTAAAAACTTGCTTGAAAACAAAAAATAGATTGAAAAAAATGTTGTTTATTTATTACAGAACGTCCAAATTATCTTGCAACTTTTAGGTGACAATAAAGAATCCAGGCGTTCTGATGTCTCAGAAAAGCAATTCTCTGACCTTGTCCAGGAGATCATCAATATCAAAAGGTTTGTCAAACATCGCTGCGGCATTGAATTTTTTCGCCTGAAGATGCGTCTCTTCATCACCAAATGCGGTAATCAGTATCATGGGTGGAAATCCCCTGCTACTCTGAACGCCTTCAAGTATTTCCATTCCGGTAATTCCGGGCATTCGAATATCTGAAATAATGAGATCAAACTTATGTAGCTTTTGTTTTTCTGGGAAAAGAAATGATTCCAGATGCATCAGCAAATCCATGCCATCTAAGCACTCTGTGACCTCAAAACCAGCCTTACGAAACATCTGGGACAGAAGATTACGCATTTCTTTATCATCCTCTGCGAGCAGGATATGAAACACATCCTCTCCCAAGCTGTTACACAAACTTTTTTGCCTTAATTTCTGGTTTGTTGAATTTGCACCCATTTTTTATCTCCATCTTTGACGATTCCAAGAATTATCCGTTGAATTGTCCGGCTTTTATTTTATTATAAAAACAAATTTACACCACCGCCAAGTTCTGATTAAAGCAGAATCTATGCCATGTTTTTTTTGTTGTAAATTCAGGTAATTAGATCAAATAAAATGGGGCAAAATGCCCCGGTCAGGGAAAATGCCCCATCTGGATATCAAGGCTGGCAGCTTTTAGGTGATATTATTTCAGGTGGGTCATTTTGACGAAACATTTTTGCTGAAAGCACCAAGAGATAGCGCCTGTGCCATACAGCAAAATTGATGAACAAAAATGATGGATTTTAAAAAAGAGAATCAGAGGAATGAAATTCATGATGATATCTTGGCTGGATAAGAGACCTGTCATTCCCGGGAACAGCCCTATTTCTATATTTTCAGACCTCGTTACTGGCTAATATCTTCAGTGCGTAAGATGCTCTATTGAAGCAGCTTTCAAATGTTTTGTATAAAATTTTGGCAGTTACAATTTGTTAAAATATATAAATTCAATCGGTTATGGCTATTTAGCCATTTGTAAGTTGATTCACGCATCGAAATCGTTCAAAAAATACAGATGAAAGTCACGAAGTCTGATTTTTAAAAAAACACACTATTTAAACAACCGCTTGTAAGATAAAAGCCTAAGCGCACAGGTCGAAACATTTACATTATTGCGATGGATCAATCTTGTATTTTAGTATTTTTCGGTAAAGGGTCTTGCGATCCAGTTTCAGTATGCGAGCTGCCATGGTTCTATTTTCCTTTACGATTTTCATCACATGCAGGATATAACGACGCTCCATCTCTTCCATGGAAACAAGTTCTGAAGGGTCACCAGTTCCCAATACCAGTTCATCGGCCGGATACGTCCTGATTTTTTGGGGAAAATCGTCAACAGTCAATTTGTTGAAACGGGTCAATACCACAGCGCGTTCAACGGCATTGCGAAGTTCTCGCACATTTCCCGGCCACGAGTAAGCGAGCAATTTTTCAGCGGCACCATTTGAGATGCCGCCCACCTGTTTTTCGGTGCAATTCGCAAAATATTTTACAAAATGAGTGGCCAGCAAAAGAATATCTGTTCCACGCGCACGCAGGGGCGGCACCTCCAACTGAATGACATTTATACGATAAAACAGGTCATCCCGGAACCTTTTTTCCGCTACAGCAGATTCCAGATCCCGATTGGTAGCCGAGATGATTCGAACATCAAAGGCAATTTCTCTGTTTCCGCCAACCGGTCTGAGACGTCTTTCTTCAAGCACACGCAGCAATTTGGGTTGTAGACGTAGGGGAATCTCTCCGATTTCATCCAGAAAGAGCGTACCCCCTTCCGCCTCAAGGAAAAGCCCTGAATGATCTTTCCCAGCGTCCGTAAAGGCACCCCGTTTGTGCCCGAAAAGCTCACTCTCCAGGAGGTGCTCGGGCAATGTCGAACAATTAATCGGAACAAAAGGTCCCTTTCTCCCCATTGCCTTTGTGTGCAGTGTTTGCGCCACCAATTCCTTTCCCGTCCCGGTCTCTCCACAGATAAGCACCGAGGCATGGGAGCCGGCAACTCGATTGATACGGGAAAAAAGGGATTGCATGGGCAGACTTTGCCCAATGATATCAGCCATGACATTGGGTTGTTCTTTTTCTTTGTTGAGTTGTTTTATTTTTTCCTGGAGCAGATGGTGTGAAATTGCCCTGTCAAGTATCAGTTCAAGGAGATCCGTATCCACGGGTTTGGAAACAAAATCATATGCGCCGGCTCGAATGGCTGATATGGCAGTTTCAAGACTGCCAAAGGCTGTTATGGCAATAACCGGAATATCCGGCCGGTTAAGGGACATCCGTTCACATAACTGGATGCCGGACATACCGGGCATATTGATATCCGTTAGAATGACATGGTATTCTGTTTCATTGATGTGGGCGAGTGCCTTGTCGGCCCGGGTAAAACAGGTGGGAGAAAAACCCCGCATGCGCAGATCAGAATCAAGCATTTCACACATGGCCTGATCGTCATCCACAATCAACACTTTTCCAGCCATCAGCTATCCTCCACAGGAAAAAAAACGGTGATACAGGCGCCCCGGTCAGCCCGGTTCTTTACGTTGATCCAACCGCCATGTTCTTCAACAATACCAAAGACAATGGACAATCCCAGACCGCTTCCCTGTCCCATTTCTTTGGTTGTAAAAAAAGGTTCAAAAAGATACGCCATGTTTTCTTCGGCGATGCCCTGTCCCTCATCTTCCACCTGGACCGCCAGATAGGGTTTATCCGCAAAATTTTCCTCGGGCGGATGTGTGTCCATCGTAAACATCGATAACCAAAGGGTGCCCCCCTGGGGCATTGCCTGTATGCCGTTCATGATCAAATTGGTCAGTACCTGCTGAATCTGGGAAAAATCAATGAAAACCTGGGGCAATTTTTCTTTTTGCTGTAGTTTCAATGAGACCTTTGCTTTTGTGGCGGTTGAGGTGAGCATTTCCACGACCTTACCCACCACCAGGGTCATATCCTCATATTGTCGATTCAGGTGCCGCCTCCTTGAGAAATCAAGCAGACTCTGGATAATTTGGGTCATGCGGTTCGACTGCTCACCGATAATTCGGGCATTGTCCACGATTTCCGGGGGGGTAAGCCGCCCATTGTGGATTAGTTTGGAACGACCCGATATTACATTTAGCGGTGTGCCAAGTTCGTGGGCCACCCCTGCTGAAAGCCTGCCAAGGGTGGCAAGTCTTTCCGTATGCCGCAGTTGCTCCAGCGCACAGATCCGTTTCTCATGTTCAATACGAATGGACTTCAACGTGGCCTTGAGATTTTCACACATCCCATTAAATGTGGCAGCCAACTGGCTGAATTCATCACGTCCTTTAACCTCCAGATCAGGATCCAGATCGCCCTCACCTATCTTTACCGATTTTTCAATGAATCGCTGGAGGGGTTGATGAATCCAGGTGTTGAAGCGATGCCATAGAATAATACCGAACGTCAGGAGAAGGAGGCCGCCGGTGTAAAAAAGATGGACGAATGAATCCCGTGTATATTTTTTCATTTTCATTAAAGATTCAGATATTTCAATGGCGCCCATGGGATTCTGGGGTATTTTGATGGGGATATAGGAGAACCGGTACGGTTCCCCTTTGAGGTCGTTCATGGTCAAGGAGATGCTTTCGCCGTCAATGATTCTATTTCGCAGATTGGATGGCAATCGGGTCGTCTGAAGGTCATGGGAACGATTGTCGAGCCAGATCCATCTGATGTCTATTTGATCTTCGCTCCGGTTGAAATCATTAATTAACGCAAGGGCCATGTCCATACCGGATTGTTCCCAGATATGTCCAATAGGGCCAGATATAGCCTGACCCAGTAGAAAGGCATTCCTTTCCATATCATTGTTGAATTGGTTGATTTCACGCTGATAAACGATATAGCCATACCACCCCAGGATAACGATGAGCGTAATAATCAGAAATATATAAATTTTGTAGAAAAGCTTCATTGCACCCCTTCTTTTACAACAATATATGACAATTGAATGCAATCTTCCATGAACGGGAGTTGGGGCTTGATCATTTTCCCCTGAAAAGCGGTGACTGCCATGTATGTTATATTCCAGTTTCCAGATTTTTTCAATGGAGACAAAGGGAGGCACCATCGATAAAAGTCTCCCCGCACTCACAGCGTCACCGGCAAAGTCTCCCCCATGGAAATCATCTGCCGGGTCATCACCGCACTCCTGGCAATGACTTCCACGCCGTTTTTTACCACCCGGGCCAGGGCATCGGCATACACCGGATCAATGTCTGCGGCTGGCATGAAAGCGGTGGCATCCATGCGCTGGATCAAAAAGAAAATAACGCCCCGGTGGCCTTCTTCAACCAGGCGTTCCAGCTCAAAAAGATGTTTCTGCCCCCGGGTGGTGACGGCATCGGGAAACCGAGCTATGCCATCCTCCACCAGGGTACAGTTTTTGACTTCCACAAAGCATTGTTCTGCGTTATCCCGGGTCAACAGAATGTCCAGTCGGGTGTGATCACTGGTTTTAATCTCAGGTTTGAACTGGGTATACCCCGACAATTCCGGCACCAGTCCATGGGCAATGGAAGACAGCACCAATTTATTGGGTATCAAGGTGTTGATGCCAATTAGGGTGTCGGGCATCTCCATAAGTTCCCAGGTATATTTGAGTTTTCTTTTGGGGTTGTCACTCTGGGAGAGGTACACCGGCCGCCCGGGTTCACAACAGCCTCGCATGGAGCCGGAGTTGGGGCAATGGGCCGTTACCGTGGTCCCATCCTTCAATATTACATCCGCCAGAAATCGTTTATATCGTTTAACCAGCACCCCTTCAATTAAAGGGGGCAGTGGGTGTCCGTCATAGGTCATGGCGCTTCTTCCTCATTTTTAATTTTAATGCACTCAGACATTTTGAAACAAAATTTCCAGATCATGGACATCCATATCAGGATGAATGCCAAACCGGGTTAAGGAAAAATCATATTTCACCGGATCATCCGGACAAAGGCGGGCAAATCCCTGGGTGATTTCCCGGGCTGTTTTCATATTGGCCTGTTTTCTTGTTGTAAACCCCAGCATCTGGCCAGCGGTGTGCATATGGGTGTCCAGGGGAATCATCAACCGGGATGCGGGTACACATGTCCATCCACCGGGGTCCACCTCATCTTTTCTAACCATCCAGCGCAAAAACAGACAGCTTCGTTTACAGGCGCTCCCCTTGAATGGATCTGCCATAAGATGCCCCAGATTACGCTCTCCCTTGATTTGACGGGCAAAAAAAGACAGTGCCGGTACAACAGAGATATCCTCATTGGACTGCCCCTGGCAAAAACAGGCCTCCAGGGAGCCATAGTGGTCCACCACCTCCCGGATGCCTGAAAGCAATCCCATAAGGTGTGCTCCGGTGGCAAATCGATATTTAAATGTTTCAAACGCCTGTATCATTCCATTGCCATTGCCCCGGCATACATATTCCCAGGGGTGTTTACCCATGGGTTCCAACACCCTTTCAACGGCTTTTAGAATCTGTGCCACACGGCCATAGGCCAGGGATGAGGCAATGAGCGCCACAATTTCTCTGTCCCGGACATCTGGATATTGGTAGAGGAACTGCAAGGGATCTGGGGCCACAAGGGCGCGTTTATGGTATTGATCAAAAATAAATTCCAGATTTTTTTTCAATTGAGTTTTAATCAAATCCGACATAATTCCCATATCTTTCTTAATTTGCCTTGACTTCAAACAGAGGCTGATTTTAATATGTAGAGTTTTATATAACGTGCATGTCCTGCCGGACACAACGAATATTGAAAATGGCAGTAACCACCTACCACAACAAAAAAAGAAAGTCCTTTAATTTTAGCATCTTGATGAGACTTTCATATTAAAAAACCATATTACGTTCAATAAAGGAAGATATAAAATATGCTGCAAGAAAAAAAAATTGGATTCATCGGAAGCGGAAACATGGGGGAAGCCTTAATCAGCGGGCTTGTCCTGTCCAAGGCAACCCGGCCTGAAAATATCATCTGCTCTGATATCAGGGAAGAGCCCCTGAAAGAAATCAGAGAAAAATATGGTATTTTGACCACCACGGACAACATGGAAGTAGTGGAGCAATCAGAGATTATCATCTATGCCACAAAACCCCAGATCCTTGCATCGGTGCTCAAGCAAACCGCCTCGGGTCTGGACAACACCAAACTCATCATCTCCATTGCCGCAGGCGTGCCCCTTGCGGCCATTGCAGCAGGGCTTGGAAAGGAGCTTCGGCTCATCCGGGTCATGCCAAACATCTGTGCTTTTGTAAAAGAAAGCGCCACCGCCATTGCTGCGGGCAAACATGTTATTCCCGGGGACATTGAGCTTGCCAAGGCCATTTTTGATTCCGTGGGAATCAGTGTCTTTATCCAGGAGAACACCTTGATGGACGCCTTTACCGGTCTCAGTGGCAGCGGACCTGCCTATATTTTCATGATCGTTGATGCCATGGCCGACGCCGGTGTTAAAATGGGATTATCCCGCAAGGATTCTCTGTTATTGTCCACGCAGACGGTGCTGGGGGCGGCCAAACTTCTTTTGGAATCAGATGAACATCCCGGTCAACTCAAGGACCGGGTAACCTCCCCCGGTGGCACTGCCATTGCCGGCATCCATACCCTGGAACAAGGGGGCCTTCGAACCACAATGATCAATGCCATTGAAGCCGCCACAAAACGTTCCGTTGAACTGGGAAGCAACATGGTAAAGCAATTTGAAGAAAACGGATTAAATTAGCGCCCTTTGGGCGGATTTTTTACAACCCGCTGATTTAACAGTTCATAAAATGGAAATTCCTATACAATACAATACAATACAATACAATTAAATTAATGATAAATATTCGGCCATTACCCCATATTCACCTATATTGACCTACTCACGCAGTAGTATTCTACGCAGTCCCAAATACGCGAATATGGGGCACTGGCCAAACCTTTACATTACCAAGGAATGGGTTTTAAATAAAGTACCCATTTCTCTGAAAAAATTGCCCACCTTGGTAAATCTGGGAGCGCGGGCGTCCCGCCCGCTTCGCTTTAAGTATTTACAGAGCGGGCGAGACGCCCGCGCTCCCGGGTTAAGAAAGTTATTTAGGACTCATTCCCAACCCCAATATTTACATTTAATGGCCGTGAATTCGCCATGGATCTATGAGCCTGTTGATTAAGTCACTTTTTGCAAAATGAGCATACAACATATTGATATTGGATGATTTAATATTCAGCATATTGTATCTATAACCCAGAGATTTGTACTAAATCAACAGGGTCATCTATTCATTCAACTTTCGGGGTCAGCATTTCGAGGTAGATCCCATGAACTTCCAGAGACTGATGGCCCGATGATAAGGCCCAAAAGTTGAATTATTCGTCAGCCATGACGTCGGGGTGTGCCTTTGTCACCCGTTGGATGGCCCAGATGGCCCCTTGACGTAAGGGATCATATTCTAAATAATTTCCCTGACTGTCCACGTAGGACAGCAAAATATTACGATACTCCCGGGCAAAATTCTTATTTAAGGCCATGATCTCCCCCATGGCCTCGGGGGCACCCCAGCCGATCCCACCGGATTCATCATTCAGGCTCCACATGAGACGACGCATGATAATCCGGGCCGATTCCGGCTTATTC
>Ga0307929_1002893_pt1 | contig 10509 bp, 10 predicted proteins | sample AceLakmetage1330_FD_203160 | JGI IMG/M metagenome (GOLD analysis project Ga0307929, IMG submission 203160) | Saline water microbial communities from Ace Lake, Antarctica - #1330 | ecosystem: Environmental > Aquatic > Non-marine Saline and Alkaline > Saline | place: Antarctica: Ace Lake...
TCCAAATTTTATAGATCCAACTAATTGAAAGGTATTAATCTTTTTAGGGGGGGGGGAGAATTAGGACGGTAGAGTTACCAAAGTCGCCCTAAGGTAACTTCTTCCACATCCGCCCCAGGCGAAAGATTCAATGCCCACACTACTGTTCTCGCGATGTCCTGAGGCTGGGTGAGATCCGAGGACTGTAGATGCTCCTCTTTTATCCTTCTCCAGATTTGGTCCGTTTCGACAAAACCAGGATTAATGCAGGTAACTTTAATTCCAAAATCCCGAGACTCTAAAGCAAGGGTTTTTGAAAACCCTCTGACGGCAAACTTGCTCATGCTATAGGCTGACTTACCTGGTGAACAATGAATACCTCTCATGGATCCCATATTAAAAATATGGCCAGAACCCTGTCTCTTCATAACAGGCAAAACAGCTTTTACAGCATTGAACGTTCCATAAACATTAACATCATATACTGCTTCCATCTCCTTGATGGAAAGCTGCTCTACCGTGCCAAGATGACTGCGTCCAGCTGAGTTAAAAAGCACATCAATCCGGCCAAACATTTCAACACTCTTAGTTACAGCTTGGTAGATCGTCTCGGGTTTGGTCACGTCGCACTTCAACGCCAAGGTGGACTCAGACTCCTCATGTACAATATTTAGATCAAGCAAGACAAGATGATACTGCTCAGACAACAAAATTTCGCTGACCGCACGCCCAATACCTCCAGCCGCTCCCGTAACTAATGCAACTTTATTCATTTTTAGGATTTGCTCATTTCATGAATTCTCACTGCTTCGAGAAAATCAGTTGGAGTATCAATTTCCGTCCAGGAATACTGGGGAATGTCCAGAAAATGCAAATTGAAGCTATCTTCCAGGATCATACTAACTAACGCAGTCTCATACCATTCTCCAATCTGATCTGATGAGATCATTGATTCGATCTTAGCTCGCAGTTTGTATGCCGCTTCTTTCGACAACCTTGTGATACCGGCATATTCACCTGAAGCATGTAATAAATCTTTACCCATCATCACGACTTTTTGGTTTAAAACAGCTACTTTATAGTCAGCTTCCAATATTCTTGACGAATCCATCACCACAAACGCAGGACATTCGAACTCAAGAATATTTTTAAACAATGCATCCTCAAAAACAATGTCGGAATTGATCATGATTACTTCATCGTCGAGGTATTCACGGGCAAACCAAAGGGAAGCAATGCTGTTTGTAACCCGGTAGAACGGATTGTGTATAAATATAACATCCGATATTGATTGCTCGATTAGAAAATGTTGAAAGCCGGTCACCACGCAAATTTCGCTAACATTGTTTTTTTTAACAATGTTGATCATGCGTGCAAGAAGGGTTTCGTTCTCCCCCAGTTTGAACAAACATTTGGGAGTGTTTTCAGTAAATGGTTTTAATCTCGACCCGACTCCAGCCGCCAATATTATTACTCTCATTTTATCACCATCCTAACAACCCCACCCGATACATATATTTCTTAGGTGGGAAAATAATGTTGATTCCAACTTTCTTTGCTGATTTTACTACATTAACTCCTATACCCTCCAGAGGGATTCTGGCCAACTGAGGTTGCCGACACTTTTCTTCCCCGCAGCCTTGAGCACATAACTTGCAGGACCCTCCAATAAAAGAGATCGCCATGGGATGATTATTTTCCCACAAGAATTTTTCTGCTTCATGCAGCTTTCTGTGTAGCAAGTTCGTGGACTCGTATCTCACGATTTCAAAAGTTTCCTCTTCAAAGGGAATTTTACACCAGAACAACAGGAGTGAATCATACTCCTTCAGTAACTTCTCGTAGTCAATATTCGGAATCTTGGGAGGGCAGGTCCAATTAACTCCGTATCTCTTACAATGAAAACAATTCAGCAGTGCCCTCTCTTCAAACACCAGGTCAGAAAAGAGGATTGGCGTAGCGCCCATGAAATGAGAATCTTTTTTAGCAAGTTCAATCAGGTTGTCTTGCATATTGATAAACTTCCTGCTTATTATTGAGGTTTCCACAAGTAACAACTAATATAAAAGCCCACTTGACTAATGTCAAATATAAATATCGACAATAGAGGGAAGCAACTTTTTTACAAAGAACGGAAAGAGGCGCATCGGTATCCCAAAGCACACAATCAGAAATTAATAGATGAAGACATCCTCATGGAATGGAAATTCTCCGTGGTGACGGGAATGAAATAATTTCTGTGGATGGTCCAGTTTGATCCCCTATTTTCAGTCTCACTTCTACTCTGAATCATCCCTGTTTATTTTAGGAATAGAAGCATTCAACCCCATATGAGGCTCTCCACGCCGGCGCCAGATGATTTCCGGCAAAGTCCCCCGTCGACGATATTCGCTTATCTTGAGTTCCGTCCAATAACGATAGGCCGCGTGTAAATAGCAATACCGGAAACCAGCTCGGCCGTCGAGTATTCCCAACCGCAGTAGATAGCGATAAAGAAAATACAGGATGAGCCTTCCGGGGCACTTCCAGTAAGCACAGCGCAGCCACATTCTTCTCTCCTCCGGATTGCCGAAAACTCGGGGCTGCAAATCTCCGGTCCAGTTTCCCGCGATATAGTTTCGGGCCTCCAGTGAGGAGTATCGATTGTGTTTATCAATCCAGCCGGAGAGCGATTTATAGTCATGGTGTTCGACCATACCTTTAATCTTCATGGTACGGCCCTGGACCATAGCGTGTTCGTTGACGGGCCGGTCTTCAAAAACTGCTTTCCCAGTCTTCCAGAGGCGCATCTCGTAGTTACTGGAAAGCCCCCCCCACCGCAGAGGCGTCCCCATGAAGTGAAATAATCTTCTGAAATATATCCCCTCCAGATCGGTGACCGCGGTTGAGATAGCTTCATCCACCTCCTGCTTGAATCTTTCCGTTACCCGTTCATCCGCGTCCAGCTTCAATGTCCAGGAGGCTTCAATGGGAAGATGAGTCAGGGACCAGTTCCACTGTTTTGAATAGTTTTCAAATTCGTGCTGCACTACGTGGATACCTTCTCGCGCCCGTTCTAAGGCGATATCCACCGTTCGGTCAGTGCTGAAACTGTCCACCACAAACACCTGGGAGGCCCAGTCGCTTATTGAATCCAGCGCGGCTGGAAGGTTTGCTTCCTCGTTAAAAGTCGGGATTATAACAGCTATATCCATATTAATTTTCTCCAGCTTTTTCCGCGATGACAAACCAACTACGATAGAACGGCCAGCAGCGACCGATCCCGGAATATCTCCGTGGGATAAAACCTGTTCTTTGAAAAGAGCGAGCCAACGCTTTTCTATTAAAGAACCGGATATGACTACCTTCAACTTTAAAGTGGCGGTCAAACTTATAAAGCACAATAAAAATATTCTTGATCAAAGAATGATAGGGTGTTGTTAAAATCAACAGACCGCCGGGGAGGAGAACCCGGTGAATTTCTTTCAAGAAAGCATCTACTTCCAGGACATGCTCAATAACTTCCGTATTCCAGACTGCCACGAATGTTTCGTCACTGGCAGGAATAACACCGTTCTCCCCCATTAAACCATAGTTTACACCAGGGAAGACCGACCTTGCTTTCTCGATAGCTATTTCTGAAATATCCACTCCCATCGCGTCGAATCCGGAATCTTTTATCCAACTTGTAAATTGCCCTGTCCCACAGCCCAGATCGAGAACACGATCTCCGGCTTTCAAATATCTTTTGAGTACTGCGAACAACCGGCGCCTCCTTTCCGGAGTGGTTGGATCCCGTTTCACGAAATCGGCGGCATTACCATGCCAATAACCCTCGTAATATGTCTTTACATTCCCTCTTGAATTTTCCATCAGCTTCGCCTCATCTCGGTCTGGTGCATATCCCGAAATGCCCCAACAACCGGCGTTGCGTCTGTTAGGAAGTTCGCAAGCCCATAGGTCGCGACAGCGATCTTACGGGCATTCTCGGAAAGTCGATCCGCCTCATTAGTATCCGTCATCAGTCTGCAGAGATGATCAACAAGTTCACTCTGATCCTCGGCCAACAGATAATGCTCACCATGCCGTCCCGCCACACCCTGAAGACCGGTCCTGGTGGCAACAAGAGATTTGCCAGAGAGCATTGCAACAATACTTTTTAGTTTGATGCCCGAGCCCGAACGCTGGGGATTTAAGAAGATTTGTCCACGGGCAAGAACCTCGCGCTCGTCTTTCACAAACCCCAGGCCCTCAATGCCAAGCTGAGCATCCTGGTATTTTTCCGAACCGGAGCCTGCAATCACCAGCTTCGCACCTGGAATCTTTTCGCGAACAACTGGCCAGACATTATCAATAAATGCGTCCCAGCCCTTTCCTTTGCGAAGATCGAGTCCCCCTATACTGACAACTGTGTGTAGGTCACCGGCTTCCACATTCGCATATCTGACTATGTCCAGACATGCTCCTAACTCTCCATCGACAGTCAAAGATAGTATTTTTTTGTACTCCAGAGCATCTTGTTCGGAAATAGCCCAAACTTTATCGGCCGACTCACATACATTCTTTTCAAATCGCTGTATCTTTCTTATCTCATGTCTCCAAAGAATATCTTTGAACCACTCTCCAGTCCGCGCAAAGCCTTCAAAAACCTGGGACGCCACATTATGGCTTCGAATCGCAAATAACATATCAGGGACAACTCTTTTAATCTCACCCATGCAACACGCGGGTGGAACATCCTCGAAGATTAAAATGCGTTTGGTCTTCTTTCCTGGATCACCCCGTACTATTTCGTCAATCATCAACGCAAGATCCTTGGAGATTCTGGCGTATTGCATGGCGATAGCCGGCAATTTCGAAAAAAGACTTTTTACAAATCGAAGCCATTTTGCTTGGCAAAGCAGAGGAATATGGTGGAAATCAATATTATATGTGCTCCATTCATTAAGCCGGCCGGCTCGGGTTCGCGAAAACGCTTGACCGGCGCCCCATTTCTCATCAGCCACCCAGATATAGTGTATTTTCGAAAATACCTGAAGATAGGCTAATAAAGAAGCCCGGTTGGCAATATTTCCGCCAAAAGTGTTTGTAGGCCAATAGGCCGATACAATTATAGCCTCACCGCCTTTTATATTTATCATCTATAAGCCTCGGATAACGTTGTGCAAAACTTTTCGCCTATGGAGTCAGGTCGTTTTCTCCCCGTAATACATGATACATAATTTGCATTATCGACCATGCAAGAGACTAATATTAACATCATGCGCATGAAACAGTTCATTTATTATTTTTGCCCGACGCCTCTAAGACGAAAATATTTCCTCACCGCTTCGGAGCTGCAGGGATGACGTTTCAGTAAGGTCATTGGCAGTGAGAACAAAGCATACCCCACGGCTTTTAGATATTTTCCTATCGACTTCCGGCGCAGGGAAACAAGCGCATAAGAGATGATCCTGGCAATGAGGTATTTCCATAGGTACCATCCAGGAAAGAGGCGGATAACCACCAGCAACGGGTTTCGATAGAGGTAATATTCCCGGCTGTCGTTGGTAGAGACCATTTCCCTGTTTCGGGGATGCCACATGATAATGTCCGGATGAAAAATAATCTTATACCCCGCGTCCATTGCTTTAATATCCAGGTATTCTTCCTCCTTAGAGAAAAAGAAATCCTCCGGATAAAGCCCGATCTCTTCCAGCATTTGCCGGCGAAAGGCCGACACCCCGCCAAGGAAATGTCCCGTCTCAAGTGGGGATTTATTATCAAATCCATCCGGCGGTGGTTCTCCCGGGTAACATTGCCGCATCCCTACAATACCAATCGAATGGTCGGACTCAAAGGTCTCTATCAAGAGTTGAAGCGCTCCTTCCCCCAGGAAACCGTCATCGTCCAGATTAACTATGTAATCACCTGAAGAATTTGCATAGACATGGTTTCGCCCGCCAGGGCAACCCAGGTTCTTCGGCAAACGAATTACCCGAATATCCGGATAATCTCTGAACAACATTTCAGTGGTTCCGTCTTCCGAGTCATTGTCAACAACCAGTATCTCAACGTTGTTAATTCCCTGAGTATAGACCGAGCGGATGGCCTTAATTAGCTCTTTCCGTCGGTTGCGAGTCACAATACCAACTGTTATTATTGGTTTTGTTTTCGGTGCCATCTTTAATCTCCTTCATTTTCTTATTTCTGCTCCCCGCGGCAAGACCAAAAATACATCCCATAATAGCCCAGGGCAGCTTCTTGTTTCCAATACTGAGTGTTGCTGCCAGGGGCAGTAACCCCACCATAAAACAGAAGAATCCGGCAAAACAGCTTCTCCTGATGAGATCCTCCCCGGAAAATGCTTTTTTAAGGCTTATGACCACTGATCCTATGAAGAGGATGAGATATGTCAGCAGGAATATCACTCCTCCTTTTATATACACATCCACAAACACGCAATGCGACCAGAATCCTGACCAGCCCGACTCTTTCCAGTAGGCATGGTAGCCTCCCCCTAAGAGGTCGGGCGAAGAAAACAGATCTTTCAATAAATAATTGTATGCGGCCCGGCGCGCGGCAAAAGAAGAGTCTGTGCTAATATCGGTTTCTCCATAAATCCCGATAATAGGATCAAGGATATTATATTGTACCTGGACATATACCAGGGAGGCAACAACAATGGCCAGAAACAGGATAGCATTCAAGCGCCCCCCGCGCTCCTGACGGGGGATAATGAGAAAACGCAGCGTGAGAGCCGCGATCATACAGGCGGCGACAGCCAGACTCCCGGACCTTGTGTTCAGTTGAAAGAAGGCCACGAAACATACGCATATATACAGTACGACGACCAGATTAATCATCTTCCCCGACATATTCTTCCACCTATATTTCACCAGAGGTCCGAAAGCAAATACCGGTAGAAAATACACCGCGATAATATTAGGGTCGAAAATACCCGAAGCGCTGGTGAACTGTATGGCGCCCCGCCAGCGCGCAATTTTATACCCGAAAATTTCCAACTGGCTTCCTATTACATAAATGGCGATTACACCTGATGACAGGAACAGGATAGTACAGATCCGCCGGGCGGTCTTCGCGTCCGAGCAATTAAAGTAAAAAAATATCAGGTAGGCAAAGATGCCCAAGAGCTTAATACCCTGGCTGATAATATTCTCACCGAAGACATCTCCTTCCAGGAGAAGAAAAGGCATGCAGCCGACGATAATCAAACCGCAAGCTACATATATATTTATCGAACGCAGATACTTGCCTGGATAGAGGAGCAGATCCGCGAAAAAAACTCCCAGAAAGACAAAACGGCTCAGGCTGAAAAAAGCAGGGAGCCCGGGAAAAAGATTCCAGAGATAGTCCAGTCCCAGAACTAACGTGGCCAGGTTGATTAAAAATAAACTGGTATCTTTTTTCATTATCTCCTGGATAGGGCTGTTTTTTTCCTGAGATTGAGTAAAAAATTCATCATCTCAGACCAATCGGTCCGTCGGAAGGAGAAAATATCCCGTAAATTCAATCCACTGAGGCGGCTGAAGCTGACCACTAAAATCGCGGAACTGATGAAATAACTTATCGTCATTCCCCAGGGCGCGGCAATTACACCAACCCGGGGCAACAGATACCACATCACCCCAATGTTAGCCGCTACGCCCACGGTTACAGCGATTGATCCATACCCGGGGTGGTTTGTCCCGATCAAATAGGCGACAAAAACTTTTCCCATACATCGCACTGACAGTCCAATCGCGAGGATTCGGATAAAAGGAACAGCCGGGAGAAAAGCCGGAGAGAAGATAACAGTAATAATTGGCTGCGCTAAAATCGCGAGAGTTAAAAGCGCCAATCCGCTAACTATCCCTGTTACCCGGGCGGACCGGGCAACCAGAAGGCTCTTGCCTTCCCGGTCGCCGGATGACCGGGGAATCAGAACGGTGGTCATTGTCTCTGGAATCATCTCCACCAATTGAGTTAAGCGGGCGGCAATAGCAAACCAGCCGATCTCAGTCCGGGTGGCGAAAAAGGCCAGAATAACCGGACCGAGCTCCAGGTTCATCTTATTGCTAAGTTTCCCGAGATAGTAACGAGCCCCATAGGCAAACATAGACTTTAGCTTGGCCGGGGATGGTTTGACCCACCGCAGGTCATACTTCCTCCAGAAGATCGCCATGGAGATCATAATGATCGTGGTGCCGGTCAGGATTGAAGCCCAAAGGGCGCCCCGGACTCCCCAATCCAACCACCAAACGAAGAGAATTGTAAAAACAAGCTGGAAGAATGAGGATAGAATAGTCACCAGAGCAAAGAGTTGGAACTGACGCACGGCAGTAAAAAGCTGGGGCAAAACGGTACCCAGCAATGAAACCGGGATAAAAAGGAGAGCCAGACGAAAATTGGCCATGGATGCCTGTTCAAAAAATGCCAGAGGGAGCCGGATTAAGACCAATCCCACGATAATCGCCACCGTTGAGGTTATTATCCCGTATATTAACGTATATATTATACCCTCGGAGAGGCTGAATTTCCGGGAGGCGACAAAATATAGTGCGGCGGCATCACAAGCAATGCTAAAGACTATATAAAGTACCGAGGAGAAAACCAAGCAGACCGCCAGTGAACCACGGCCGGCCGGCCCCAGGTTCCAGGCAAGAAGGCTCTGAGTGAGTAAACCAAATAATATCTTCCCGATCCTTCCCCCCAGAGTAACTCCAAAATCCTGAATTCCAGATATCATAATAGACTGTTTTTCCCCTGATCATGCGCCGAACGAATACAAGATGCCGAGTAATGCTCACTAATGCCAGAGCGCCACTGTATACAATCACCATACACCCTCATATATATAGTGTCTGAACGAAAACCACACTTTTTAATGTTTTATGGCAGGCACAATATAAGTTATTATGTAAGCTTTCAGTGAACCCCGTCAGTTTGTAGCGGCTGCCTTTAGGCTGCCACACGATGGTGACCTGAAGGTCGCCGCTACGAGCACGGGTCAACGGGGTTCACTGAAAGCTTACTTTATTATTCCGAGGGGGAATTCGTGGTCAAATCCGGATCCGCGAACCAGCCATATGAAAATACATCCTGGTATTTCCCTTCGGGCCAGAGAAAGAAGCGTCCATAGATATGATAGGGGATGGGTTGTAATTCAACTAACTCAGATAAAATCTTATGTTCACCCGGATCCCAGGTTGAGGGTTTGGGATACAACTGCCATTTCATCCGTCTTCCTTTTTGATTCTCTGGCGGCAGCATCGGAGCATGCTTCTCATCTACTTTGGCTAACAGCTTAAATATCCAATTCTTATCCATCTTACCGACAACAACGAAATAGCAGGATATGCGATATTTATTGTTATCCATTTTATCAATATCCCATCCCAGAAAATCAAGCTTATCCGGGATGGCGGGGAAAGTATCCGCTGCTTCGGTTAATTTATCGCGACGTTTATCCAGCGCGATCATTATCTTCTCAGATTCCCCCCCCCGGAGAATGTATTCCCGCTTCATATCAAAGAGATCGAAGAGGGAATCCGTGCGGTTGATTCTTTCCCCCAGCTGGGCGCTGGTAAGAGTATCTCCGGATGTGGTTGACTGAAACCAGGCCGGATCCTCCGGCGCACGGGAACAGCTTGCGGCTGAAAGCACGAGAAACAGGACACAAAAACCGGTCAGTGCTTTAGGCAGATCAGCCGCCCTATCAACGCAAAATAATTTCTTCAATAAATTCATCTCATCCTCCTTTCTTTATGATTTACTCTCTGATTTATACACTTTGTCAAACTAAGCGTTCTCCCAAAATAGCGCATATCAAGTCATTGCGAGGACCCCGATGAATATCGGGTGACGCGGCAATCTCAAGGTGTTTATATACAACTAATGACTTAGACGAATGAGATTGCTTCACCCTTACGGGTTCGCAATGACAGATTATCATATTCGGCAAGAGCCTTTTGCAAACTTAAAGAGTTGGCACTATAATCTTTCCCCATCCTGAAAGTCAATAGAAAATGGGGATTGTATGCATATAGAACATTATAAAAACAAAAAGAACAAAAAAACCAACATCAATTATTCGACTTTTTCTCCTGTTCGGAAGAACCACAACTCACTCTCTTCTTCTTTATACTTGCCGATGGCTTTGACCCGCCAGATATAGGTGGTCTCCGGCGCTATTACTGCCGATAGGCAAACCTCGCTCTCGGTCAGGCCGGCCACCACAGGATCCGGGGGGGTTTGTTCTCCAACTCGCCAGAGGTACAGTGCATATGATTCTGCTCCATTGCAGTCTTCCCAGTCAAAGGAAAAATCTACCGGAACGTCCTTAATTCTGTTTCTCGGGGAAGGTTTTGACGGAGGAATCACCCAGTTATCACTCATTTTCTTCATGATCATACGGGCCTGGGATGGATATCCCAATCCCTGATAAAGCCGTACCAGATTCTCTCCAAAAAACGGCAGATATGGGTTGTACCCGAATTTATCCACGCCACTCTGCAATAATTTCAGAGACAGAGAATAATCATTATTTGAGAGAGAAATTTGACATAGATA
>Ga0307929_1002894_pt1 | contig 10507 bp, 7 predicted proteins | sample AceLakmetage1330_FD_203160 | JGI IMG/M metagenome (GOLD analysis project Ga0307929, IMG submission 203160) | Saline water microbial communities from Ace Lake, Antarctica - #1330 | ecosystem: Environmental > Aquatic > Non-marine Saline and Alkaline > Saline | place: Antarctica: Ace Lake...
TGGGATGAAACTATGATTACCATGGCCTCTTCCGGCGGTATTGCCCTTTTTCATCTGGTGGGTATCACCCCCGAAGCCCAAACCCTGGAGATGGCATTCCAGGGGGGGAAACCAGAAGCGGTTATCCCCTTGACCCGAAAGCACATACAAAATGCCGAAGCCCAGTTGTGCAACGGGGATGTGGGGTGCGACCTTGACCTTGTGACCCTGGGCTGCCCTCATTTTTCTTGTGCTGAGTTTTTAGAGCTGGAGGAGGCCCTGGGGAAAAGAAAAGTACATGGCAACACGCTGTTGTGGGTGTTTACCAGCCGGGCCACCCGGGGGATGATTCAAGACAGCGGGCAGTTGCACAGACTCTCAGCCCTGGGGGTTGAAGTGTTTGTGGACGGGTGCTGTCTCCAGCATCCCACCCAAACGTGGGCAACCAAAACATTCATGTCCAATTCGGGTAAATTTGGCACCTATTGTTTTGGTATGACGGGCAGTCACCCGTTTCTGGGAAGCATTTCTGAGTGTGCCGAAAGCGCGGTGCAAGGCAAAGTCATACGGGAGGAAAAACCATGGTGGAACTAAGCTGTACCTACGTCATTGCCCCCCGGGAACCCATGCGGGTGGAGCTTTTATTTTCCCATGATCCCATCAGTTTTTTCGGCGGTGTCAATGCCGCCGATGGCCGGGTGCAGGATTATCGCCACGGTAATTATCAGCACTCCATGACCGACAAGGCCTTTGCCTTTCCCTTTGGCAAGGGAAGCAGTGGGGCAGGGCTTGTATTGATGGAGATGGCCCGGTTGAAAACAGCCCCTGCCGCCATTATCAACATTCGAACGGATCCTGTTATTTTAACGGGGCCGCTGATCAGCAAACATTTCCATGATCAGTTGTTGCCGGTGATCAACCTCACCGAAGCGGATTATGCCAGACTTGAAGGGAAGAAAACCATTGAGCTTTTTCCCACAGGGAATACACTACGGGCGTTCAGCTAAAGTTAACACCCTACACATGACAGTTGTCATTGAGTATAAAGGAGAGCCATATGGAAATATATTCAGCAGATGATCTGGCCCGGGCCATCACTTTGGACAGCACCATTGAGGCCGTGGAGACCGCTTTTCGTGATTATAACAACGGCGATATTGTGCTTGGCGGTCGATTAACGGCCCCCTGCGGAGCGCCCGGGGATTCGTCCCTGATTCTGCCCGCAACCCACACCGGGAAACAATACTACGGATTCAAACAGGCCACCACCTTTGCCGGGAATACCCAAAAGGGCCTGCCCACGGTGCTCAGTCAATATTTTCTCTACAGCAATGTCACAGGTCAGCTGCTTTCCATCATGGACTTTTTGAACATGACCAACTTTAAGACAGGGGCTGCTGCGGCCATTGCCACCAAATATCTGGCATTGCCCGATGCCCATGTGGTGGGCGTTATTGGCAGTGGAACCCTGTCCCGATCTGTGTTGGCGGCCATTTGTCAGGTCCGGGAAATAAAGCAGGTCAAGGTGTTTGATCTCAATGAAGATCAGGCAAAGGAGTTTGCACAATATGTGGAAGGCTCCCTTAACGTGGCGTGTGAGGTGGCAAGCTCCAGCCGGGAATGTGTTCGTGATTCCCATATTCTTTGCACCTGTACCACCAGCCCCCGACCGGTGCTGGATGGGGATGATCTGTTGCCGGGATGTCACATCAATGCCATGGGTTCTTACAAGCTTGATATGCAGGAACTGGATGAAAAAACAGTTAAGAGGGCCGCGCTTATTGCCACTGATATACCTGAAGATACCGCCCAGGAGGCGGGAGATCTGGTCTATCTGGCCGATAAAAGTGATCTTGTTGCCCTTGATGCCATCATGGGTGGCCAGCAAAAGGGCAGGGCATCAGACAACGATGTTACCATTTATGAGAGTGTTGGTTTTTCTGTTTTGGATCTGGCCCTGGCCGTCCTTGCCCATGAGAAATGTTCTTCAGATTGATGTGTTAAACCATGGCCTTCCTGGGTACCCATCGGTTATCCAGGGAATCATCTTCGGCCACGGCCTCGCCACTGACGTAATCTCCCCCCACCCCCAGCCGGGGGCTCTGTTGTCGGTACTTTAATGCTGTAGTTTCTTATAAAAATTTCCTCAATATTAGTCCTCTCTCCTTGCTTTTGATCTGCTTCTAAGCACAACCTTGGTCTTTTCAGGAGGTTGTCAGGCGCTATAGAGTCTCTTTCCAACCAAAAACAGTCATGATTATTATCATTGTCAAAATTTGTTGTAGGTCTAAAATGGGGAGTGAGCTGACAAAACCTACCTTAGGGTGAAAGGTGAGAAACGCAATTATTTCCTGATATGATTGACATTTCTTGGCTTTTACTGTTTCACCTTAAGGTGCCTTTTGTCAGCTCACTCCCCAAATACGTTATTGACATAATTGTTTCTCAGGTATAGATAGTATTTGTTCTGTTTATTGCACATTTCAGGATGCCAAAGAGGTTTTGCTTTTTGGAGTTTGACTTTATCTGGGGCTTTTAATTGGAGAACAGACTCAATAGCTGCATGACAATGTCATAAAATCGGACTACAATCGCCTTGTGTGAGTGCAAGAATTTTTGATTCCTGGACAGCCAAACTCTGTATTTAGTTTTCCTGTTGCTTTTTTGCCGTCAGGGATGATTATCTCAGTTTGTGTGATAATAAGCTTTTGATTCAATATCACAATTATTTCCAGTGGTATATCACTCAGATATTCATGATATACGGTTATGATTTTCAAAAGATATGCGTTTAAACGCATATCTCGGCTATACGGGTCCGGTCAAGTACTTGTTGGACGAAGCCCTTCGGGCAGAAATAGAGGGAGAAAGTTACTTTTACCCAAGGGAAAATATCGTGCCAGACTCACCCGATAAATCGGGTTCGTCCAACAAAGCCCTTTCACAGCCGATCAGGCTTACGGTGGGGCTTTTTGAAAGGGTTTCATATGATAAATCTTGTTACTTTTTCAACCGTTTTGGTTTTTCCTCCCTACAGGTGAAGGGCGACTTTAGGCTAATTAGGCATACTAAGGAGCATATGGCTTCAAATAAAAATCAACATTATGTTCCTCAATGTTACCTTAGACGGTTTTCTGCTGAGAATTCTACTTCTGTTATTAATATCTTTAATATTGACAGAGAAAAATTTATTAATTGTGCTCCTATAAAAAGTCAGTGCTCAAAAAGTTATTTTTATGGTGATGATCTTGAATTAGAGAAAGCCCTTCAACCTATTGAGGCGCGCTACTCAGGAATAGTTAGAGAAATAACAACCCCTGGATATACCCTAACAAATCAGCATCGTGAGTTTTTAATATTCTTTTGGCGTTTACAGTATATGAGAACTGAAGCAGCTTCTCGACGTAGCATTGAAATAACTGCAGGTATGGAAGAAGTTGTTGGTATAGAGACTCCAGACTTTAAAATGGAGATGAAAGAAGCAGTTCAGCTTTCTATGAAAAATTTTGTTAAAGAAAGGTCCTTATTAAATGACTTAAAAGTATGCCTAATAAAAAACAAAAGCAAAGTAAACTTTATAACTTCCGATGACCCTGCTGTCTTAACTAATAAATGGCACGTTATGGATAAAAGAACTGCAGGTAGTAATTTTGGCCTAGGATCTGCCGGGGTTATTATTACCCTTCCAATAACACCTAATATTTTATGTGTTGGTTTTGATCCACATGTTTACAGTATTCCCCATAAAAACGGTTGGGTTAATGTAAAGAATGAACGCGAAATTATGCTATTCAATGAGCAGCAGTTCTTAAATAGCCGAGCCAATATTTTTTTTCAAAGCTGGAACTCACAAGAACAGCTACTGGGTGGATTTACTCCAATTAAAGCAAGGAGACCAAAGTCAAGGCATAAGATTCACTATGCCGTTTTAGATGAAGAATCCGATGGATTTAAAAAATACAAAGTAGTAGATTGGCGTGAAGCTAAAAATAATCAGGAAGCAATGATTCATACAGAAATGGTTAACCCCATTCCATCTGCGTGGCCGCACACTATAGGGTGGAAACGAAAAGGTTTTGTTTATACTAATGGCTCAGGAGTCGGCTACGTACGTGAAAGTAGAATAAACCCAGCAACGGATCATGATTTTGTAAAAGAGAATTCGAGATAAATTAGCTTAATAAATCATTTAAGCAGGACAAAAAACAATTAGCTTTGCTCCTTCGTCGCTTATTTTAACCAACTATTTTTAGCCACTTAATGAGGCGTTAGCGTTATAAGGAAACCGCATGAGTATCCACATTCTAAACAAAGATCACGGAAAGTCGGCAGGAAGAATATTATCCGAAACGGTTCGATCCTTTCAGCATAAAAAGCAGAGAAGACACGAACTCTGGATTCTTTCCTGCTATGTTGATTTTAATTTAATTGAAAGTTATGTTAGCCATCTTCTTGAAAGCACACGTATTACAGATGTTTATTTGGCTTTTAACTTTGCGGAAATATATAAAATTGGGCCAACGGAATCAAAAGATAAGCTGCTCTCAGTTCAGAAAAATTTAAAGGAAATTGGTGTCGATTTTGAATGGAAAGCATTAGCATCTTCTAAGCTTGTTCATAGCAAAGGGTATGCAATTATTCAGAGGGTAAATGGCAATATAAATGATGGTGCTGTGCTTATTACATCAGCTAATTTTACTAATCCAGGGTTCAAAGGCGGGAATATTGAACTTGGCTACATTTCAACAAAGAAACTGGATTTAAAAGATTTTGAAAAAAAATATGATTACCTTTGGGATGAGGTCGGAACTGATATAGATAATGCAATTTTCAAGCAAAATGATTTCTTGTTCAAGTTTGCTTTGCTGTCTTCTGGTGTTTTTATTCATAAGTGGTCTGGTAGCCTAAGGCAACAAGTGGGTATTAAATACGAGCTAACAGAGCTTGCAAAGGAAAAAGGTACGATAGCACCAGAGCTTGCAGCTGTTGGGTTTGAGGCTGGAGATACTTTTACAAGGCAAGTGCTTAATCTGTCAGAACTACCCCAAAAAGAGGTTCCCAGCTCATTTGTCAAACGCTTTACTATAGAAACCTATTGGGGACGATGGTGTCCAGCCGAAGCTTGGAAGAGATTGAGCAGTACATTTGAAGGCTCAAGAGGATTTATTGAAGAATTTCAATCTTCTGTAGAAGACGAAACTCTTCTATCACTAAGAAATGACGCATATTCAGTACAAGAACAGTTAATTGACCAAGGCTTAATCAAGAAAGTAAAGGAAGATCATTTGAACAGGTGGGTTCACAGGGTGCAAGAATTAAGTGCCAATGTTGATCGGCTAGAACGTATCTTCATAGGATATGAGGTACATAAACTCCCATACTCGATAGAGCAAAAATCTGACATTATTGAATTATTTGAAAGTCTAGAAGAAACTATCGAACTATCAAAAGCAAAAAACATCGCTAAAGAAAAGATAATGTCTGCAATAAGTTTCGGGGACCTAAGTTCTATCAAGCTAACTGCAGAAGAGAAGCAGTTGATTGATGAAATGTAAAAACGCTAACAAGGCAAATGCACCCGGACGTTTAAACACGGCGCGGCTTTCGCTGCGCTCCAGCCACACCGCTTTAAACGTCGGTGATTTGCGGCGTTCAATGAAAAAATACGATAGGGAATATATAGAATATTTGTACAAGTATTCACCGATTGAAATTGCCATAAAGATACTAGAAAACGGTACATCTCAATATTCTTCACCGAGCACTTTTAATGACCGTTTTGATATCCACACTGATTTGTTATTAAGCAACTACCTGATCTTATTCTTGGTAGAATGAATGATTTAATATTAAATAATCATGCAGAGCGAATAACTGAGAACATATCCCAAAAGCCTGCTGTTTTTTAAAATATAAAAAGGGGATTTTACAGCTATGGGGAACCTTTTAGAACTGAAAATTATAAATGAACTCAATCCATTTTCATTTTATATACCTTCATATCAACGAGGATACAAATGGACTCCAAAGGAAGTCATAGACTTACTTAATGACATAAATGAGTTTATTCCACGAGTAATCGATCAGTCAGATGAGAAAACATGGTATTGTTTGCAACCTATTGTCATAAAAAAAAGAAATGGATCTGACTATGAAGTGATTGATGGGCAGCAACGACTGACAACGATCTATTTAATATTAAACTATTTAAATCAGGATTTTGTTGAGAACAGAAGAGATAAGCTGTTCTCTCTCGATTATGAAACTAGATCAGACACCAAAGGATTCTTAAGTGGATTAGAAGAAGAAAACAACAACCACGAAAATATTGATTTCTATTATATACGTCAAGCCTACGATGCAATATCAAACTGGTTTGAAGGTCAAGACGATAGATTTGATAAAGGCGAATTCCGCTCAAAATTAAAATTTAATTCGAAAATTATTTGGTATGAAAGTTCAGAAAGCGATTCAATTTCAATATTTACCCGTATCAACATAGGGAAAATACCATTGACAAATGCAGAATTGATAAAAGCTCTATTCTTAAACAGTTCTAATTTTGACAAAAATGCAGTAGACAAGCTGCGCTTAAAACAATTAGAAATCGCTTCAGAATGGGATAATATTGAAAACTCATTGCAAGATGATAGATTTTGGTATTTTTTGACAGGAAATAAACACTCAACAAATAGAATAGAATTTATATTTGATTTAATGAACGAAGAAACTGACAGAACAGACCCTTATTCGACTTTTAGATATTTCAATAAAAAATTTAAAAATAAGAGTCAAATAAATATTGAAATAAATTGGAGAGAAATTAAAGATTACTTTCAACGGTTCAATGAGTGGTTTTGTGAAAGAGATCTTTACCATAAAATTGGATATCTCATATGTGCAGACCAAACCACCATCCAAACTTTGTACAACACATCGTCTTGTGTCTCAAAATCAGAATTCAAAGATCACTTAGATGCTCTCATCAAGAAGAGTGTTAAAGGCGTCAAGCTTGATGAGTTACAGTACGGAGATAAAAGAGTAAAAAATATACTGCTGCTATACAATATCTTAACTATGTTGAATAGCGAGAAAGACAATTCTTATTTTCCGTTTGATTTATTCAAAAATGAAAATTGGGATATTGAACATATAACTTCTGTCAAAGACAGCCTGCCAGAAAAAAACAGAGAAGATTGGTTAAAAGACGCTATTGTATTCATCGACCCAGATCTCCATGGTGCAGATGATCTAGTTATCCGTGCCAATCAATGTGATTGCTCAAATGACTCTGAATTCAAATCTATTTTCGAAGATATTGTTCTCCATTTCAATTACGACATTGATGATGAAGATATCAACGATATATCTAATCTATCCTTGCTAGACTCAGAAACCAATAGAGGGTACAAAAACGCTGTTTTTCCATTTAAGAGAAAAACAATAATTAACAGAGACAAATCAGGTGTATTTATTCCTCTATGTACAAAGAACGTATTCCTGAAATACTTCAGTGAATATCCACCCAAAATATCTTTTTGGACACAAGATGACAGAGATAAATATGAAATTGATTTGCACAATGTGCTTAATCATTACATAGAATTTGGAGATACTAATGACTGATAATATTTATTCTGGAAAAACAATAACATTCCTTGAGTTGGTAGATGATTATCAAGTAGAAATTCCGATCATTCAACGTGACTATGCTCAAGGAAGATTGGACAAAAGAGAACTAAGAGCAAACTTTTTGGAAGCACTTAAAGACGCTCTACTCCAGAAAAAACAAATTAGATTAGATTTCATTTATGGCAGCTTTGTTAACAACTCATTCCAACCACTTGATGGACAACAACGTTTAACGACACTCTTTCTTTTACACTGGTATGCCTCCATACAATCAGAGAACCACAGTCAAAAACTCCATAAATTCACGTATGAAACAAGGATATCTTCCAGAGAGTTTTGTCAAAGCCTAGTGAAAAACGTAACATCGTTAACCGAAGAGACCAATTCATTAAGTGAACGAATAGTAGACTCTAACTGGTTTTTTCTATCCTGGAAAAAAGATCCGACAATAGACTCTATGTTACGAACTATCGATGATATCCACTCAACTTTTGTTAACATTAAAGGTCTCTGGGCGCTACTAGAGGAACAAAAAATAATCTCTTTTTATTTCGTAGAATTGGAAAACATTGGATTAACTGATGACCTATATATAAAAATGAATGCCCGTGGAAAGCTTCTTACTGCATTTGAAAACTTCAAAGCCAGTTTCCAAAAATATTCAATTGAGAATAAATTTGAATCTAAAAAACCTCAAACTGAATTTTTTTCAACAAAAATTGACACCTCGTGGACTGATTATTTCTGGACAAACTTCCGTAGAGATAATAGCATAGACAAAGCTTTTTTAAGATTCATATCATCTATTTTAATGATACGTATTGCTATCGAGAGAGATGCCTACAAGACAGAAGAAAGAAACTCTATCATACAACATCTTCAGGACAGACCAGATTCTATCAAACCGACATATTTTTCACAAAACGGATTCGAATATTTATATAATTGTTTTGAAACGTATTGTAACTTAACTACAAACAATTTAGATCTTTCATTAAATTTTCCTTTATGGAGGCATCAACCAGTTGATTCAATATTGTCAGAAGTTGTGTATGAGGAAGGACCATACTCTACTGCTGCAATATACAGATCCTCTTACAGCGTTAAGGTTTTACTATTTGCCCAAATAGAATATTTGTTAAAGGTCAATGATTTTGATCATAACTATTATAACGATTGGATGAGAGTTGTCCGAAACATTATATCTAAGGGTGATATTGACAAAGACGGCAAGCGACCTGACATAATTAGAAGTCCACAAACATTTGATGGCGTGATAAACTTAATTAGTGAATTAAGTAATGGTTGTAATGACATATACGGACATCTATCCTCTCTGGGATCTTTGAAATCAACTTTTGCAAAAGAACAAATTGAAGAAGAAAAAGTTAAAGCAAAGATAATCTACCACCAACCTAATTTTAAACAATTAATCTTTGATTCTGAAGACAATGACCTACTTCGAGGACGTATTGAATTTCTTTTCTATTGTATCGATTATGATTATGACCCACAAGGTCTTGATGAAAAACGACTAAAACAGGTTCAAACAGTCTTCAGTAATTACTTCAACGAAGAAACTGAAATTGGTGGAGACTTACAAAGGGCAATGCTCACTATTGATGTTAATGGTGAGTTCGAATTTTATAATTATTGGTGGTCTTTCTGGAATGTTGTAAATGCAACTAAAAGGAGGTTGTTCGACAAATATAGAGAAATTGAATACTACATATACAGTGAATATAAAGAGTACTTCAAGAAGCTTGTTATAGAACTGTGTTCAAAAAATCTCGAGACTATAGCAATCGACTTTGCCCCGCCTGCATCCATGCCAAATTGGAAAAGGAGATTGATAAAAGAAAAAAATCTTTTGGATCATGACAGTAAATCTAGCTACTTGGCAATTCCTGATGACAATTCATGTTGCTATTTATTAAAAAGCAAACGACCTCGAGATATGGAGGGTTGCATCAAGATTGATTAATCAACACCATTAGTTTTAATAAGAAAGGGGGTCAGCTGCTTTTGACTTTACTCGTAAATATTTAATAACAAAATAATGCACCGGACAAACCGGTGATCATCATGTTTACGGCGGCTTCGCCGCCGTGAATCGCGGTGCTGTCTGCGCATAACTCCTTGTCCCGGCGCTACACACCTGAACAAGGAGCTGGTCAGGTCAAAGAGAACCTCATAAATTTCATTTGCTTGTGCGGCCCATAGTGCCGCTCAACATCGTGATTATGATTTGAAAGGAGAAAAAAAATTAATCATCTATTAAGCCGCTCAGTAGAATTTGAAAAAAAAATATTTCAAAACATAAATACTGAGTTTTTAGCCTCTTCATATAGAAATGAAGCAAGTAGGATATTAAGCATTGTTTCATTTGAGCATGCGGAAAGTTTAAAAATACTTTTAGCATCAGGTAACTTTACTTCATCTATTGGCCTTCTAAGGTTGCAGTATGAGGCTTTTGTAAGGGCTCTATGGATCTTTTATTCAGCAACTGACATTGCTGTTTCAAAGTTGATGACAGAACTTAATGCAGAAAATGCAAGAAAATCCCAAAAACTCCCAATGTTATCTGAGATGTTAAAAAAACTTGAAGGCCAGGCCCCTCAAATCGTTTTGGATCAATTGCTTGAATTCAAGGAGTATTCCTGGAAGCCGCTCAGCTCTTATATTCATGGCGGTATTCATGCAATTCAAAGACATAGCAAAGGCTACCCTGAGCACTTACTGATTCAAACAGTTAAAGCATCAAATGGTGTTTCTCTTATGGCTGCAATGTTTTTGATAATTTTAGATAATGACATTTCAAAGAGAGGGCTGATGCCCATGATTCAAAGGGAATTTAGAGACTGTTTACCTGATTTTAATAATTAAAAATTTAGAG
>Ga0307929_1002896_pt1 | contig 10497 bp, 9 predicted proteins | sample AceLakmetage1330_FD_203160 | JGI IMG/M metagenome (GOLD analysis project Ga0307929, IMG submission 203160) | Saline water microbial communities from Ace Lake, Antarctica - #1330 | ecosystem: Environmental > Aquatic > Non-marine Saline and Alkaline > Saline | place: Antarctica: Ace Lake...
ATTAGGAGATACGCAAAAGTGTAGTCCCAGAAAACGACTACCCCGTCTGTCGATAGCTAATTATCAAATTGTTACAATTCGGAAAATGCAAGCTGGGTTAAGTTCGACAATTCTTTTGTTGTAACGTTTTTATTACCACCTTTTTCCAGAGCTTTCTTTATTGCGTTTAAATTCACTGCTGGAGGTACTTGTAAATCTTTCTCTCCATTAATGGCCAAAACAGCACAGTTAACCTTTTCTAGCGTAGGTGCAGGATCATATTTTATGAAATTATACATCCAAGGACTTATTAATTGGGTTACCTGCAATTTTATAAATTCTTCGTCATTCATTCCTGCCGGTTTTCCAGATTCCGGATTGTCTTTTATGGCTTGTTTAAGATAATTTGTCAGCTCTGTTTCTAACAAATCGGTATTATCAGACTTTAATATAATATCAAAAACACCTTCGTTAATCACTTTTGTTTTTTGTAAAACAGAATCACTTATTCCAGAAGCTCTTCCTACTAATTCTTGTTGCAATAATAGTAATTGGTCTCCGCGTATTCCTGTCCCGGCTAACAATATAATAAAATCAACATCTTTGGATTTAGCCGCAACTATTGGTGCAATTATTCCGCCTTCACTGTGTCCGATTAATCCGATTTTATTTTTGTTTATTTCTTTTCTTGTTTTCAAATATTTTAGTGCAGATTCAACATCTGTTGCAAAGTCAAATGTAGTTGCTGTTGCAAAATCTCCTGTGGATTCCGCAGTTCCACGGTCATCGAATCTTAATACTGCAATTCCGTTTCTAGTTAAATAGTCGGATAAGACAAGGAACGGCTTGTGCCCCAATAATTCTTCATCTCTGTTCTGCGGTCCACTTCCGCTTATTAAAATTACAGCCGGAAAATTCCCATCTTTTTCAGGTAAGGTAAGCGTTCCTGCTAATGTAATTTCATCTTTTGTGTTTTCAAACTTTACATCTTCAGAGTAGTAAGGGTAAGGTTTAGTTGGTTCTTGAGGTCTAATCATTTTTTTTGCTTCAACTTTCTCCTTAGTTAAATTGAATGGAAAGGATTGTCCGCCTTGTTTAAAGGTTCCAACAAAAACATTCTCTTTATTCAATGTTCCTTCGTACTGGATACCTGCACTTGAGACTTCGAGTTTTAAAATTTGATTTTCATAACTTATCGAAGTTACCTGTATTCCTTTTGCACCTTGGTCAGGGCTGTCCATTGTTGAACTGTACCCCTTTTCTGTTGGGGAAATATTGAAAACTAATCTTAATTGAGTTCCTTGAACTTCCAATATTCCATTCCATTTGCCTGAAATACCCTGTGAATAAATTGACAATGTTGTCAAGATTGTGAATAAAATTAACCCTGATTTTTTCATAATAATTTAATTAAATTGAATGATTAAAAATTTTGAGAGAATTTCTGCGAATAAAAGTGAGATACTAAATAAAATAATGGGAACTATGCCTTTTGCGTTTGAAGCCACTTTAAAACCATTAAATAACAGAGCGACATACCATACTAAAAAGATAATCGCAATAATCGCAAATACAATTATTAAAAATAAATTTGAAAATGGAATTTGATTAATTAATTCCGGATTAGCGTATTGAATAATATCTTCAGTAGCTTTTCCAAATACGTCATTTATATTAAAAACCGGTAATAGATAAAGAGGAACTCGAGCAACTACAGCTGTGGTAAGGATATCAATCAGTCTTGTTTTTTTGTTTATGTATTTTGCAGAGACATATAAAAATAGCACTAAGCAAAAAATATTAATCAGGTTATCCAGTAGAGTTTGATACAACATAACATTTGAGGCTATGTGTAAATCAATGACTCCGTCAAATCGAAAACGGAATGTATAGGCAAGAAAAGACCCAATTAGTGTAAAAATGGCACCTACGAAGAGTAGTGTTTTTTCTGAATACCTTTCAAATGGCTTAAACAATAATATTTTCATAATCTATTTATTTTTCAGCTGGTTAATACTCTCAATAATATCATCAAGTTTATTTCTTACAGTTGGATAACTTTTCCCTATTTTCACTGCCATTTTTTTCAGGCTGCCACTTGATAAAATAAATTCAAATATAAAGTCTTGGTCTTCATCTGAAAGTTGAAGTAATGTTGGAAGTGAATAATTACCAGAGATTGCAGTTTCACAGCTAGGACAAGACAGCTGACTTACTACTAAGGATTTTTCGCAACTTGGACAATTTACAGGAAGTTTTTTCATATCACCGAAATATTTTATTCGGCACAAAAGTAAACAAATAATTAATAATAACAATACAAATATTAATAATGTTAATTATAGAATCAATTTAATTGAATTAAAAATTCATTTTGTTGAGGTTTGATTTAGGTTTTCTATATGTTGCCTAACTGTCCATAAAGTCGATTTTTTTTGACTTTTCGGGTCGATCGAAGATTTTAGATTGTGCTTGATATCACCAACATCTTAAATCTAAAATCTGCCTGCCCCGAAGTGCAGCGTTTCGGGGTTAATCTGAAATCGTATATTTTTCTAACTGTTACTTTAAAGTCAGACACTATTTACTACGGTAAAACTTCAGCTCTGTAAAATCAAAATCCGGATTGGGAACATCAATCTTTAGCTCGCTTGCTTTGCCTTCCTGATCCAGCACAAAGGTGCAGAATCCTGGTGGCAGCGAGGGAAATTCGGTGAAGATAATTTCGAAAGTATCGAAATGCCAATGGCTGAGTTTGCCAACGAATTTGGGCGCGGGAAGCATTTGCACGCTTAGTTCACCCTGATAAAATGTAACTTCGGCATCGCCAAACATCTCGCTTGTATAAATTCCGGTGTATTCGTTCAAATCGAGCGAAGGCTTGGTATCTTTTACCCGGATTTTAATTTTCTCCTCTTTTGCGGCGGAATCACGTGCAGCACCTTTATCCTTAAGATCAAGCATAAAAGCACTCCAATCCTTTTCGCCACCATCCAAAAACACATCCAGCGTTTTATATATCAAAGAATAATACAGGCTCGAATTTTTGTTGGTGAGAATTACAAAAGCCAGATTCTCATCGGGCACCATGCAGGTATAAGAAATCATGCCATCGTAGCCGCCGCTGTGCCCAACGATTTTGTGTCCCAGATAATTGGATAGTCCCCAGCCCAGACCATAAGACTTAAAGGTGGTGGAAGGCCAGTTTTTTTCGCTCCAGCCCGAAACACCCTGTACAGTTTGTTGGCTCCACATTTCGTGGCTTTGCTGTGGCGAGAAAATAGTATCGCCATCCCAGATGCCGCGATTCAATTGCAGCTTAAGCCATTGTGCCACATCGCTAACGCTGGATATGATGGCTCCGGCCGGGGCCACATTATCCCAGTTCAGATAATCCACTACAATCACTTCATCGTTAAAATCGGTATGCGGACTGGCCACATTATCAAAGTTTGAAAGCTCGTTAGTGCTGGTTATAGAACGATTCATTTGCAGGGGTTCCAAAAAATTTGCTTCCACAAAATCGTCCCAGCTTTGTCCGCTGACCGCCGGAATGATAAGCCCGGCAGCGACATACATAATATTGGAGTAACCAAAACTTTGGCGAAAGCCGTAAACGGGTTCCAAATAGCGCGCACGTTCCACTACTTCCTGCCGATTATAGGTAGTGCCATACCAAAGCAGGTCGCCACTAAAGGTGGCCAGCCCGCTGCGATGACTCAGCAAATCGCGGATGGTCATATTTGCAGTTACATAAGGGTTGTACATCCTAAACCAGGGCAGATATTCGATCACCTTATCATCCCAGTCAATTTTACCCTGATCCACCAAAATGGCCAGCGCGGCCGCAGTAAATGCCTTGGTGTTGGAGGCAATCGGAAACATCGTTTGTTCGTCCACAGCTTCACTACTACCGATTTCTCTTAGCCCAAAGCCTTCGGCAAAAATCACCTGGTCGTCTTTTACAATAGCCACAGCCATCCCGGGCACTTCCCAGTCGTGGAGGGCCTGGTCGTAATATTTGTTCAACTCCGAAAGTTCCTTTTTGTAGTTTTTGCTTTGCGCTGTGGCAGAAAATCCGTTGAGAAGTAAAATAGCCAGCATCAAATAGCCGGCCTTAACGGCATATTTATTTTTCATTATTCGTAAATGTTAACCCTCATCAATAATATTTTGTAACAATTTTCCCATGATTTCGCCTGCCTTACCCTGGAGGTAAATGTGGGTATAAGCATGGGTATAGCGTGAGGGTTCGGGATTAATTTCGATAATCTTAGCTCCCCGTTGATAGGCTATCATGGGGATTTGATTGGCCGGCATCACCTCGCCGGTGGAACCAATTATCATAAAGACATCCGCTTTTTCCGCCGCAGCCATCGAAGCGTGGTAGGCATCCATGGGGATGGATTCGCCAAAGAAAATAAAATCGGGTTTTAGTAAGGCGTTGCATTCATCACACTTGGGCGGCAGGCTGGCCAAATCCACCTCATCGGCACTAAAATGCTTTTGGCAATGCGTACAGATCAGCTTTTGCGAATTGCCGTGAAACTCGTGCACCACCGTGTTGCCGGCCACCTGATGGAGATTGTCGATGTTTTGGGTAATCACGCATTTAAGCAAACCCATTTCCTGGAGCTGCGCCAAACCCTTATGACCAGCGTTGGGCAAGGCACTGCCAAAAAAATCGTAAAATATTTCCTTAATCACCACCCACGACTCTTTGGGATTTTGGTGAAAATAACCCAGGTCGAGAATTTCAGGATTGTACTTGCTCCACAAGCCTTCCGAGCCTCTGAAAGGCGGAATGCCGCTCTCGACCGAAATACCGGCACCGGTGAAGGCAACCAGATATTTCGATTTGCGAACAAGCGCAGCAGCCTGGGCAATTTGTTCTTCTAAGTCTGACATTTTTACCTCCTAATCAAATGTGTGGTATCTTGTGTTTTAATTTTCATTTTGCAATGTTCAAAATTCACATCCATTATCAAACCAAAATACTCATAACAACTGCCATATTTAATACTACCTACTTCAATCCCATTACTTCAAGGCCTTGCTCAAAGACAATGTCCACGGGGATGCCAGCCTGGTTTACACGGTCAAGGTCGGCCTGCAAGTCAGCACTTACCCTGCCATCGCGGGCTATCCATGCAGTGGCAGCCTCGTAGTCGCCATCGCCCTGCAGGCGTTGTATTTTATCCACCAGTGCATTGATGGCGGGTTCCATTTTTTCGGCATTAACAAAATAATAACCCTCATCGTTTTTGGTAAAAGCACCCTGCTCTTTAAAAAACTCGAAACGCATCATGTTGGCTTTTCCGTGGGCACTGGCAGCCCCAAAGCGGCTGGAGCGGAAAATGCCGGCGAAGAAGGTTACGTAATTATCCATCAGCTCGCCTTCGGTAATCTCACCCTTTTCGCGCAGGGCTTTCACCAGCCACAGCCCCATAATATCGGCCTTGCCTTCTTCAATCGATGAGTAGGTTTCTTTGAGAGCTTCGCGGGCAGTGCCCTTGCCATTAATCGTATTTTTCACACCCATACCATGCGACACTTCGTGGAACATGGTATTGGCAAAAAAGGCATCAAAGGTAACATGCTGCTGCTGCGAGGGGTCGATGAGCATTTCTGAAATGGGAACCAATATTTTATCAAACTTGGCGCGCATGGCATTTTTCAGTTGTAGCTTGCGTGTTCCTTTTTCGGCGTGTACCTTGGGGTCGTTGGGCAGATTGATGGCAATGGTTTTACTTCCGGCATTGCAATCGCCGGCATAATAAACCACATCGTAAGCATTAAGGTCGGAATCGGAACCGGGGATGTCTTTTTTGTAATCCTCGCCGGTAGGTACTTCGCCTTGCAAGGCTGGCAGCATGGCGGCGAATTTTTGCAAACGCTGACTCCATTCGGGGTCTTTGATAAGGATAAACGACTCGAAGGCGGCCTTATAGCCATAAAGTGCATCTTCGTAGTTTTCGATGGGTCCAATTACAAAGTCGATGTTCGAGTTTTTCATATCCATCCAAGCCAGGTCGCTGGCCAGGTAGTCATCGGTGAGCAACGCATCGGCACGCAGGGTCAGGTATTTTTTCAGGCCTTCGTCTTCGGCAAGGTTTGCAGCTTTGCGCAACAGTGCTGCTGCTTTTTCCATCTCTTTTTGGTAGGCTTCGTGGTACCACACCGAATGCAGCGAACCATCATCGTTTCGACGTAGTAAGGTATAAAGGCTGGTTTTATTCTCATCGCTCAAAGCCTCAAACTCTTCTTTGGTCATATCCTCAGGATAAAAATTAGCACCGGCAGGTTTAGGACCTACATTAGTAAGGAAAGATTTGTTGCCGTTAAGCCTGTCCCAGGGGCCGTAATGAATTTTGGCAAAGGCTTTGGCCTGTGGGTCGCTAATGCGAGTCAAAAAATCATCACGGTTGCCGATGGCCTGCTTCCAGTAAAGGGCTTCCATTATTTGCGCTGCTTCAAAAAAGTAGGGCAGTATTTCTTTTTCCTTAGCTGTAAGATGATCCAGATTGGCTGTCAGCTTAAAAGTGGCAAACTCATCCAGTTTCTCCGCCATGTTTATCCCCGGCAGGGGAGCGAAATCGACACCCTGGGGGATAATGCCGGCACGTTGGTCTTCGTCGGATTGATTTGCTGTTTCCTGACATGCGGTAAAAATTGTCATTGTTAAGATGCTGATTAATAAAAACCCAATTCCTTTTTTCATTGTAAAATTATTTTAGTTAAATTGTTAAAAATCAAAATTAATAAAGTCCTATTTCACCATATCGTAGGTGGTAAATCCTTTGGGCGGCTTACCTTTAAGTGCTTGCTGCGGGTTATGATATTCTTTGCTGTCGTAGATATATTTGAGCAATTGATCACGCCATTTTTCTTCGGCCAGATAAGCTATGCCTACAGCATGTTCGGCCAGGTTGCAGCCGCGCGGGTCGAAGGCTCCCTGCTCGGTAACGATCACCACCGGGTCGGCAGCAATGGCTGAAGTGGTGATACCTTCGGGGCACTTCATCATCACTTTGGATTCGCCCTTTGAGGTAGTTGATTTCATGGCGATGATGGGCACGCCACCTTTTGACAGATAGCTCCCGCGCAGAAAGTCGGCCTGACCGCCGATGCCGCTGTAAATACGGGTAGCATTAAGCGAATCGGCCCAAACATTGCTGTGCAGGTCAACGCCAATGGCACTGTTGATGGCCAGCATCTTGGGCAGGCGTGCAATGGTAGGCACGTAGTTGGTGAAATCAGAAGGCCTGCTTTGGATGGAGCTGTTGAAGTTCATCCAGTCGTAGCCAAACTTGTCTTTGGCCAAAAAGATACTGCCTGTTGAAAAGTTGAATTCAAGATATTTGTTAGTAACGATTCCTTTTTCGATGAGCTTGCGCATGGCATCGGCAAAAAGCTCGGTATGTATGCCCAGGTCTTTGATGCCCTTGTCGATGATGGCATCGGTAACGGCTTCGGGTACTTCGCCAATACCGTATTGCAACGTGCTACCGTCTTTTACATACAGCTCGGTTATAATTTTTGCGATACGGCGTGCGCGTTCGTCAGGTGCGTGTACCGGGCTTATGGGCAGATTGTAATCGGTGTCGAGCAGGTAGGATATTTCACTTTCGTGGATCGTGGTACCCAACACGAAGGGCATCTTGGCGTTGCGCTCGACAATGATGATGCCGCCGTTTTCGCGCACCGAATCCACGGCTCCCTTTAAGCCTTCCACGGTAGTTCCGTAGCTGAAGTTTCCGCCATTGTCGGGGCCGGCCACACTAAGCAGCACTACGTTAGGCTTTACAAATTCGCGCATCTGACGGCCAATATCCGAAAGATGTATCAACTGGTAAGAGGCACCACCGGTGTTCATGGCCTCGCGCGAGTGTGGCCCGTTAAAAATAACGCGGTGGGTAATGCGCTTACAAACTTCGGGGTGAAACAAATTGCCCACATTGCCCAAAAGCAAAACACTGAGCATTTCCACATTGTAAATGTAGGGATCATCGGCCAGTTGGCGCAGCAATACTTGCGGTGTGGCGGCATTGCCTGCCGAATAAATTACGCTCCCCTTAGTGATATTAAGAGGATTTATCGCATCTTGAACTCTTTGAACTACTTTCATCTTATTCTTTCGTTTCGATAAATTATGTCGGCGAAAGTATAAATTTTTAGCCTGCCACGGGCAAAGTAAGGCCGAATTTCGTGCAAACGGGTTTTGTAGATTATGGATAACAAAAAAGGGCTTCACTTGAAATGAAACCCAGACTCTAAATGCCTTGTATATTGTTTTTCTTTTAATTAAGATAAAAACGGTATCCCACCTCTTCCAGCTTTTTGTTGATCATAAGCAGGAGGTTTAGTTTCTCCAGCAGCAGTGCTTCTCTTTCATCGTTGGTGGAAGCGCGCACAATCTCATACTTTTCCTGAGTGTCCAGTGGAAGCTGGCCGGCAATATCGAGCAAGTGATTGGGAAAGATTTCGCTTTCGACTACATCTTTATGCTGATTTATTTCGGCAATTTGCTGTTGATAAGTTTTAAAAAGGCTGTGCAGGTCGGATGAAATACCGGGGTTCATCTCATCGAGCAACTCAATTACCCCACCGCCATAGAGTTTTCCAGGCAATTGCTCGGCAATATCTTTGATACGGAAAAGATTGACCCCCTTCACCAAAACATCCATTTCGCCGGTAGGGCTTTTTGCTAAAATCCGGTGAATGACCACTGCCGAGCCAAACTCACATATCGTATCTCCGTTCAGGAAGGGTATTCCAAATACTTCCTCGCTTTCAACCATCTCGTTGATAAGCTGCTTGTAACGCGGCTCAAAAATATGCAAGGGCTGAACTTCGCCAGGCAAGACAATAAGGCTGATTGGAAAGAGTGGAAAGTTTTTTATCAATTTCGACATAGATGCTTTTTCGTTTATCATTGCTATTAACACAATTCATTTTAAATTGTTTGCAGTATCATACTTTTGCAGTTCTTTAACAGAAAAAATAATTTGCAATGAAAACGAAAACCGTACAAGCCCTGCTCCTATTTATCATCATCACCCTGGCCTCATGTTCGCAGAAGCCCGATCCGCTTTTACTCCAAATCGAACTTAATGAAATTCAGATTAAAGACGCTCCCGCACTTAATTCGTTCGCCTTTGCCACACACCAGGGACAATGGCTGATGATTGGCGGACGCACCGATGGCCTGCACGATCATCGTCCCGACCGCGCCTATCCGGCCGACAAATCAAATACTACGATTTTTGTCATCGACCCTGACCAGGCTAAAACCTGGAGCAAAACACTCGAAGGCCTGCCTGTGGATCTTTTCGAGCAATTGCAATCGACCAATATGGCCTTTTATCAGGATGGGGATCGTTTGCTGCTGGCGGGCGGCTATGGATGGAGCGAGCAGACGCAGGACTATCGTACCTTCCCCTTCCTTACGGTGATTAATATTCCGGATTTGTTTCAGGCTGTAAAAAATGATACCGACATCACTGGCTGCTTTCATCAAATCCAGGATCAGCGAATGGCAGTTGCGGGGGGCTACCTGGGGAAAATAGCCGTGGAGTATTTCCTCGTCTTCGGCAATCGTTTCGATGGCCGCTATTCGGCACGCCCTGGCGATGGCCATACTCAGGAATACACCAACGAGATACGCAAGTTCACGCTCGACACTGCTGCGCAACAGATTTCTATTTCCAATTATTCGGCTATTCGCGACACTGCCCATTTTCATCGTCGCGATTTTAATATGCTTCCGCAGATTTTTCCGGATGGCGAATTTGGTTACACCGTTTTTAGCGGAGTTTTTCAGTACGAACGCAATTTTCCCTGGCTCTATCCGGTCAATATTTTTGCCGATGGATACGAAGCCATCGAAAACTTCGACCAGCAATTCAGCCATTACCACAGTGCCTGTGTTTCGATTTATCATGGCGAGGATAAACAGATGGATAATATGTTTTTTGGCGGGATGGCCCGCTTTGTTCCCAATCCCGAAAGTGGCGAAATTACCAACGATCCGCTGGTGCCCTCGGTCAAGACCATCAGTCAGGTAAGCCGCCTGGCCAATGGCGAAATGAAGGAGCTGGTTTTGGAAACCGCCATGCCAGGCTTGCTGGGTGCCAGCGCAAATTTTATCCCCGCCAAGGGGCTACCCTTGCTGCACCACAAAATTGTGGACATTGACAAATTACCCACTGGAAAAACGCACATCGGATATATTTATGGCGGCCTCGAAAGCAGCCACCCCAATATTTTTCTCCAGCCCCAGGGCACCAGCAACTCCACCAATCGCATTTTTGAGGTTTATCTTGTGAAGCCTTGACTATAAAAACCAGAAAACCTTATCCAATTCATTATTTATTTTCAAAGGTAGCACGTCAAGCGGCAGAGCCGCGAAATATTTGGTGTGCCGGGCATGTAGTAAACCTAACAGGTGCGTGGAAAATTCCACAAGTCCTGAGAGAGCCGTTATGACCGGAATCTCATAGTCGAAGGCAAGGGTGT
>Ga0307929_1002900_pt1 | contig 10476 bp, 8 predicted proteins | sample AceLakmetage1330_FD_203160 | JGI IMG/M metagenome (GOLD analysis project Ga0307929, IMG submission 203160) | Saline water microbial communities from Ace Lake, Antarctica - #1330 | ecosystem: Environmental > Aquatic > Non-marine Saline and Alkaline > Saline | place: Antarctica: Ace Lake...
ATCCCTTTGTTCATGAAGTATTCCACTTTGATCTGGGCACCGGCTTTCAGCGCGAAGATCACGAAAAGGACAACAATGGTATTTCGAATCGATGATAACTTCATTGGCAATAATGAAAGTGGATTTCGTTTAATTCGTTTAATTCGATGATAAGTTAGATTTTTGTTTTTTCGACAAGATGAACGCCTGACATTTCCATTTTCTTATCTACAGCCTTACACATATCGTAAACCGTAAGCAGTGCAATATTTACTGCAGTGAGGGCTTCCATCTCGATACCGGTTTTTCCGATGCACTTTGCGAGACTTTTGACCATTACACCATTTTCCTTTAATTCTGTTTTCACTTCAATTTTGGTGATGGAAAGTGGATGACACAAAGGGATGAGTTCGCTGGTTTTTTTACCACCCTGGATGCCTGCAATTTCGGCTATGGTGAGCACATCACCCTTTTTCATTTGATTGTCGCGGATGAGTTGCACTGTTTCGGGAGCCAGGCTGATAAATCCTTTAGCTTTTGCGGTTCTCACCTGATCCGGCTTATGGCCAACATCCACCATAAGTGCTTTGCCTGATTCGTCGGTATGTGATAGCTTGGGCATAGTTTATATATTTTAGTTCAATTGTATGATTTGTATCCTAGAGGAAACAATTTGAAAATTCCCACCACGGAGACACGGAGGCACAAAGGTTTATAAATAACCATAAACAGATTCCAGGAGGCCCGGTCCCATCTCCTTATGAACTGTTATAGCTGAATCAAGAATCTCCTTTGATAAGTAATTATACCTCTGCTTATCCATACTTTGTCTCCTTCTCTGTGCCTTAGTGACTCTGTGGCTATTTTTTCTCTTACCTCCCAATATTATGAAAATGATTAATTTGAGGGGCAGGATTGAGGTTTAACCAAAAAAAATCTAAATGTTTTCGAGTTTTGTAATCCACTCATTAAAATGGGGGCATTTATTTCGTAAGTTGGTTAGTCCAATATCTTCGGCAACCAAAGGACCTACCTGAGCTTTTTGGTTTTTGTAATTAGGTAAATATCGAATTATTCGCTTTGAGGGCGAATTTTGTAAAGATTCGTTAATTTCCTCAGGGTTAGAATTGCCTATAGTTCGTTTCAGTTTGTTTATTCCTGTTTGTTCATCAGGATACATTATAATCAACCTATTAGGGTCAACCAATAGCAATGTTTCGAATTCGTGTAACTGAACATAAGGTATAAAATTCGGATGATCAATGTCCAGGGCAATTGCATCCTCCAATGCTTTAATTCTCTGATAGTGGCCAGCGATATTTTGAATTGGTTCTGTGTATGGACTTTGTGCATCTTTTGGGAATGCATATAAATCAATAAAGCTAGTGTAGAAAGTATTTGGCCTTTCTCTGTCGGATTCAATCCATCTTAATACATCATTCCTAAACTTAATGTACTTCAATAATCCACCTTTCGCTGGTTTTCTATTTCTACTATCCCAACCTGTTCTAATCTTTCGGGAAGACACAAATATATTTAAGGGAGCAAAATGTCTTACCATCACATCATTTACAAAGGTTTCTTCTGAATTTCCTTCTACAACAATTTGCAAGATTTTCATGGGCGGCCTCCAATTATGTTTTTCTCCCAAATCTGCCCCGTCGAAAATTCTTCCAGATATGCATATAGGTTCTCTGAATCCGGACGATGATACTCAGAATCCCTTCCTTTACGATCAATAACAACTAAATCTTCTAATTCAAAATTATTAACTAAACTTATTGATTGTGTTGCGACAAATATCTGGCAATATGATGTGGCTACTTTTATTAATCCTGTAACAGCATCAATTGCACTTGGATGCAATCCTAGTTCAGGTTCATCTAGGAACAAAACTGTTGGCAAATCTTTAGGGTTTTGTGCCAATAGGCTGATTAAAGCGATAGTTCGTAACATTCCGTCCGAAGCTTGTCCTGCATTAAAAATTTTTGTAGTGCCTTTTTCTTTCCAACGTATTAGGATTTGACCGAACTCAGGATAGAGATCAAAATCATCAAAAAAGGGCAATACCAATCGTATATATTTGACAATTCTTATGTAGTAGGCTTTTTCTTCATTTTGAAGACGGTATAAAAAACTACCTAAGTTTTCTCCATTTTGCTTCAACCATCTTCCGTCTGCCTGGGACCATTTCAATCTCATCGGAGCAGTATCACTGGTATTGTGGAACTGATACACAATCAGCTTTCTTAGCAAATTTAAAATCACCTTGGCCGATTCGTTTGTGGTTTCAGGTAATTTGGCTTCTTCATGGCCAACACCACAACTGGTCCAATCCTTTTTATCTTTAAACCTATTTGCTGAATAACGATACTTTTCTTCTTTAAAAACAAGCTTGTCAGGTTTCGCAAACATTAAACTAAATTGATATTCATTAGTACCAGTATGTGTTTCCAGTTTAATGAGGGCATCTATGCTTTTGGTAACATCTGCACCATCATACAAAATATCATTTGCACCACCTAAATAAGCAACATGCTCCTGCAATTTCCCGTCTGAGTTTAGCATCCAGCTCAAAAATCTGAAGAAGGAAATGAAATTACTTTTACCTGCTCCATTTGGGCCAATCAGAATATTTACTGCACGGGGCTCAAAATCATCAATTGCTTTTATGCTTTTGTATCCTTTTATAGTAAAGGATTTCAGTTTTATTTCGGGCATCTTATACTAATTTTTTATCAATGATATAATTTTTCATTTTTCCTCCAATACAAACCAACAAATTTAAACCTTTTCTAAGATTGGCATTTAAGGTTGATAATTATGATCAAATTAGGGCATCTGCAATTGGGCTTGTTTTAGCATTTTGCCAGTCCTACCCCCCAATATTATGAAAATGGTTCACATGATTGACAGTCCCCGATTTGGGTTTATTCCCTAAAGCAAGATTTATTGCAGCTTCAGTACCCAATTCACGGATATCGAATTCAATATCACTGAAAAGGCAGGGTTTGATTTTTCCTGTCGCAGTTAGCCTGAGGCGGTTGCAGTTTTTGCAGTTTCCACCTTCGCCACCTATAACTTTTCCAAATGATCCCTCTTCGAGGTTCATTTCGGGGATGAAGCGGATTTTAAGGTTATTTTCATCGGCAAAACTTTTTACAGCCTGTGCATCCGGTTCATCCGAATTGGTTTTTACAACACAGTTGATTTTGATGGGATTTAATTCGGCAAGTTGAGCAGCTTCAATCCCACGAAAAACAGCTTCAATTTTTCCAAGCCGGGTAATACTATGGTATTTTTCAGGATCCATCGTATCCAAACTGATGTTGACCCTGTTAAGGCCGGCTTCGGCAAGTGGTTTTGCAAAACGATTGAGAAGCACACCATTTGTTGTCATGGCCAGGTCGTTGATGCCGGCAATTGCTGAAATCATTTTAATAAGGTCAATAATGCCCTTTCTAACGAGGGGTTCACCGCCGGTAATCCGCACCTTATCAACACCCATCGAAACTGCAACTTTTGTTATTTCAACAATTTCATCAAATGAAAGGATCTCGTCATGGCCCAGCATCTCAATCCCTTCGGCAGGCATGCAATATACACAGCGCAAGTTGCACCTGTCGGTAACAGAAATCCGCAAATAATTTATTTTCCTGTTAAATTGGTCGTACATCTACCATTTCTCCTATTTCCAATTTTGAAGTGCCTTTTTCTACAGCAACCATGCCATCGGCAAAAATATAAGAATGAATGTGTGCCGAACCGTGGTACTCAACCGGTACAACTTTTCCTGATTTTATTTGGACCGGAATAAATGATTTCCGCTTTGTCTTACGCCGGGTAAAAACTTCGCCCATTGGCAAATTCAATATCGGTGGATTAAATGTATGCCCCATCAGGGCAAAAAGCATTGGTTTTACCAGCAGTTCGAATTGCACAAACGATGATACCGGGTTTCCGGGTAAACCGAATAAGTACTTTCCCTCTTTCAAACCAAAAACCGTGGGACGGCCAGGCTGTACCGCTATACTCTTAAATTGAATTTCAATACCAAGATCATTCAATACTTTGGGTACAAAATCGAAATCGCCCATCGAAACGCCGCCGGTTAGCAGGGCCACATCACAGGATGCAAGAGCCAGTGTGATAATCTCTCTTGTTGATTCTTCGGTGTCGCGTGCAATGCCAAAATATTTTGGGGACACGCCACATTGCCCAACCTGGGCCATCAGCTGTGAAGCATTGCTGTTTCTAATCTGTGAAGCATTGGGTTTTTTGTTTGGTTCAACTAATTCATCACCCGTGGATATTATACCAACCAAAGGTTTTTTGTAAACCGGAACTTCAGTGCAACCCACCGATGCCAGCACTGCAATTTCCTGTGGCCTGATTAAAGTACCTCGTTTAAGTACAGTTTGACCCAACTTTACATCTTCACCCAAATAGCAAATGTTAGTATTGGTTTTTTCTTCGATAAATTTTACCCGGCCATCAGTAATTATTTCGGTGTGTTCCACCATAATCACGGTATCGGCACCTTTGGGGACAACTCCACCAGTCATTACTTTAGAACACTTTCCAGGTGTAATTTCCATTTTGGGTTGTACTCCTGCCGGGATTACTTCGATTAGCTCAAGTGTTGAGCCCAAATCTTCCTTGCGACAGGCATAGCCATCCATAGCAGCCTTATCGAATGGCGGCATTGGCATGTCCGATAAAATGTCTTTGGCGAGTACCCTGCCCGGAGCATCATTAAGGGGAATATTTTCAGTTCCTAAAATTTTAGCAGCTTCCAGGACTATTTTGTAAGCATCATTAAATTCGATCATATCTCAATTTCAAAATTCCTGCAAAAGTATTAAAACCGAAATAGGTGGGATTTATTTTTGTAAAAACCTGCCAGGTTTGTGCTAATAGAATATTCCATTGATAGAATGCAAATGGAAACTAAGAGAGAAAAACCTGGCAGGTTTAGCCAAGTCCAACATTCTATACTCTTCGCTTTTCCTGCTTTGCTGCTATGCGTTCGAAGTTTGTTGGGTGTTGATAAAAATATTGTTTATGATGGAGAGCAATAGCAAAGAATAGATTTGTAGCAAAACTTCGAACTCGCACTTTGCTCAATAATTGATTTTCCGGTATCCAGCGTCTATCTTCAGGCTTCCGACTTCTGTCACCCGTCCAATGCTAATAAGTTAAAGTAAAGATGTGAATTTATGATTGTCGATTAACGATTTTTAATTTAAGATGTACCTGATTATCACATTACAATAAATCAAAAATCAGTCCCGCACGTGCGGGATTAATCATCAATCGGAAATGAAATTCTTAACTAATTGACATTGGGCTTTCTTCTTCTGTCTTCTGACTTCCGTCATCCCTCCTTCCTCTTCCGTCAACCGTCTTCCGTCACCTGTCTTCCCCCTACTTCTCAACAGCTTCAACCCCTGTCCAATCTTCGGGCACGCCACTAACAACAAATTGGGCTGAACGGCGCAGGTAGCGCTTTGAGGTTTCGTCTTGTGGGTAGATGGAGAGGCATTGCTCGAAGTCGGAAACTGCCTTGGAAAATTCTTTGTTGAGATAGTGCTTCATCCCGGCATTGTAGGATTCCATGAGTCGCTCTTTTAGTGAACGGACATATTCATTGTCGCCATCAAAAATTTCGTAAACAGCAACAGCCTTATCTTTCCCTTTTACTTTTACTTTACAAAGGAAACGGCTGTTGTATTCGCCAGAATTTTCCATTTTATTAAGCGTTGCTTCGCTAACGGCCAGCGACACGCCAAACTGCTTGGTGAGGCCTTCGAGACGGGAAGAGAGATTTACTGCATCCGATATTACGGTTCCATCCATGCGGTCTTTGTTCCCGATGGTGCCCAGCATTACCGACCCGGTGTGCAAACCAATCCCAATTCTGATTTCATCCAGGCCTTTTTCTTTTCTGCCATTGTTATAAACTTCGAGTTGACGTTGTGTTTCGATGGCAGCTTTTACTGCACATTCAGGTTTTTTTGGGAAAATAGCCATAATGGCGTCGCCGATGTATTTATCGATGAACCCATTATTATTTAAAACGGCAGGAATACAATGGCTCAGGTATTCGTTAAGGAAATCGAAATTCTCTTCAGGTGTCATCTTTTCAGAAATCGTGGTAAACGATCTGATATCAGAGAAAAACAGGGTCATTTCTTCGTTGATCTGGTCGCCCAGTTTCACATCGATGATAGAATCTTTTCCAAGGGTTTGCAAAAATTCCTGAGGGATAAACCTTTCATAAGCTGCATTAATTTTCAACAGGTTGAGGTGGGTGCGCATCCTGGTAAGTAACTCATCCTTAATAAATGGTTTTGGAAGGTAATCGTTCGCACCGCTGCTCAATCCTTCCACCAAATCGCTTACCTGGTTTTTGGCCGTAAGCATAATGATAGGCAATTCGCTGGGCAGGTACTTTTCCCTGATCTTTTTGCATACTTCATAACCCGACATCTTTGGCATCATCACATCCAACAAAATGATGTCGAAATTCTGATCGCTCTCAATTAAATCCAGCGCTTCTTGTCCGCTGTAGGCAGGTGTAAAAGAATACTTATTCATACTCAACAAATTGGCCAATACCTGCTGGTTTATCTCTTCATCATCAACCACCAGCACATGGTATTCTCCATCTATTGAAGACATGCTCCAGGGAGTTTTTTCTATTTCGGTAACTTCAACATCCCGCACGTGTGTAATCTCGCTTGCTTCGGTTTCTTCGACTTCCCCGGTAGAAATTGGCATTGTAAAGGTAAAGGTAGAGCCCTTGCCCGGTTCCGATTTTACCCTGATTTTGCCGCCATGCAATTCCACAAGGTTTCTACTTACTGCAAGGCCAAGTCCTGTGCCTTGTTGCGATCGGGTATCGGCATCGTCCACCTGCTCAAAAGAGGCAAATATATCTTCCAGTTTGTCCTCCGGGATCCCAACTCCGGTATCAGTTACTGATATGGCAACCATATCATTTTCCTTTTCGGCTGTAACCACAACACGGCCTTTATCGGTAAATTTAATTGCATTTCCCATCAGATTGTAAATGACCTGCTGCAGGCGGTCTTCGTCGGCATTAACATGAGGGGCATCTTCCGAAATATTATTTATCAACTCAAGTTTTTTGCCCTTTGTAAGTGGTTTAATCATTTGAATCGCTACATCGAAATGAGATTTGAGGTCAACTGCTTTAAGATGTAAACTGAGCTCGTTATTCTGCATCTTGGAAAAATCGAGAATGTCATTTACCAGGTTAACCAATCGTTTTCCACTTTTTATGATCAACGAAAGATTTGATGCCATGCGCTTGTTGACCTCGCCGGCAACACCATCGAAAAGTGATTCGGTAATTCCGATAATACCGTTCAATGGAGTCCTTAATTCGTGGGAAGTTTTGGCGAGGAATTCATCCTTCATTTTATCTATTTGTGTCAGGCGTTCAGAGATTCCTCTTTCGGTGGATATCTCCTCTTTCTGCCTTGTAACCTCTTCAATAAGTTGCTCCAGTTTTGTATTTTTGTTTTCGATGACCTTCTTTTGTTGGCTCAACAACCTATTGGCGCGTTGTTTTTGTTTAAATTGGACAAACTGGATTATAGCCAAAACAAGTATTACAAGGAAACCGGCCATAGAAAACCACATGATCAGCGAATTGCGCCTGGCTTGCTTTTCCTGTATGGCAAATAATTGATCCTGCAATTCTTTTTCACTTTCGAGTTTTTCGATTTCCAACTGTTTTTTTTCGGATTGGTACAGGGCATCCATCTCAGTGATAGCCCGATTTTTATCAGCCGAAATAAGTGAGTCCTTGGTATCGTGGTACAGTTCCGCGTTTTCAAGGGCCAGGCTATCATTGCCCGATTCCTTGTAGGCTTTGTAAAGTACCTTATAAGCATCTTTAATACCTGAAAGAGAATTTACTTCCCGGGCAAATCCCAATGATTCATTCCCGTAATTGATCGCTGTTTGAAGATAGTCCTTTTGCAGGCTTTCGGAAATGCCGCGTGATTTGGCCTTGCTGATGTAAAGGTCAGCCATATTTTTAAGGCAGGATGCCATAGCCAGTTTGTTGCCCTGCTCTTTATTGATACGGTAAGCTTTATTGATATATTCCAGGGCTTTATCATAGTTTTCCAATTCCCTGTAAACATCGCCAATTGCATTGTAATTACTCGACATAATGCGGGAAATCTTCAAATCTTCAGCAATTTTCAAAGATTCAATAAAATACTCCAGGGCCTTTTCATATTTTTTCATTTTCTCGTAGGTACTCCCCATATTTGAAAATGTGATACTGGCCATCACCACATCATCACTTTCTTTGGCAGCAGTGAGGGCTTTTTCTTTGTATTCAAGAGACGTTTCATAATTACCAATCTCTTCGTGAATTCCCCCGATAGTTAAATAGCATGACCCGGCCCGTCTGACATCGCCCATTTCCTCGAATTGCTTAACCACGCCAACAAGGTACTCAAGTGCAGAGTCGAAATTTCCCTGTTTAAAATACAACATCCCGATATTGGCAGTAACATTTGCAACTCTTTGGGTATTGCCCAAATCATCTTCAAGATCTCTTGATTCCAGAAAGTGGTTCAAAGCATTGTCAAATTCTCCCCGGCCGGCATTAAGTTGTCCAAGATTGAGGTGGCACTTTGCCAGGTCGGCCTTATTTCCTGTTTCTTCGAATATTCCTTTCGAAATCTCCAATGACTCCAAAGCCTGATTCAACTCACCCTGGTCTTCATATATCGAACCAATGCTGAGGTATGACTTTCCTATCCAGTTTTTATCGTCCGCTTCCTTTGCCAGGGCAAGCGATTGCTGAAAATATTCAAGTGCTTTATCAATATTTTTATGGTCATCATAATAATCTCCCAATTGATAATTGGCTTTAATCCGGAAAGATTTATCGTCAGATTCCTGTGCAAGAATTAAAGCATTGGAAAGAAAATAGAGGGCAGTATCGGGATTCGATTTTGAAAAATCCTGCCCGAGAAGCAACATCAGTTCTATCTTTTTGGCATCCGTATTAGCAGTATCAAGCGCTTCAATTAGTGAGTCAGTTTGCGAATAAACTTTACCCCAAAAGCTAAGCAGAAAGAAAAGTAAGAAGAAATAAAATATTTTTGATTCAGTTTTAGAAAAAAATGACAAAATCGAAATTCCTGATAGCATAAACGTTGCAGGTTGCAAGTTGCAAAGGTGCAACCTGAAACCTGTAACCTGCAACGGAAAAACATTAACTCCGTATGTTGAATTCAATTTAAACAAATTATTAATTAGTTTAGTAAGTTAAACCTATTTAAATAAAACTGGTTTTATCATGGTTGATAATTTTGATCTGACAAGAATTAACAAATTTAACCATAAAAGGCTTGGGTAAACATCAAATATTTAACATTTTAAGAAAAAATGTTATTGGCGATGTGGATTTGGAGACCTACAAAAACTTCCAGGTTGATGTTTTACATCCACAGGTTGATGAATTAACACTTGTATGGGTAACCGTTGAAAACAACTTGCTGGAAAAGTGGGAATACACCAGTGTGGATCCGGGAGTTTATTTTGCCAATTATGAAAGTGCTGAAGGTAGCAGGACTGAGAAGATTATAATTCAATAAGACTTTCTTTTGTATTTTGATCAATAACGCAGAAGTTTGACTTTATCGACGAACACTAAATTATTTTTTTGCTATCGCGATAGAAGATGCCCCGGAACAGGACAAACAATCTGCTGAAAAGAAATCCAAGCACCATCCCAAACAGCCCGCCACAGAAAATATCTGCCGGATAATGAACACCAAGATAGACCCGTGAATAGGCTACAGTTGCAGCCCAGAAAATGATAAAGACTGCAAAATACCGAAATTTGTCACGGAGTAAGGGGATAAGGAAAAAGGCCAGTGCGAATGAACTGGCTGCATGGCCCGACATAAAACCATAGGGGCCGCCGCAAGCATTTTTAACGGTATGCACAAGGTGGCCGATATGCTCGTCATGACAAGGACGGGGGCGCTCAAAGTAGTTTTTAAAAAATACCGTCACCTGGTCGCTGAGGGTAATCATTATGGCAACCAAAATTAAAATCAGGATTGATTGCTTCTTGTACTTTTTGATGATGAGGTAAATAAACCAGGCGTACATCGGAACCCAGATAAATTTATTGCTCACCCAATACATCACAAAATCGAAAAAAGAGTTGTGCAATCCGTTAAGGAAAAGAAAAAGTTCCTGGTCGATGTTTTGTAGAATTTCAAGCATCGCTTAGATTATATGATGTTTTAGAAATGTCAGGTGTCAATTTTGAATTTTAACTACGGATTATCAAATTACTTGATTTAGACGCGGATTTTCACTGGTTTGACGGGTTTTTTTATCCGTTACATCCGTGATGATCCGCGTCACATCTTCACAATAGTGTTTCTTTCCCAAATAAAAATAGAACCCTTCGTTTCATCGGCCTAAAAA
>Ga0307929_1002901_pt1 | contig 10471 bp, 9 predicted proteins | sample AceLakmetage1330_FD_203160 | JGI IMG/M metagenome (GOLD analysis project Ga0307929, IMG submission 203160) | Saline water microbial communities from Ace Lake, Antarctica - #1330 | ecosystem: Environmental > Aquatic > Non-marine Saline and Alkaline > Saline | place: Antarctica: Ace Lake...
GATTAGCACCAACTTGACGAGTGCCACATTGTGTCTATAGTTTACAATAATCATCACAAAGAATACATGTTCATAAATAATCTGAAGCTGAAACACTGATGGAACAGAAAGCTGAGCTTCTAAAAGGAAAGGTACTTTACTATGAAATCGGACAAGCTCTTTACACAATTCAAAATAAAAGATTTTAATCTGAAAAATCGTATTGGTGTGGCACCAATGACAAGGATGTCAGCTGCTGCAGACAGCATACCACGCCAGGATGTGCTTGATTTTCTGGTTCGCCGGGCAAAAAATGGAGCTAGCATAGTCTATACTGAAGCAATTATTACTGACTATGAAAGCGCTCAGGGCTATCCCGGCCAGGCACGGATGGTCACTCAGCCGCAAATAGATGCCTGGAAACCAGTTGTTAAAGAGATTCAAAAAGAAGGCGCTCTTGCAATCATGCAGATGTTTCACTGCGGGCGCATGGCCTGGCCTGAAGTGAATCCGGCTAACCGTACCATAGCACCAAGCTCCATCACCCCTAAACAGGATAATCCGTTAACTGAATCACCCTATCCCATACCGGAAACCATGAGCGAGTTTGATATTGAACATGTCATCGCAGGATTTGTGGAGACCGCAAAAGGAGCTGTTGAGGCAGGTTTTGATGGAATTGAAATTCACGGTGCCCATGGCTACCTTATCAATCAGTTTTTATCATCCTATACGAATAAGCGTACCGATAATTACGGTGGCTCAGTGGAAAATCGCTACCGCTTTGCCCATAAAGTGATTCAAGCTGTACATGAGGTGGTTCCCGATGACCGTCTATTGATAGTCAGAATTTCCAACTGGGGAATTGCGGATATGGATGTTTCTCTTTTTGAAACAAAAGAGGAATACCAGGAAATCATCAGGTTTCTTTCAGATGAACCTATCGATTCCATTTCTGTCTCCACCTACGAATACCAGCAGAAGGCCTTTGGCACCGACAAAAACATGGCCCAGCTGACAAGGGAAGTTACTAAGCTTCCCGTGATGATCTGCGGAGGCATATACGATCGTACAAGTGCTGAGGATGCGCTGGAAGACGCAGATATTGTTCTCTGTGGTAAATCGTTACTCTTGAATCCAGACTGGGTAAAAGATGTACGGGGAGAAAAAGTACTGAATCGATATAAGTCGGAAGAAGCCAATATCGCTTATACCCCTGAACCGCTTCCTTGAAACGGTTTCCATTGTAATAAAACATGAAATTAAACCTTCACAAAATAGCTATCAAGCCTGTCGCTTACCAGGAACACGTTTCAAGGGAGAATCTATATGCAAACAGAACAAGCAATTAATGATCGAAGATCTGTAAAACACTATGATCCGAACCATCAAATGAGTGATGAGGAGATTCAAAAACTCCTCTATTTAGCACTCCTCTCCCCGACTGCTTTCAATATTCAAAACTGGCGTTTTGTGACGATCTCTGACTCAAAGCTGCGAAAGCAAATCAGAGAAGTGTCCTGGGATCAGGCACAGGTGACGGATGCATCACTGTTCATTGTTCTTTGTGCAAATTTGAAGGCATGGGAACATCCCGCAAGGTATTGGATGAATGCGCCTCAAGAAATTCAGGATTTTATGATTCCGGCCATTGATGCGTATTATCGAGGTAAAGAACAGGTTCAGAGAGATGAAGCCATGAGATCCTGTGGTATTGCAGCCCAAACTTTAATGCTGGCCGCAAAATCAATGGGCTATGATTCGTGTCCGATGGATGGTTTTGATTTCGAAAAAGTTGCAGAACTGATTAAGCTTCCAGAGGATCATATTATCGCGATGTTTGTGGCCGTTGGCAAGGGAACACAAGAACCCTGGCCTCGACCGGGACAGCTAAGTCTAGACGAAGTTGTAATTAAAAATTCATTTAGCTGACCCAAGATCACAAAAACCATATCATTCCAACCACCCCTAGTAGGCTGAAATGATATGATTTTTTTTGCACCTCAACCATGAAGTTTTGCGTCAAATCCCTCAAACATTACGTATAGGAATATGCCAGAATCAATCCCCGTATCTTATTTTCAAGACTTGTCTGATGATGCCAGACTTGTTGAAGTTCTGGAAACATTAAAATCTGCTTTACAAGCACGTCCTACCGGGCTGGATGAACAGATAGAGTCCCTGATCGATCATCTCAGCAGTGTTGTCACGAACCAGGCACTCGATAATCTGAATGGAAAAACCATAACGGACATTGGGGAGCTTGGTTCGCATCTACTGGAAAAACTGTACTATGAATCGTTAGAAAATGCTGACCATCAACAAATGTATAACTTTTTGGCGCTGGCTTTTACATACTGGATTGTGCGCAATAAAGGGTCTATAAATCAGTTGGAATATTTTGTTATTGCACTGGCACAGACTGCCAATATAGTGAACGACAAAATTAGTCTAGAGTCACTTTATGAAGTGGCTACTTTTGTCGTCTACGCCACAAATGATGCGTTAAAGTCCCATTCAGAAGGTTCTGTTCCTAATAATCCCTGGAAAATTCTTATTATGAATTACGGCATTATTGCCACCCGCACGCATACACCTGAGTTGATGGATTCTGCATACGAGACTCTGATTCAATATTTCCCTGGAGAGGCAGCAGGATTTTTCCGGAAGGCCATGTCTGAAATGGATCGATTAAATTATCCGCAACATGTTCGAAATGTTGTTGAGCGATATCATGCCAAATATCAAAAGTAACTAAAGTTTTTGTTTTCCTGCTGTCACGTCTGCTCATCACGTTTTGATATTTGTTAATAACGACACTTTAGCATTGCCGAGATCTATGGGGCTGATATGATACATGGATAAACTATACTTTATTCTTTGCGATTTATCCTTCCCAGCGGGGTGGAATACTGTGGTCTCAGCATTGCAATGGTCTCGCCAGTCAGTTGTGAGCTTTATTCTGTTAGTGGTCCTTTGTTGCATCGGATCCACAATCGTGTGGATTCATGGGCAAAGCAGTCAGTCCGTTTTTAAAACATATACCCCTCCAGAAAGTACAGAACCCACTCTTGATCTGTCAGAGCTGATACCCGACTCGCCTCTCACCCTTCCAGACAGTCTTGAATTTTTCGGCAAACGCGAACAGTACAACTCTGAAGACCTCTATGAAAAGATAAACGGTAAGGCTCCCCTCTATCATGAGGCAGGGTTTCTCAGTCTGACAACCCGGCGTATTAAGCATAGGGAAGATCCGTCCCTCTGGTTTGAAGTTTTTGTGTATGATATGGGAACAGCATTGAATGCATTTTCCGTGTACTCCACCCAGAAGAGAGCCGGGACAAAAGTCATTGCTTCTCTTGAACCACACGATCATTATAAAACGGAAAACGGATTGTACCTCCGTCATGGGGCCTATTATATCGAATGTATCGGTTCCACAACCTCAGTTTTGCTGGATGATGCCCTTGTTGCAATTGGGCAGGATCTGTTGACGGCTGAGCCGGGAAATGAGTCAAACATTACCGAACGCCAGCTCTTTCCTAAAGAAAACCTAGTTCCGGGAAGCTTCAAGTTTATCTTAAACAATGCCTTTGGATCAGAGGAATTACAGAACACCTTTCTTGCGAAGTACCGTTTGAATGACCAGTTAATTACAGCCTTTATCAGTAAACAGGAGAGTTCTGAAAAGGCGAGTCAGGTAGCTAAAAGCTATACTCAATTTCTTCTTGATAGTGAAGGAACTCCAGACAACAATGTGGATACAATGCGCCTTGTTGATCTCTATGGTCTCTTGGAGATTGTTTTTGTTGATGGGCAGTATGTTGCCGGGATCCATGAAGGGGAAAACCGTGTTGATGCACTCGTAATTGCCGGTCAGATTAAGGAGGCTTTAGCCAAAATTAATATAAACAATCCGGACGAAATGTGAAGACAACAACGTATAACAGGAGAGCATTTCTTACTAAGACTGCCAAAGCAGGAGCTGTAATAACTGCGGCTACAACAGGATCCCTGCTTCTTTTTGACACAAAACGCCCTCTTACTGAGGGACTGCATAAAACGATCACACGATTGCCGGACTTCAGTGTGGACTATGACACTGGAAACACCATGAGTATTGTTCATGGAAACGATAGGAAAAAGAGTATCAACACGGCGCTCAAACTCCTTGGCGGTATTGAACGCTTTGTCAAACCGGGAGAAACAGTTGCCATCAAGCCAAATGTTGCCTTTGCCACTCCTTCAATACTGGGTGCAACAACAAACCATGAGCTTGTTGCGGAGCTTGTTCGTCTTTGCTACACAGAAGGACGGGCAAAAAAAGTTATTGTCCTGGATAACCCCATAAATGATCCGGCCAGCTGCTTTGCTTTAAGCGGGATTGGGCAGGCTGCAGAATCGGCAGGTGCTAAGATTATCATGCCGAAAGAGAACCTTTTTGCAGATATGACATTAGCCGGAGGCAAATTGATCCGTAACTGGCCGGTTTTCGCGGCTCCCTTTGAGGGTGTTGATAAATTGATAGGTATTACACCCGTGAAACATCACAGCCGCAGTGGTGCTTCCATGACAATGAAAAACTGGTATGGTCTTTTAGGGGGGCGGCGAAATATATTCCATCAGGATATCAACACTATTATAAGTGAGCTTGCCGGGATGGTCACCCCAACGCTTGTTATCCTTGACGGCACCGATGTTATGATGAGCAATGGTCCGACTGGTGGATCACTTTCCGACCTCAGGCAAGCAGACACATTAATAGTAAGTTGTGATCAGGTTGCAGCCGATGCCTATGGCGCATCCCTGCTCAATATGATGCCAGGAGATCTTCCTTATCTCGCTCTTGCAGAAAAAGCCGGAGTGGGAACCATCGATTACGCTTCCCTTCAACCAATTATTGCAGCCTCTTGAAGCCCATGAGAATCGTCCAGACAAGAAGAATTAGTCAGCTGTTCTTTTTTTGCCTGTTTATCTGGTTTTGTCTGGTTGCAACACTTGGGGACAAATTTTTCCAGATCCAGGGCTGGCCGGTAAACTGGTTTCTTCAGCTTGATCCACTGGTGGCCATTGGAACAATTTTAAGTACGCATACTCTTTATAAAGGTCTTCTCTGGGCTCTGGCTACATTTATTTTAACTGTTCTGTTTGGAAGGTTCTTTTGTGGCTGGGTCTGTCCGTTCGGCACCTTGCATCATTTTACCAGCTACCTGGCACATCGCAGATTAAAAGCACAGGAGAAAATACGGATCAGCGCCTATCATCCCCTGCAGCAAGTAAAGTATATTTTCCTGCTGGTGTTTTTAGGTGCTGCAGCCTATCCATCAGATCAGGCCATATTACTCACCGGTCTACTTGATCCCATTCCACTTATCACTCGTTCTTTCAATTTGTTTGTTGTTCCTGTTGTTGACACAACCACTCACCTAACGTCTGTAAAAGGAAGACTGTATGAGGGGGGCTGGCTTATTTTTATGGTTTTTCTTGCAGCAATACTCGGCAACGTATTGATACCAAGATTATATTGCAGGTTTATTTGTCCTCTTGGTGCTTTGTTTGGGCTGATCAGCCGCCTGGCTGTCTGGCGCATAGGAAAAGCTGAAAGACAATGCAGTGACTGCAAAATATGTGAACGCCACTGTGAAGGGGGCTGTGCCCCTTCCACAAATATCCGGGGCAGTGAATGTGTGCTCTGCTGCAACTGCTTAGATCCGTGTCCTGATAACGTTATCAGCTATCAGGCACTTTCCAACCCTGCCGGGGAGGAATTGCAGCCCAATATTTCACGAAGGGGTTTTACCTTATCTCTTGTCAGCGGTTTTCTCACTGTCCCCGCTTTCAGGTTGGCTGACAAAAGTGGCAACAACTGGAATACCGGTATCATACGTCCTCCGGGATCCCTTGTGGAAGAGGAATTCCTGCAGAGCTGTATTAAATGCAGCCAGTGCATGCGAGTTTGTCCCACTAATGTTTTACAGCCAGCCGGTCTTGAATACGGCCTGGAATCACTCTGGTCTCCAATTCTTAATAATCGCATTGGTTCAAGTGGCTGCCAACTTAATTGCACTGCCTGCAGCCAGATTTGTCCCACGGCCGCCATACGACCTCTTTCCCGTAACGAGAAACTCGGCCTGGAAGAGTTTGCTGAAAAAGGACCTGTGAAAATAGGTACGGCCTTTCTACAGAGAGGACGTTGTCTGCCCTGGGCCATGGATAAACCCTGCATCGTATGTGAGGAAAATTGCCCATTAAGTCCCAAGGCTATCTTTACCCGTGAGACGTATATCACCGTCCGAAATGCGCGGTACCCAATTAAAACGATAGAAACAGCCAGAATTCGCCTGACTGAAGAAGTACTAGTTGCCGATACTTATGCTTCCGGTGATTATTATTGTTTATTAGGTGAGCATCGCCATAAAATTATTGGCAATGGCAGGGATTATTTAACTCTCGAGAGAGAGTTAAACGATCAGAACATTGATTATGAAGAGCTTGAAGTGCAGATTCGTCTGCAGCAGCCCTATGTTGATATAGAAAAATGTACTGGTTGCGGAATTTGCGAACATGAATGCCCGGTTAATGGAAGAAAAGCAATCCGTGTTTCAGCTGAAGGTGAGACAAGGAACACCAAACGGGCGTTGCTGTTGAAACGTTTGTAATACCTGGAGGATATATGCATGAGTGAAAATAATGAGAAGAATGGTCACCTGGATCGAAGGAACTTTCTTAAAACAGTAGGAGCTGCCGGTGTCGGATCTTTACTTGGGAGTGTTGCCCATGCAGGTGAAAAACAACAGGGGGCCGCTGTTGCCAGCAAAACCGGGAAAGGCAAATATCCACAAATTCCAAAGCGTATTCTGGGGAAGACTGGAGTGGAAGTTCCTTGTCTGTCCCATGGTCTTATGTATGACATTGTTGAAAACCAGATCATTTTACACAAGGCGTTGTCTTGGGGGGTAAGCCATTGGGATACAGCGCGAAGTTATGCAAACGGAAACTCTGAGCTGGGAGTGGGAAAATTTCTTAAAAGGCGTCCTGAGTCGAGAAAAGATATCTTTCTTGTTACCAAGGCCTCCGGTGCTAGAAGTGTGGGAGATTTGGAAGAACGCCTACAGACATCATTGAAGCGAATGAACACCTCCTATGTTGATTTGTATTATGGGGTACATGCTCTGAGTAACCCTAAATACCTGACCGAAGAACTGCGGGACTGGGCGCAAAGTGCCAAAGATCGTGGTTTGATACGTCATTTTGGCTTCAGCACCCATAAAAACATGCATTATTGTCTGAGAGGGGCGGCTAAACTGGACTGGATTGATGTCATTATGACCAGTTATAACTTCAGGCTTATGCAGGATAAAAAATTAAATCGTGCGGTTGATGCATGTTATGACGCAGGTATCGGGCTTATTGCCATGAAAAGTCAAGCCATGGCTATCAAATCCGGCAAAGACAGGAGTCTTACTCAGCATTTTCTGGAAAGTGGGTATACGGAAGGACAGGCTAAGTTAAAGGCAGTCATGGAAGATAAACGCTTTGCCGCTACCTGTATTACCATGCAAAGTGTTGCTCTGCTGACATCAAATGTGGCTGCGGTTCTTGATAAGGCCCGACTTTCAGAGGCTGACAAAGGAGTGCTGACACAATTTGCTGATCAAACTTGCAGTGGCTATTGTGCCGGTTGTGGCCATCTTTGTGATACTACTGTTTCCGGTGCACCTTATGTAAGTGATGTTTTACGTTACCTGATGTATTGCAATAGTTATGGCGATCCGAAAAAGGCCCGGGAACTCTTTAACCAGATTCCCGTTACTGCCAGAGAAAGACTGGCTAAGGCTGATCTTTCCAAAGCTGAAAGACTCTGTCCTCAGAGGCTGCCAATTGGATCATTTGTAAAAGAGGCAATAGATAAATTGAGTTGAGTCCCTGCAAAGGTGCACCAAAATAAACGGGTAACGTCAGGTGGGTCGTTTCTGCTGTTGGGATATGGTAGAACGTTTATCGAGTTCAACTAATTTGTACAAATATTGTAGGGTAGCATGATGTATGCCGTTCAAACAGGTTCCATTTCAAAACTCTTAGTATTGACTGCTTAGTCGCATTCAATTTTGGTTTTGAAGTGGAGACATGCAATCGACAGATATACGCATAAAGCAATCCAAATCAAGAAGCCTAGGGCAGACTTGACCCTATTTGCCAAATGAAAACAGACAGCAAGACACTCATTCACAAATCCCGCCATGGAGACAGGTTAGTGGAAATATTCGATCGGGAAAATTTCCGTTATCTTTACTTCAACACCAAGTTCCTCCAGTCGAAAATGGCACTTGATGCTCCCCATCTTCTGGTTCTACCCTATACACGCTACATGATGCTCTCCCTCATGTTCATCCCCGACCCGAAACGGATCCTGCTCATCGGGCTCGGTGCCGGTTCACTGGTGCGATATCTCAGCACGATGCTTCCAGATTGCCGAATAGACGCAGTGGATCATTCCCAGGAAATAATCGACCTGGCTCGTGGCTATTTCAAACTACCGGAGACGGACAACGTCACCGTGCACTGTCAAGACGGTGTTACGTTCCTGGAGAACCGGGACGACAGGGAACCCTATGATACAATCCTGCTCGACGCCTTTGACGAACTGGGGATCGCCGACGTTATCTACAATCGGGACTTTTTCACGACGTGCCAAAACCACCTCACTGAAGGCGGCACCCTCTGCTCCAACCTCTGGAGCGGCTCCGCCTCGGAGTTGACCCGCGTGACCCGTGAACTGGCCGAATGCTTCGCCGGCAACCTCACCTGCCCTGTACCGAACCGCGGCAACGTGATCGGTTATTCGTTCAAACATGAGATAGATCTGGATGCCATTGCCGGTAACTACAAAAAAGCGGAAAAACTCCAGGCCCGTTTTGAGCTGGATTTCGGGGATATGAAGCAACGCCTCATACGTCACAACCTTTGATTTGAGTTATAGTCAAGTCTGGTGTTTGAGAAGTTAAGGGAGTGTTCATCGTTCTGTGTCAGCATTTTAATTTCACTTCTATCAAACCCTCAACTCTTTACCCAGCCTTCCTTCACAAAATATAGCTAACTGCGAAATGATCAGTGAGCAGTTAGCTTGTGCGATTCCAACATCATCGCCCGCTCGAATTATCTTAGTTTTATCATCGATGGTATTTCCCAGGGCCAAAAGCCTGAACTTGTTGGCGGGGCTGAAAAGGAGTCTTGATGGTATATTGCCAAAGGAACACGATCCTTTAGAAGCATATGATGAACGTGTTCTTGGCAGTGGGACATTTGTTGAGCAACTGCGGTAAAAACAGAAACTGAAGGACGAATTTTTCCTGGATGGAAATTCCTGAACTAATGGGCCCGTGTTGAAAAACATTATAGTATTGCACCAGGTGAACTTACCCATCTGCGCAGAAGCAAGCAGGTTGTAGAAGCTCGGAAGGTATTCTGCTATATCGCGTGGGGGTAGGTAACCAAAATGAATGGAAAGTAAATTGGGATCTCTTAGGAAAGATACAAGTCTGATTCTTGATACGATTCAAGTCCTGATTTAGGAATTGAATTGTACAGAATATGATAGTGACTTTTAAAAGCTATAATAGAACCGCCAAGCAAGACGCGATGAGCATATTCTCACTGTATGGGTTCTTGACAGGTGTACATTTAGCATTGCAAAGAAAAAATATCCAAAAGATTATCTTATCATATCAAGGCGTTGGCTTTGCATGGAACACTTCCCCTGCTGCGCAACCACCCGGTGAGATAATGTCCGTAAAATCAGTGCATTGTGATGGTCGAGTTGCGGGATTTAATGCAGTAAAAATGCTATTTTTGAATTAAGCGCGTCAGATCGCTTTCTGGTGTCATTTAACCTCATTTTGGCTATGTTCAATTTTTTACGTATACTCAGGAATAAGGTTAATAGGTGACTTCTCCAAGGTGGCTTACCTTGCCATTGGACTCCTCTCACAATACTACTTGTAACAAGTGCCACAAAAATAGTATTGTTATTAGGGATGTTTCTTTATGGTTATTTTCTACTGAAGACACATTCCTTTTTGTGGAAAGTTTGGAAAATACGAATTATCTTTTATAAACTAAGGAATTGGAATGAGATATCAACTATCGTTTTGCGAGATCGAACAGCTATCAGATAATACCTTTGAAGTGACTACTGCCGAAGGTGCCGTAATTGATGACAAGTGTGCCAAAGAAGCTAACGATTTTTGGCTTAACTTAAGAGAAGAGCCATTTTCTATTCTTGTTAACACGAATAATTCATTCTCATTTTCCTTCATTGGTTCGATTGAAATAGGTAAGAATCCTCTACGAAAAAAAACAGCCCTATGATCCTACCCCAATTTTGTAGAGTCATAATTAAACAACTTAAGCAGCTATTTGCTGTTCTTTTTCATAAGTTGCGGGTGATTTGTAGCCATTGCTTGAATGCCTACGACGGCGATTATAATAAGCC
>Ga0307929_1002902_pt1 | contig 10467 bp, 8 predicted proteins | sample AceLakmetage1330_FD_203160 | JGI IMG/M metagenome (GOLD analysis project Ga0307929, IMG submission 203160) | Saline water microbial communities from Ace Lake, Antarctica - #1330 | ecosystem: Environmental > Aquatic > Non-marine Saline and Alkaline > Saline | place: Antarctica: Ace Lake...
GGACCCCCCTTTCCGAGGCGCCCCCTTCCTAAAAGGAAATCAACCGGGGGGAAAACCCATCCCGGCTACGCCGCTGCTTCGCAGGGGGGCAACAGCACAGCTCTCGTTTTTTTATAGTGTCGCTGCCCTGCACAGAGAACGCGCCCAGCACCTGCCGAATACGGCAGCCGCTGAACACGTTCTCTGCTTGGGTGGCCAACACCACAACGCCGCTCTACCAAACCCCCAACCCCCACGGAGACGGCAACATTCAAACCGTTCTACGAACTCACTTTTGAATGTCACCGTCTCTGCTTTGGGGGCAGCGTCGGTCTGCAACCGGCTCGTTCCTCGCACGGTTGCCGCCACTCCAAGGAAAGCCTCCGGCGGCAAAGAATCCTTGTCCCCCTTTCCCGAAGCGGAACAGGCCGAACTTGCAGAGTCCAATCCGAGCTGCTTCTCTTTTCAGTTACCTGTCGGAAGGCATCTCAAACCGGACTCAGCAATCGGCCTGATTTGAATCACCAGCAAGGGAACCCCCGGCCCCGGTTCCCCTGAACCGGCCACATCGAGCAGCAAACGAAGCAGCTCCAAGTGACCGGCCAACCTCTCCCCCAAAGCTGTCATGCAAGCGTGCGGGGCAACTTCCACGCCAGCCCCAAACACAAAAAGGAATGCCTCCGGCGGCAATTACACTCCCCCCTTTGAGCCTGACGCCCCCCAAGGGGCGGGCCCGTTGCCCTTGGGACGGCGGCGGCTCGCGCGCGGGAATCGCCTTCAAGAGAATGAAGGGGAAGTTTCCCCTTGCCCCTCATTGTTGCGCGCGCGAATTCAAGCCGCCGCATCCCCACAACACACCCAATCGGCAACCCCAACCCTCATCCCTAACCCCAACCGTATTCCCCGAAAATGCCAGACGCACGGCCACGCAAGCGTGCCCGCACTGCCGTCGCCGCTACGCGGCTTCGCGGAATTTTCCAGCACCTCTACACCTCCGGCGCAAAGGTTTCCCCCCGTCCTCCACCAGTCCACACGTGGACTGGTGGAGCCTCACCCCCCTTCCAGAAAAGGAAACTCCGTTCCCTCTTCCCATAAATGGAACCCTTCTCCCATGCCGCAGGCAGGTGAATTCTGCCTCAATTCGATCGCTTCGTGGCATGCAAGCATGCGGTCGCAAATCGAGACCGCATAAAACTCCACCTTTGCACAGAATACTATTGCTGCTATCCTGCATTGACAAAGTTCGCTCACCGGATGCACATGTTCGTAGATTAAGAAAGGAGTGTTTCATGGCCGAAACAACGAAGCTTACATTAACTTGGGGGAAATGTGGTGAAGATGGTCACTGGTGCGATTTCAAGGACCTTGATCTCACAGCAGACCTCTTCACGGATCTCAAGGGTGTTTACATCATCTGGTCTGGCAAGCAGGTCGTCCGGCTCGGTAGCGGCATCATCAAGAACCGCATTGCCGCCCATCGCAAAGATAAGAACATCACAGCATATACGGACCTGCAAGTCACATGGGCCAAGGTGAACGCAAACCAGATGGAAGGTGTAGAGAAGTTCCTTGCAGATCAATTGGACACGGCCGTGGGGGATGCGTTCCCCGATCGGACGCCCATTCCCGTGAACTTCCCTTGGTAGGAATGAAAACTGCGAACAAAACCTTGCCACCCGATATTCCTGAGATCGAACGCCGCTCTCTCTATCACGAGGCGGGCCACGCCATCGTGGCAACAAATTTCGATATCCCGTTCAATTACGTAGAGATAAGCAAGGACGGGCGTGGTGTTGTCGACATTGCTTGCGGACCTCTCGATGAGCCTGACAGCTGCACAGAGAAAGAAGCGTTGCAGTGGCAACAGTTCTACGCAGCAGGCGCGGCCGCAGAGACTTTGCTCTGGGGCAACCATAGAGACTATGCATCCCGTGTAGATCAGAATATACACGCACGCTTTCAGGCGCAGTTTCTCCAAGGCCACCCTGCAAATTGGGAAAGTGACATTGAAAGTGCCATGCATCTATTGAATCGTGATGACGTTGAACTGCTTGCAAACGCACTCGCGGACCAAAGGCGGTTGACCGAGGATCAGGTGTACAAATTACTGGGTCGTAATCCACCTTAGGACGTTCGTGCAGAGATTCGTTGAGTGAAGGAGAAATGATTGCCGCTGCCAAAGGTTGCCCCCCATCCTCCACCAGTCCACACGTGGACTGGTGGAGCCTCACCCCCCTTCCAGAAAAGGAAACTCCGTTCCCTCTTCCCATAAACGGAACCCTTCTCCCATGCCGCCACCGTCTACGACCGTGCCGGAGCGTCCAACGATCCACGCAATCGTTCCATCTCCAATGGAAATGCTACCCCCCCCCTCAGTCGGCTTATGCCACGCTTGCACTCAATTCTGTTGTTGGTATCCTCTGTTTATGAACTCGGATCACCGAATGCAAATGTCGCATGATATTGCTGAAGAACGTAGGGCTACATGACTCTGAGACGTACGCCTCGATATTCGTATCGTACTAATTGGTCCGTCATATACCGCTTCTCGTGGGGTATGTTATGGCTTCTCGCCGCCATCGGTGTCTTCTGCGTGTTTTATCCCCGCATCCAATGGCATATGAAGCTCAAGCGAGATCCATCCCTTCAGGCGTATGTGGAGCTAACTAAGCAATATGAACGTGATCTAGGCTACATCATGGAGCAGTTCACGGCAGTGGCCACAGAAGCGGCCCGCAAGCAGATTTCTGAGAGTAAGCAACGGCTCGTTTCTGAAATCGGTTCACTATCGGACGAGAAGGAGAACCTACGTCACGCACTTGCCACTGACAAAGAGTCTCTCGCTGCCATACTGCAAGTGCAGGAAGAGATCCGTCGTGGCCGTCGGATGTGGGAGCACTGTATTTCCTTCCTTCTAGGGGTGCTCTCAAGTGTCATCGCAACCGGCTTGGTGGCCGCCAGGCACTACCTCAAGAAGAGCGGACGAGAGAAACCTAGCCGAACCCTAGACCGCAACCCGCGATCGAATTGAATCCCTGCAAAGGTGTCACCCTCCCGCCGCCACCGTCTCCAGCCGCACCCTCCATAGCCTTCGGCGACGGAGAGTCTACGACCGTGCCCCATACTACTTTGCGAGCGACACGCAACCAGCCTCGTGAAGCTTGCTAAATGTGCGTGGCCACCTTTTTGTCTCTTTCTTGACACGTTCATGACAGTGGGAGCGGGACTTCATGCTATTATGAAACCACGCTGGATTTCACGACGAGTCCACAAGAACATTTGGAAATGGAAGTGACAAGAATGAGTGCTGAGAAGTCTATTATTGGGAAAACCGAGACTGCCCTTGATGATATCATCGACCTTTGGAAAAGGCGGAAGCCTGTTTGTGTTCTTGTCTTAATCGTGGTCTTCCTGCCGACGGCATTTACGCTATATCAACAGGCTATAGCGGTGCCACGACTGAAGTCGAAAGCCACTGCACTTGATACGGAAATGCAGAAGGCGGAGCGAGAACGAGACAAGGCGCAGATCCGGCTTGCTCCATTTCTTGCTGCTGCAAATCAGAGTTTTTCAAATGCGCCTCCAGACAAGCGTCTAGACCTTTTGTTCATAAAGATGGATGACATGCTGACAAAGGTTCAAACGGCGACAGATAAACTCACCTACAAAAGATCAATTCCATCCAAGATACGACAGGCTCTGATCGCCGATCTTCGCGTCGCTCCACCGCCGCAGAAAGTGCTGGTTATTTATCCGAGTGGAGATGAAGAAGCGAGGCTCTTTGCGCTAGAAATCGAGGCTGCACTGATCGAGTCTAAAATGAAGGTGGAGTCTACATGGTGGCGGGGATCTCCTGTTCCATCAGGAATCAGCGTATTATCCAAATCAAAGATCTCCAACCCTTCTGCTTTTTGCATCTCCAGAGCTCTCGCAAACGCTGGGATCAGAAGTGAGTACATGCGAGGCACACTAATCCCAAACGAAGATCTTCAGATAATTGTCGGCCCCAAACCATAGTACCCAACCGTTGCGTAGTACGGAAATGTAGCAGTTCCAGCTCGCCATTGACGCCGCATCCAGCGATCTACGCAGCAGACAGGCCCCCCCCCCTCGCTCTATCCCGGTTCGCGGCATCTGCACGAACGGCATCAACAACATGTTGAGTTTCGCGCATCCGTTGTCTACATTGGATCATCTCCGATGGGAACGCTGCCCCCCTCCAGAAAAGGAAACCTCCGGTTCCCTCTTCCCGCAAGCGGAACCCCTCACCCTCCATTCCGCCACCGCTGCGCCCTCCATAGCCTTCGGCGACGGAGGGTCTACGACCGTGCCGTAGCGTCTAGCACTCCACGCCTTCATTCCACCTTCAATGGAATCGTTCAAGTACTTCAATATCCCGCCTTGCACACTTCTTTATTGCTGATAGTCTGCTGTTCAGAAACTAAGCCGTCACTTACGCGTCCTTGGACGCACGGGGACAGAAAGGAATAACGAACATGGCCAGAGCTCGAGATTTCGAATTTGAAGTGTTTCGCCTGAATGTTGTTGATCAGGACATCACTGAGTACATGGGTGCTACGGTGCGATCCAACGACCAGATCACCAGTGTTCTTAGGGCGATGACAAAGCCAGACTACGATGTCGACTTCGAGACAAAGAAGGGCGTCTATCTTTGGAGTGTTCGGGAGTTTCAGAGCTTTCCCGGTATTGCCCCAAACAATACGGATCGCATTATTCAGCTTGTTCTTTCGCGCTCCGTACTTGAGCAGGCAGGACAGACGGTAACCGATAGCGGCATAGAAGATGCCGTGACTCAGCTTGCCCCCCCCCCTGCGAATTCAATGCTCATCCTCGTATATCTTGATCGACACATCGTGGCCGTTGAACATAACGCCCAACTCCTCTCAAGCGCCCGCTGGCGGCGTGCGTTCGAGACCGTTTCCCGCAGAGCGGCACAGGCTATGGACTTTCGCAGTCAGCTGGCGCTGGAGCCTATTCCTGAACAGAAGAAACTCCTTGAAATCTTCCGCTCTTTTCCAAAACTCATTCGTCTACGGCTCAAGGTCCGCCTCCCTAATCCCGAACTCTCTCGGCACACGAAGCGCCTCTACGACGATCTCTGCCAGGGCGGTATCCGTGAGTATACCCAAGATATGCGGAATTCGAGTGGATTGAATACTGAGGATGGTGCGCTTCCGCATGCATCGGTTGCTCTTGCTGAGGCTGGCTATAAAGATGGTCCCGTTACATTTGTTGGGGTTAAAGGAGGCCAAAAAGAGAGAGTGGTTACGGGCAAACAGGCGGCTCGCGGAAACCTTGATGGACTCCGCGACTACATGCGCGGTCTTAAGGATAACGCCAGAGCCAAGGAGACTCGTATGGTTCTTGATTCTCTTATGAAGGAGATTGACCGAATTGCCCCAAGGGAGGATCATCTTGGGCCAACGCAGTAGACTTCTCGCCCTCATCTGGGCGTACGTCGGCGAAATGGTGCTTGCTGCGATTGTTGTTGTCGCGGCATGGCGCTTCGTGCCATCTGCCTCTCTTCTGGCAATCGTCGCGGATGCTTCTGGCGCTTGGACTGCCGTTCTCTCTGCGTGCGCCGGTCTTGCTGTAGCGGTATTCCTTGGGTTCTACGCGATGACTCAGAATGACTTTGGCGTTTGGCTTCGCCGTCGCCGGTCCTTTGGCGTTTATGCATTGGCTTTCTGCGTTCCCTTCGGCGTGTTCGTTCTCGCTCTTCTTGTGTTGCGCGTGGTTAGGTCTCATACATCGTACGCTCTGGTGACTGTTGCTGCATTCTACCTCTTGATCTACTCGGCAATCATGCTTATTACTTTGCTTGTAAATCTGTATGAGTTTTCTGTTTTGGCACTTAAGTTCAAGGAAGTGAGTTCTCGCAACAATGGAAGCATCACCTGAAGATATTGCGGTCACGACCTTCATTGATCGCTGGGAAAACTCCGGTGCAGCGGAGCGTGCAAACTATCAGCTCTTTCTATCAGAACTCTGTGATTTAATCGGCGCACCCCGCCCCGATCCGGCGACGCCCGACACAACGCAGAACGCCTATGTTTTCGAGCGGGCTGTCACGTTTCATCATGGCGACGGTAAGACCACCACCGGTCGAATCGACCTCTACAAGCGTGGCTGCTTTGTGCTCGAAGCCAAGCAAGGCGCAGATGTCCCCGCTGAAGATGACAAGCTTTCCGAAGAAATGCGGAAGATCAAACGAAGCCTCAAAATCGGTCATGGCAAGCGTGGGACCGGCGCTTGGGATGTTGCCATGCTTCGCGCACGCGGCCAGGCCGAGCAGTATATCCGGGCACTATCGACCGACGAAGGCCGACCGCCTTTTCTTGTCGTGATCGACGTTGGCCATTCCATTGAGCTGTTCTCCGAATTCTCCTGCACAGGTGGAACCTACATTCCATTCCCGGCACCGGGCAGTCATCGTATATTCCTTGAAGATCTCAAACGCCCCGAGATCCGCGCTCGCCTCAAAGCAGTTTGGACGGCACCCGCGCAGCTCGACCCGACCAAACGTAGCGCCCGCGTTACTCGTGAAATCGCGTCGCAACTCGCAAAGCTTGCCGTCTCGTTGGAAAAGGCCGGTCACTCAGCGGAGACTGCATCCGCATTTCTCATGCGATGCCTATTCACGATGTTTGCCGAGGATGTCGGTTTGCTTATGCGCGGCGCGTTTACAAAGCTGCTCGAAAGCCTACGCGACACCCCAGAACAATTTGTACCGATGGTTGAGGAGTTATGGGACCGCATGAACCGAGGCGGATTTTCCATCACGCTACGAATGAATATTCTCAAGTTTAACGGCGGACTGTTTGCCGACTCCACAGCTCTCCCGCTCACTAAAGATCAATTGCTACTACTCATTGAAGCCGCCAAGTCTGACTGGCGAGATGTCGAACCCGCCATCTTCGGCACACTGCTGGAACGCGCCCTTGATCCTGTCGACCGTCACAAACTGGGCGCACACTACACGCCGCGCGCCTACGTCGAACGGCTTGTCATGCCGACCATCGTTAACCCGATTCGTGAAGAGTGGGAGTCTGTACACGTTGCCGCCGTTACGCTCGCAAATCAGGATGAACTCAAGAAGGCTGTTACTGAGGTAAAGAAATTCCACCGCAAGCTATGCCATATCCGCGTTCTCGATCCCGCTTGCGGTAGCGGCAACTTTCTCTATGTGACGCTTGAACATTTGAAACGCATTGAAGGTGAGATTCTCGACACCCTAAAAGCAATGGGGGACACGCAGTCACACCTTGAAATGGAAGGCGAGACCGTAGACCCGCATCAGTTCCTCGGTCTTGAAGTCAATCCCCGTGCCGCCGCGATTGCAGAGCTCGTCCTATGGATTGGAACCTTGCAATGGCACTTCAGAAATCGCGGCAGCGTCCAGCCGCCACAGCCCATCATCCGCAACTTTCATAACATCGAATGCCGCGACGCCCTTATTGAATTTGATAGCAAGGAGGAAGTTATCGACGACGATGGGAATCCCGTTACCCACTGGAATGGCCGCACCACAAAGCCGCACCCCGTCACCGGTAAAGAAGTCCCCGACGAATCCGCACGCATTCCCGTCTACAAATACATAAACCCCCGCAAAGCAGAATGGCCCGAAGCCGACTACATCATCGGCAACCCGCCATTCATCGGCCCCGCCCGAATGCGCGATGCGCTTGGGGATGGCTACACTGAAACGATTCGCGCCGTTCATAGCGATGTTGGAGAATCCAGCGATTTCGTTATGTACTGGTGGAATCACGCCGCCGAGCTGGCGCGCACCGGAAAGGCCCAGCGTTTCGGTTTCATCACCACCAACAGCCTGCGCCAGAAATTCAACCGCCGCGTTATCGAAACCCATTTAACGGCTAAGAAACCGCTTTCACTCCTCTTTGCTATTCCCGACCATCCCTGGGTTGATGCTGTTGATGGTGCCGCCGTCCGAATTGCCATGACCACTGCTGCGGCAGGGGAATGCAAGGGCATGCTGCAAACACTCGTATCAGAAACGGCAGGTGATGGCGACGGATATGAAATTGAACTAGAATCGAACACCGGAAAGCTATGGGCAGATCTGACTGTGGGGGCAGACGTTGCGGGCGCAGTGCCGCTGCATGCAAATCAGGATCTGAGTTGCAGGGGTGTTCAGCTTATAGGCTCAGGCTTCATCGTATCGCCGGACGAGGCTGCCCAACTAGGTTTTGGTACGCTCGAAGGGGTTGAGAAACACATCCGCAATTATCGCAACGGTCGGGACATGACGGCAACGCCGCGTGGTGTGATGGTGATTGATTTGTTTGGACTGTCAGAAGCTGAAGTCAGAGAGAAGTTTCCCGCTATTTACCAATGGGTATTGGAGCGTGTGAAGCCAGAGCGGGATGCAAAGAAGGGCAGAACGAAGGATGCAGACAAATATGCTCAGGATTGGTGGCTCTTCGGAAAAACGCGAGTGGCTCTGAGAAAATCTATGGCTAATCTTCCCCGCTACATTGCCACCGTCGAGACATGCAAGTATCGTTTCTTTACGTTTCTTGATGAGACCGTATTGCCGGACAACAAGCTGGTGAATATTGCCCTCGATGATGGTTTTCAACTTGGTGTCTTCAGTTCAAGAATCCATGTCACATGGGCCCTTGCCGCTGGTGCGAAGTTAGGCCCAACGCCTGTCTACGTTAAAACGGCATGCTTCGAAACCTTCCCATTCCCCACCGCCACCGAAGAACAGAAATCCCGCATCCGTGAACTCGCAGAACAACTTGATGCTCACCGCAAGCGACAGCAGGAGCAACACCCCAAGTTGACGATGACGGGCATGTACAACGTTCTCGAAAAACTGCGCAACGGCGAGGCATTAACAGCGAAAGACAAAACCATCCACGAACAGGGCTTGGTATCTGTCCTGAAACAGCTCCACACCGATTTGGACAAAGCCGTCAGCGCCGCCTACGGCTGGCCCGACACGCTAACCGACGAACAAATCCTCGAACGCTTGGTAGCTCTAAACACCGAACGCGCCGCCGAAGAAGCCCAAGGCAAGATCCGCTGGCTACGCCCCGACTTCCAGAATCCGGAAGGCACCACCGCAGAGCAGGGGGAACTTGATGGAGTAGGCGCAGATCTCCGAGATGCGTCAGAGACAAGCCCGAAAACGGGCGCGTCTCGGAGATCCGCACCTACTGGGAAGCAAGCCTGGCCAAAATCGCTACCCGATCAAATCCGCGTCGTTCGCGAAGTTCTCGCCGCGCAATCCACCCCGACCTCTGCCGAAGTCATCGCCCGCAACTTCACGAGAGCAAGAACAGACAAAGTAGAAGAGCTCCTCCAAGCCCTAGTCACTTTCGGCCAAGCCCAAGAAATTGACGACGGCCTTTTCACGGGGGGCTAATACCGTTGACGGCACATCAACGTTTTAAGCGACTGTTAATCTCACGCGAAGCACGTTGCCTTATCGGGCGGCATGCGTGGCACCATCCCGACCAGCGGGCATTCGGGTTTTTAGTTGGGACCCCTGTTCGCCTGTTTTTCGCTCTCCCGGTTGATAGTGCCGAACTTCAGGACGCTGGGTTTGACGACTGCTTGCGTGCACTGCTTCCCATGGCGACCGCATTTGCAGCAGAGAAGCATATGAGCATCATTGGCTATTACATGACAGGGCCACGCGATGCCCCGAAGCCGACGGAACCCCGCCTTATACACGACGGCATAGTGTTCGACTACTGCACGATTTGCTGCCCGAGTTGCTCCGCGTTTCAGATTAGTTTGAACGGAAAGGCATTACCGGAGCGGGCAATCGCCGAAGCTCCCGGCAAGCGGATTACGCATGTAATGAATCAGCGGCGAGCGCTGTCGTCATGGAACCACTTGCTCAAGCGTACATCATATCTCAGCGGACTCTCAGGAATGGGGGCACGAGGGGAAGAAGTGTGAGCAGCTTATCCAAGGACACTATCTACAAGGCCAGTGCTCACGTCCAAAACCGGCTCGGCAGTCACTGCTCACACGAACAAGCTAGCCTGTGTGCGCCTGCTCGTCAATGCTCCGGTTAAGCCTGACCGCGCCTGTCGGGTGTGAGCGTAGGTCCTGAACCACAATCTGGCGTCTGTCTATCAGTCCGCACAAAGGTATCTCCCCCCTCCGTCCCACCCCCCTCTGCGAGAAAAGACAACCTACGGTTTTCTACTTCCCGCTAACGCGGAACCCTTCACTTTCCCTCTGTGTAAGCTCCGCACCCCGAATCTGCTTCCGACTTCAGAACCTCCACCTTCACTTCGAACCACTCGCCAACTCTGGCGCTCGTTCTCGAATGCTTTAGGCAGAATCCAGTCCCCACAACCCTCTTTGCCAATGTGAGTGAGACACCAACCTGAGAAAGCAAAGGGCGGGTGTAAAAGGAGATGGTATGAGCACACTGACATTGAATGCGACCCCACGGCTGGCCGGTGACCGAAGTGTTACCGC
>Ga0307929_1002904_pt1 | contig 10464 bp, 7 predicted proteins | sample AceLakmetage1330_FD_203160 | JGI IMG/M metagenome (GOLD analysis project Ga0307929, IMG submission 203160) | Saline water microbial communities from Ace Lake, Antarctica - #1330 | ecosystem: Environmental > Aquatic > Non-marine Saline and Alkaline > Saline | place: Antarctica: Ace Lake...
AAGATGGTGTTTCGTGCAGGGACGTAGGTGACCGGAATTTCTTCAACCATAAGGTTTTCGCTTCTCCCTTTGGGTACGTCGATCTGGTCTGTGAGAGCTGAACCTCCTATTCTATTGAGACCCAGAGCCATTACCAGGTGTTTCTCCACATGGAATGCCTTTGCGACACTTTCCGCAGCGGCCAGTTCCACGGCATGGCGTTGTCCGTAATCAAAACTGAGGCTGTAGATTTGATACCCTTCGGACCGGGCGATGGCCATGACCGTTGTGGAGTCCAGGCCACCGCTTGACAGGACTACAGCTTTTTGTTTGTCGTTCATCTCTGTACACTCCAATTTTAGATACCTGTTCTTATCAAAACCCAGATCTCTTTTCAATGGGTCTCTTCACGGATGAGAATAATAAATTCCAATCTGAAAACAAACCTATGAATACAGCATAATTTACATCATAAAATAAATAGCGATTGATAGAGGGCTATCTTATATTTTATAATCGAAGGTCGCTTATGAAAACATTCAATATTTGATGTTGATTCCATGCAAATATTACGCGTAGTTTTTTTTGGCTCATCGGATTAACGTGATATTCTTATCAGTTGTTGAATAGAACATGCTCAGATCCCAGGTGTCAGGTGTCAGGAAAAAACCCGGTCACATTCATCCTATTCGATGTAATAACAAATAGTTATACTAATTAGAATTACGAAATTTAGGGATAGTTGGTACTGAAACCTGACACCCGAAACCTGACACCTCGGTTCCGGAAAAAGGGATTCTTCACGCTAATCTGCGTTGAACCTTTTTTTTAACCAGCAACCAGCAACCCGATTTCCACGTATAGATCTGGATTGATGATGAAACAAAAAGAAAAATTTATCCCTGACTGGAGTGAAAAGGCTCCTGAAAAAGGCTCCTACCGTTCCATTTTTAAGATGGGCGCCCCTGACAGATTTAAACATCCCAGTGAACCCTGGTTTGACATGCTGAAAGAAGCTTTCGGCATGCACAATTCAGACTTCGAAAAAAAAGTGCACGAGGGCCGCGATCCCGTATCCATTACCCTGGAGACCGGGCTTTCACAAACCCAGTTGGAATGGTTCTTCGAATTGCTAGGCCCCAAGAATGTAGCGATTGATCCGTTCAATAGGGTAAAATACAGCCACGGTCAAACCATGTTAGAAGCTATGGAACTTCGAAGAGGGACTGTTTCCCATGTGGCCTGGGCAGTGGTTCATCCAAGAAACAAGGGGGACGTTCGTGAAATTGTGTCCTATTGTCACGACAACAAAATACCAATTTATGCCTATGGCGGCGGTTCGTCAGTGACCCTTGGGGTGAGACCGGTCTGCGGAGGCATTATGCTCGCCATGGGAACCCATATGAACAGGGTGCTGGAGGTGAATGAGCAAAATCAGACTGCAAGGGTTCAACCGGGATGCATGGGGCCGGTTTATGAGGAAACCCTGAACTATTCCATGCGTCGATTTGGGACACGACGGAATTATACCGGGGGACATTTCCCCCAGTCTTTTGAAATGTCTACGGTGGGGGGGTGGATAGCGGCCCTCGGATCCGGACAGGCTTCAACTTATTACGGCGATGCCTGCGACCTGGTGTTGAGCCAGGAATATGTGACGCCAACGGGGTCTTTCAGGACACTGGATTACCCTTCTGCGGCTACGGGTCCCAAAGTGAATGATATGATGAAGGGAAGTGAGGGTACATTCGGGATCCTGGTGGGGGTTACTATGAAAATATTCCGGTATATGCCCGGGAATCGCCGCCGGTTTTCTTTCATGTTTCCAAGCTGGGATGCCGCTGTAAATGCCAGTCGGGAGATTTCTCAGGGAGAATTTGGGATGCCTGCCGTTTTTCGTGTTTCTGATGCGGAAGAAACCGAGGTGGGGCTGAAACTGTACAACTTCAGCGGTACCATTCTGGACAGAGCCGCAAACCTGTTAAAATACAAACCGATGAAAAGATGTCTGTGCATGGGAACCATTGAAGGGGAAAGGGGCTTCGTAAAAAACGCGAACAGGAAAATATTCAGGATCTGTCTGAAAAACGGTGCCTTGCCCCTTGGCAGTCTGCCCGTTAAGCGTTGGGAAAAAACCCGTTATTCCGAACCGTACATGCGAGATGACCTGCAGGATTACGGCATCGTGATCGATACCCTGGAAACCTCTATCGGCTGGGACAAATTCCAAACACTCCATAATGCTGTTGTGACATTCATCAAGAGCCGTCCTCAAACGATTTGTATGTCTCATGCTTCTCACATCTATCCTCAGGGCGCCAACCTCTATTTTATCTTTATTTTGAAAACTGACGATGTGGAAGAATATCGGCGGTTTCAGTCGGGCGTCTTGGATGCAATCCTGGAAAATGGGGGCTCTATGACCCACCATCACGGAGTGGGGAAGATGATTGCGCCCTGGCTTGAGAGCCATCTTGGTGGAGTTCAGATGGAGGTGTTGCGGGCGCTGAAACGGCATTTTGACCCCAATAATATCATGAATCCCGGAGGGCAGCTCGGGCTGGATTAACTGCAAACCCGGAAATAGACAGGTCTCGCGCAGAGACGCAGAGGCGCTGAGAACTAAAAAAACAGGCTACTTGGATCAGGGACTTTGTGGACACCAGGACATAAGACTTCTCATATGAAACTACACGAAAAACGAATATCCAATGTCGAACAAGGAATGTCCAATGTCGAAGGAAAGTGCTCTGTCGATCCTATTATTCCTGGAAATGAATGAGCGAAGCGATTCCACACTTCGATATTCTGCGGTTCCTTGTTCGATATTGGATATTCGCTTTTTCCGGCTCCCATGCTCCGGTGTGGGAATGCAGAAGTTTCTTCTTCGATCAGACTGACCATATTTCCCGGTCAGAGGCGGCGCTCGTGAGAAACTACCCTGGTTGCTCGTTACCTCGTTCCCATGCTCCAGCTTGGGAATCCCTATGGTATGCATTCCCACGCAGGAGCATGGGAACGAGAAACCTCAGACTTTGGACTTATGACATCGGACTACTCGCATGAAACGCTTTATCGAAAAAGCTGGAGAAAAAACATTTGATCTCATCGTTGTCGGCGGCGGGATCACAGGGGCCGCTGTAGCCTATGATGCGGCGTCGAGAGGGCTTTCCGTGGCGCTGGTGGAAAAAGGAGATTTTGGCGGCGCCACATCGGCGGCCACCTCAAAAATGATTCACGGTGGTCTCCGGTATTTGGCTAACAAGGAGTTCAGGTTGGTGAGGGAATCCCTCAGAGAGCGGAGGATTCTTGAGAATATTGCTCCAAATTTCGTCTATCCCACTCCGGCCCTGATCAGCAACGGTAGCCGGGACATCAGAATTGGCATGTTTATCTATGATCTCCTCTCTTTTGACAAAGGGTGGACATGGGATGAAGGCAAGAAAATGCCGTGCCACAAAGCGCTTTCGTTCTCGCGTGTGACTGCACTGGAACCGGCGATCAGGAAAGAGGCGATCAGGGATAGCGTTGTGTACCATGACGGTATCAGCATTGCACCCGAGCGCCTCACGCTGGCATTCCTTAAATCAGCGGTAAGATGTGGTGCATTGGTTGCGAACTATGCACGGGTGGATGGGTTTCTTTTTTCCGGGGGTAAGAATATATCGGGCGTGAGAGTCACGGATCTGGCTGAAAATCGACCCATTGACCTGACTGGAAGGCTTGTTGTTAATTGTTGCGGACCATGGGCGGATATTCTTCTTGGGCAGCTCAAAAATGAAAAAACGGATAAACGGGCGAGACGTTCAGAGGGGATTCACGTGATTACCCGAAAGCTGGTGAATCACCATATCGTCTCGTATATTACTCCCGCAGGGAAGCATGTTTTTCTTATCCCCTGGCGAAATCATACCCTCATCGGAACAACGGATCGTGAATATATTGGGGATCCGGATGATTTCAGAGTTTCCGGAGATGCAATTTCTACACTGCTTGGCGATGCAAACCTGTTGCTGAATGACAAAAACGCCATCCGGCACAAAGACGTCCTCTTTGCCTATGGCGGACTCAGACCTTTGCTGGAAGACCAAGTTGCCGATGTTTATCATTCATCCAGGAAATACGAGGTTTATGACCATGGGGCAAATGGGCTTGAAGGCCTGATTACGGTGGAGGGAGGAAAATATACTACCAGTCGTAAACTTGCCGAAAATGTAATGAAAACCGTCGAAACAAAGTTGAAATGTGAGTTGGGAAAATGCAGGACAGGGTCTTCTTACCTTGCGGGGTGCGAAATCAGGGATATGGAACGATTTGTTCAGAGGATCATCATGGAAAACGATGATTTTGAACCGAAGACTGTGGAATTCCTAGGTCGAAACTATGGTACGGAATATGGCCGGGTTCTTGACATAGCGCGGAGGGACAGGAGTTTGGCCAACCCCCTCGACGATGACGGAGAAATCGCGGCACAGGCGCTTTTTGCCATTCGAAATGAGATGGCCCTGACCCTTGGAGACATCCTTTTTCGAAGGACAGGGATCGGAACCATCGGTCACCCGGGAAAAGAGGTTGTGGAAGCCATCGCGGATGTGGCAGCCACGTCTCTCAAATGGGACCGTGCCAGAAAGAAAAGGGAGATTGAAACGGTAGAGGAGCGTTTCACCATCCCCGGTTAAGTGGGGGGCGGGGCCTGTAAAGAACTGTCGAGTGTGTGAAACCTCGGGTTTTTTCTCGCGCAGAGACGCTGAGGAAAATATTTTCCGGGGCCATTCAATCCTGCGATGCCAGTTTTGCGTCATTCCCTGCGTCTCCGCGTCTCTGCGCGAGATCAATTATCCATTTCATCAGCGGAGATCTGCGTCCCAACGCTGACGTCGTTAATCCGTACCGGTCGTGGGACGTACGGAGAGGACAGGGCAGGGCGCCTGCCTGATTACCCGATCCGTAGTGGATCCCACAAGCAGGCTTTCCACCAGGCTGCGTCCCCTGACTCCTAAAATGATCAGGTCCATCTTATGGACCACTGCATACTTGATCAACTCATCGTGGGCCTGGCCGGCAAGGAGAACGGCTTTCGGTGTACACCAGTGGTGAACTTCCTCCGGAACCATCCCTGTTAGTTCATCTGTCAGTTTCCCGCGCAAATCCTCTTCATATGCCTCATTTTCTTGTGCATTCTGCTTCAACATGTCTTTGTATACGGCGGGCTCAATTACGTGGGCCAGGTGCAATTCCGATTGAAATTCCTGCGCAAGACTGAGCCCATACTGGATAGCCAGGCTGGAATCCGACGAGAAATCAGATCCCACCAGGATCCTTTTCATCTTGATTTCCGTTTGAACAGGGCTGGAAAGTCCCTTTTCCCGGCTGCGAACTACAAACAGAGGGCATGGGAGCGTACGCATGAGACGTTCTGTTACGGACCCAAGAACAATCCGTTTCAGTCCGGCACGGCCATGGGTGGCTGATACAACAAGGTCCGCATTTTTTTCCTCTGCTACCCTTGCGATATCATCTGCCGTATTTCCTACCGAGATGATCGGTTCCCAGTCTATGGCCATATCTCCGATTAACTGGTTTAAATGATCTTGGGCATAATCGCTGATCCTTTTCTGTTGCTCATAAGGATCTGCAAAGCCCTCCCCATACATGGCGGTTGAAGATATGTCGATGACATGACATAAATAGAGTTTGGCTCCGAATTCCCTTGCAAGAGAAATTCCGAAAGGGATGGCGTGGTTTGAAAAATCCGAAAAATCGGTGGTGCAAATAATGGTCTTAATGTCTATTTTCATGGTCCTATCCTCCTCTTTCAGGTTTGAAAAGTCGGAAATGCTATAGCTCCTTGGTCAAATCCAGCACAGTGGCGAATTGAATTTTGGCTGCCTGGTGAAAATGGACCCAGTCGGTTTCCTCAAATCCTTCATGCATGACAAGACTTTCCTCCTTTCTGTCGAGGGCGGCATCTATCCAGTCATGTTTTGAATACCTTGGTATTTCCCCCAAGCCCATTTCGGCTAGGAGGGCTTCGGCGCCCTTTATCCTGGCATCATAGTCCGCCGCGTGGATGACTTTCCGGAAATCTCTTTTGATTTCCGTCCAGAATGGCCCTTTGCCGGATTTTCTTCTCATGGCCTTGTATATTTCAGCAACGGTATCTGCCCCGATTGTGCGAAGACTCCGAACCTGACCCAAATCTATGCGCCTTCTTGCGAAAGTTGTTGCGTCCACGATCCTAAGATTTCTCAGGAAACGTAAGCTTCATATCAGGATACAACGTCTTCGCGCAATCGGGGCAGATACCGTGGCTGAATGTGGCGTCAGAACGGTCCTGGATATATTTTTCGATCTGCTGCCAATATCCATCATCATCTCGGATTTTCTTGCAACTGGCACAGATGGGAAGAAAACCTTGCAGGGTTCTGATCTCCGAGAGGGCCTTTTGAAGTTCCTGGATCAGTTTTTCCCTTTCAGCTTCCAGTTTCTCCCTTCGTTGAATCTCTTTCTGAGCCAGACTGAGTTCCTTTTTTATTTCGGTCACCTGTTTTAAAATGGCGAGTACGGGGCGGTTTTCGATCTCGATGCCCTTTTTTATGCTCTGCCATTTGAAATAAACGTACAGAAAAGGACAGGCAAAAATGGAGATGATCAGCCGGCTCAAGAGGGTCCCCTTGATAATGCTGATATATTCTGGTCCCGGGGCAAAAGCTCCTGTGGCGAAAAGGATCACATCCAGCCACATGACGCCCAACAAGGTAACGAACGCGCGAAACCAGAGATTCAATCTCAGGCCTTGCTTTCCCAGGAATTCCCAGGCTATAGCAAGAAAAATAAGATCCAGCAGGGTTGCAAATACCGAAGCGGCGTTGATCCTGAAACTCGGTACAGGCACGTAGCCCATGGGTGGGAGATGAGAGATTTTCATTTGCAGATGCAGTGCCAGGGCAATAATCGGTACGACAATGGAGACACCCACGATGGTCGATATGGCTACTCTTGCTGCTCGCGGTCCATCAAAGACGTAGACCACAAAAACACCGAGCAGAAGCGAAGTATAGAAAACGGTAGAGCCGACCATGAAGGTGATTCCCATAACTTCTACCTTTATGCCGGCATCGGTAACCCACGACATGATTGCCGTGATGCCTCCCATTAATGCATAAAAATGGGCCAGGCCAAATCGATGGCGAAGGGAATGGGACCAGAGGACCAGGAAATAAATCCCCATGGCTTCCAAAATCAATATGAGTGCGTCGTTTTCCATATGTCCTTATTGTACGGAACGGGACCTGAGGAATTCCTGAAGTTCGCGTCCCTGTCGGTCACTGGGTGAAATGGCAACAATCCTTCGTGTTAAGGTTTTCGCCTTTTCAAACTGTTTCCGTTTTAGATAATAGTGTGCTGCAGCCGCCAGGAAGTCGAGATTATCCGGGTCAATCTCCAGCGCCTTCAACAATGCCCTCTCCGCTTCCGAATCGTTCTGCAGATAGTCCAGCAGCTGTCCCAGGTTATAATGGACCCGTGCGTGGTCGGGCATTCCTCGAGCAGCCACGGCCAGATAACGGGCCGCTTCCCTGTATTTCTTCTTTTCTGCTAACAGGAGGCCCAGGGAATAGAAAATCTGGTATTCCTGCGGATGGGAGGCAACCACTTCTCTGAGAAGGGTTTCGGCCTTTTCCTTTTCACCCATTGTGTTGTACAGCATGGCCAGGTTCACTTTGGCTGGAAAGAATAGATCGTCAATGGCAATGGCCGCCTGGAAATTCTCGATGGCGTTCTCCCGTTGACCGAGAGCCACATAAAGATTCCCCAGGTTGTACCGGCCAGAGGCAAAGTCTCCGGAATACTCCATCGATTCTTTGTACTCATCAAGGGCTTTCAAGAAAACAGATTGTTCCTCTTTGCTGAGTTTTTTAGCCGGTATTTCCGCAAGTCTGCGGGCTGCCTCCATACGCACGGATTTCACGGGGTCATAAAGGAGCGGAGCAAGCATCCCGGCGATCCCGTTCTGGTCAGCCATGTTCAGGCGCCTTGCTGCAGTTTCACGGATCAATGCTTCATCATCCGTGATGGCTAACTGGAAGGCTCTATCCGTTTCTTCTCCAGGATAACCTGATAAAAGAGTAAGGGTGGTGGCCCTCACGATTACAGGATACAGCGGGTCTCCGGAAATTTCAAGTAAAGGCTGATGGGCCTCTCTGATTCCTTTTCGGCCGGCTTCGATGGTGGTTCCGTAATGAGATCTGCGGCCCGGGCCATACCATTTGGTGATGGTTTCGTCAGACCAGGCGTTGGATTTGTCAAAATGGCATCGATTACAGGCGTTGGGGACATCCATCCTTGCACTGAGATCGGGGCGGGGAATCCGCAGGCTGTGATCGGGCCGGTAATCTATACCCATATAGGTTCTTCCCGGCATGTGGCACTGAACGCATTGGGCCCCTGTGCCTACCTCGAAAGCTACCTCTCCGTCCTCGGACAGAATTGGATCTCCAGTTTCCCCCGCCTTTTTATGGAAATGATGCTCTTTCGTATCGTACTCCCCTGCGCGATGACATTGAAGACATAGATCGTTTCCATTTTTCAAAAGTTTCAGGCTGTGTACGTCGTGGCAGTCGCTGCAACGAACATCCCGATGGTACATCTTGCTCTGGGTGAATGATCCGTACACATAAACCTCGTCGAGAATCTGCCCGTCCGGATAATAAAGGCCCGTATCTAGAACGCTGGGCAAAAGACTGTCAAGCAGATCAGTCTCCGAGTGGGTGTAATCTCCCAGGGCAGCTCGTCTGGAATGACACGGGGCGCAGAGTTCCACCAGTTCTCTGGAATCTAATTCCGAGGTCTTGACCGCCAAATCGCAATTGTCGACCCGGGGTCGTGCCATGTCCGGCATCTCCGCCCAGGCTACGTGATGAGATCCGGGGCCATGACATGCTTCGCATCCCACATTGATGTCCGACCAGGTGGTATCATACGTGTCTGTACCCAGGATGTAATTCTTTTTTAAATTGGTAGAGTGGCATTCAGCGCACATCCCGTTCCAGTTTTGTCCTGCATTGGTCCAGTGGAGCCAGTCTTCCGTGTCCGGAGGGTTTTCAGGATAGAGATGATACCATTTTTTCCCCGGATTATCCCACGCGATGGGAAGGCATTGAAGCCGCCCTCCTGGAAAGGGAACCAGGTATTGCTGCAAAGGAAACCAGCCAAAGGTATGGGTAATTTCGAAATCCCTCATTTCGCCCTTCGGCCCCTCAGTATGGACAAAAAATTTCCCGTCTTTCCGGTAGAACCGGGAAAGGACCCCGTTGCTTTCAAATTCTGCATCATTGAAGTTGCCAAGGACCGTCTCATCGTTCGCTACATGCATGGCGTGGTCGTGGTGGGATCCCAGCCATTTCTCATATTCGTGTTTGTGACAATCCATGCATTTGACGCTGCCCACGAATTCGACGGAGGGAACACTCGCCGTGTCATCTCCCGCCGAATTGGCCGTGTTGCTTTTAAGAAGATAAAGCGGCAGCGATAAAATGATCACGATGGTGGCAATGATGCCTGTTATTTTCCAGTGTATCATGGTGTCATGGTGTAGACGTTCGAACTTTAAGGTTTATGCTTGTTTTATGGGCTCAACGCGGATTAGCGTGAAGAAACCCTTTTTCCGGAACAGGGGTGTCAGGTTTCGGGTGTCAGGTGTCAGTACCTGCTATTCCTACCTTCTGGTTATAATGAGAATAACTATTTGTTATTACGTTGAGTATTATGAATGCGGCCCGGTTTTTTCCTGACACCTGACACCTGAAACCCGGAATCTGAGCATGGTCTATTCGACAACTGAAAAAAATATCACGTTAATCCGATGAGTCGTTTTATGATTTATGTCTCCCGCCTGTTATCTTTTGGATAAACGACCTGAGAAACATCAAAACGTCCCCTTTTTATCAACCTGGCTGTATCGACCTTGACTACGTTGTTCTCGATAGACAGAGGATGCATGTCGAGGGCTCTGGGGGCGGGTGGTCGAACCACTTCCCCCCGGATGTCGAAGACCGAGGAATGGCAGGGACATTCGAACAGATTCTTGCTGGAGATCCAGGGAACTGTACATCCGAGGTGTGTGCATTTTCGGGAAAGGGCCAGAAAACCCCCATCGGCCAGTCGGATCAGATAAAATTTCCCTCTTACAAAGGCAGTGACCGATTCGGGTGGAAATTTGTCCACCGCTCCTGCTTCGATGGATCTCTCTTTTTCCATTTCTTTCAAAGAGGCTTTTCCGGGCCGAAAGAATGCAACTACCATAGCGATGACTTCTACAAATGCCAGGATGCCTAATCCAACCCATAATTTGTTCAGGAAGGATCGTCTTGATGTCGGGAATCCATGTCCCTCTTTATTTTCATTTTCCAATTTGTTTTTTTTTGGCTCATCGGATTAACGTGATATTTTTGTTAGTTGTCGAATAGACCATACTCAGATTCCAGG
>Ga0307929_1002905_pt1 | contig 10463 bp, 7 predicted proteins | sample AceLakmetage1330_FD_203160 | JGI IMG/M metagenome (GOLD analysis project Ga0307929, IMG submission 203160) | Saline water microbial communities from Ace Lake, Antarctica - #1330 | ecosystem: Environmental > Aquatic > Non-marine Saline and Alkaline > Saline | place: Antarctica: Ace Lake...
ATAAGGTACAAGCATAAAATTAGAAATTATAGAGGTCGCAGCTACGATCCCTAATATTATAGGGATATAACGCGTTTTACGCTTTAAGATAATACCCACATTGAACATAACTTGAGTAATATAAAAAACTTGCGCCAAGCATAAGATCGGTAAAACCCGCGCGGCGGCGCTATAACCAGTACCGCCGATTACCATGATTATCTCTCCGGCAAAAAGGGATATTCCAAAGGCTATGAAACTAACTATCGTCACTAAATATAGTGTCACTTTCGCGTAAAAATCCCCGGCGAATTTTGTTTTTGCTACTGAAAGTATCGTGGGAGTCCAGACTAACATTAAAGGGGTTTTTATTATCGATTGTAGCGCGGTCATGATCATCAATACAACATTATATTGTGCTACAACTCTGAGATCAGTGTATTTATCGAGGAAAACAAGTTCCACCCGTGAATAGACCATGGATGCCAGATCAGCGGGGACCAGGGGAAGGCTAAAAGCCAGCAATTTCCACGCTTCAAACCGCGAGAAGACCGGAGCAATATCACGCCTGATTGTCACCATAGTTATTATTGTTATAATAACTGAAGTTACAGCATCCCCGGCAATAACCCCCATTAAGCCCTTCCTCTCTATGACTACTAGATAAATTATTACTACTATTTTCAGAATAACTGCCGCAAGCTGAATCACCACAAATTTCTTCACCATGCCCCGAATGCGATAAAGGGCAAGGGGCACACTCCTAAAGCTCATAGCCACTACTTTTACTACGATCAACCAAAGAAGCGCCACGCTATTGGTTTCACCGAACAAGGCCTTAGATAAAATCGGAAGAACAGCTAAGCTTAGAGCCAGTAATACCAGCGTTATTATTGATAACAAAATCAAGGTGGTATTAATAACCACCTTCCGTCCTTTATTGTCATCGTAGTCGTAATATGAACGAAAAAGAGCGCTGCTTAACATCAATGAAAATACGATGGCTCCCAACGCATTAACCATAGCCAACAAACCCAGTTTGCCAAAGTCACTCTGGGGAAGGTAACGGGTGTAAAGCGGAACCAGGAAAAAGGCCACCATCATGACCAGTCCCTGGCCAATACCATAGATTGCGCCCTCTTTACCTGTACGTTTTATCGTAGTGAACATAAGTTGATCTAGTAACTATCAGTAATATAAGAAAATCACTATTCGTGGCCTTTTTGCAAAATTGTATTAGATTTATAAGCAGCACACCGATAATATATAAGGCTCTATACTGCTTCCAGTATAGAGCCTTTCTTAATAGTCATCTATCCATTGTCTTTTCGAAATGTCATCTATGGTAACATTCTCGATATACTTTTATCATCGCTCGTGCCGAAGCTTCCCAGGTGAAAGACTTAACCCTCTCTAATCCCCTTCCCCTCATCCTTCTGTGCTCCGCGGGATTCGAAATCACGAACTTGATGGTGTCAGCAATCTCAGTTATGTTGTATGGATCTACCAGGATAGCCGCATCACCGGCTACTTCCGGCAACGAGCTCACCTGAGAAGTAATTACCGGACAACCGCAAGCCATAGCTTCCAACACCGATAACCCGAAACCTTCATATAAAGATGGAAAGACGAATAGTTCAGCGGCGCTGTAAAGAACCGGCATGTCATCTTCCTCGATATATCCGGTAAGAATCACATCATCATGTAAATTATGATCAGCTATTGCCTGATAAACCTTTTCATGCTGCCATCCCCCTCCTCCACCGGCAATAACCAGCTTATGCTTTAGCCCCTGCCGTTTACATTGAGCAAATGCATCTAATAAACGCGGAATATTTTTCAGTGCCTGATAGCTGCTGCAAACGTCAAGAATATAGGGGGTATGTATATTATATGATTTTCGCAGATGTTGCCGAAGAGCCGTAGTAATAACCATAGGATGGAAAACGTCCAGATCCACTCCCAGCGGAACCACGGTGATTTTATGAACCGGTATTTTGTAGTAAGTAGCTATCTCCTTCCGGGCGAACTCTGAATCGGTGACAATTCTGGTTATGAAACGATGCAAGTATCTAAGGCTGATCCACCAGCTCCGGGGCTGGGGGGGACCTCTATATTCAACTGGAAGAGAGTGGAGGGCGGCAGCATGGACGGTAACTATAACTTTACGCCCGGCCAGCCAGAAGATTGGAGAAAGATCTTCACAGGGATAGTGGACAATATCAAAACTTTGCAGGCTGACTGTCGCCGGCATAATCTTTGATGTTATGCGAGAAGGCAACTGTTGGAGCCACTGAGGAGTAACATCCGGGAAAACATTATAGAGATGATTATATCCCGGACAATAGTGAAACAGATAGAATTCAATATCGGAATTTTTCAGGTCCCGGAAGGCGCAGAGTAAGCTTTTTAACAGACGGCTGACGCCTCCCTGGCGATTCCAATGCAGGCTGGATGTCTCGATACCGATCTTCATCTGACTCAATCCTGCTCTATTGCCTGCCGGTAAAGTTGTTTTATCTGTTGATAATGAGATTCCGCCTCTTTTCTGAACCGACTTTCCATATCCGGAGGGGCATTGGGATCCAGTTGAGCCAGTATCTCTAAAAGTTCCTCTGTTATGGAATCCCGGCTCCCGACCCGGTATGAGAATAATCTTTTCCCGTCGGCCTGGAAATAGGGATTATTGTCTGCGAACAGGCAATAACATCCCAGTTGATGAGCTTCGGCAATAACGATTCCGAAGGAATCACTGAATTTAGTTCTGACGTAAACATGGGCCGCTCCCAGTAAAGCGATCATCTGGGCCCGATCGAGCGCACCGGACTGGATAATCCGGTCACCAACACCGGCTTCATCGATTTCTCTCTGAAGTCTGGCTATTTCCTCCTTCGAACCGGGTCCAACGATTATCCAGATGAAATTAATCTGTCGCGACTTTAAATCGGACGCGATCTGTGGGACTAAAGATAATCCGTAATGAGTATCGTAAAACCCGCTTGAAACCAGTACTGCCTTATTATCCGTATTCTTTATAACTGTATCCAACCAGCCGGGGAAGTTGACCGGGGTAACGGTAGGCGGTTCCAGTGGCAACAGAGAAGGAATAGTTACTATTTTGTCGGGGGTGATACCGAAGGTACCAACAAAATTAGCCAGCTCACGGCTGACCGGGATAATGATTCGAGCCTGCCGGAAAGACCAGGCTGTCAATTGCCGGGACCAAAAAGTCCAGCTGGAAAATTGTTCCTGAAATCGTTCACCATGAACATGGTAAATCAAAGGCACCGACAGTAACCGGGCAATCATGGCATCATACTTACGAACCGTAGAGGACTGTGAATGGAGTACGTCGGGGCTGTATTCCCTCACTTTTAATAGCAAGTTCCGGGAGGGATGCAAACACCTGGCCGAATACCATTGTGTAACCGGGGAAGCGGTGTCCTGTTCTTTCTCTTCGACAAATATTTTTACCTGATTTCCATCTTCACGCAGAAGTCGGGCAAGATGCATAATACTGATCGAGACACCCCCCAGAGGCGGAGGATATGGTCCTAACAAGGCTATTTTCATTATATTAATCTCTCCACTTCAAAACTTATTTCTGTTGCCTGTATCAGTTGCCATAAGGGAATCGGATATCCATTCCCTTCATTAATACTCATGGCAAAATCCCGGAGTTCTTCCATATGGCCTTTATTCTGTTTCCTGGTTTTCAGGCCATTATCCCTGGTTCCAAAAATACTAAGTTCTTTATAATCACTTAAACGGATTATCATTCCATCCACGTATAAATCCATCTCCTCTTTGGGATATTCCGGTGAACCCAGAGCGGTATATATAAGATTACATACAGAACCATCGTTGAATTTTATTACCGCGACAAAATTATCATTCTTCAGGTTTCGGTTGGTTTTTGGGTCTATCGAAAAAGCTTTTATTGCTTCCACTTCAGCCCCAGTAAAAAAGGTAAACAGATCATAAATATGGCATGCTTCGCCTATATTTCTACCCCCTCCCACCTTTGAATGAACCCAGTTTTCTTTCGGAATAAAACCTGCATTCATCCGATAATTGATAATCATAGGACCAGATCGATTATCAATTATTTCTTTAATCTTTTTTGAATATGGAGAAAAACGGCGATTAAAACCGACTAAAAATGGGACTTTAGTTTTTTCCAGAGTCGTTACCAGTCCTTGCAATTCCTCTTTATTTAATGCCATCGGCTTTTCGACAAAAACAGGCTTCCCCATTTTTGCCGCTTCCACAGCGATTGAAGAATGCAGGTTATGTGGGGTGGCAATAATCACCATATCCACATCTTTATCCTGAATTACCTCCCGGTAATCTGTCGTAGCGTATCGAGCACCATATTTCTCTGCTGTTACCTTGGCAGAGCTGCCACTTATATCCACAATTGCATGAATATTATAATGCTCCTGCATTTTAGACATATTTGGCAGATGCATTACCCTGGCGAAACCGCCAGCTCCGATCAAAGCTACGTTGATTTTATCTCTTGAGATCTTTTTTCGGGAGATAATAACCTTTCTTGCGGGGGATGGCTCCTTATTATATTCAAGAAGAACCAGTAATGGTTTTTGATCTGAATTTTGGGAATCAGTATACGCTTTTGGCGCCATTTCAATATGATATATTTGTTCAATCAGTGGTTGAATATTTATCTTCCCACTATCAACAAGTCGGAGATATTCTTCCATATTCCGCTCTTCCGTCCAGCGGACATAAGCGTAAGGATAATCCTGACCATCAATTTCATAACTTTTATCGTAACGACCCGGGCCATACGATGTCGAAATAAGAAGATCCAATTCTTTCTTATAAAATTCCTCTCTTTGAAGTTTCAATCCTACGGCTCCAACAATAACCACTTTGCCTTTCTTACGACACATCTCCATAGCCTGATTAATAATATCATCACTCTTAGTAGAAGCAGTTATAATTACAGAATCTGCCCCATATCCATCGGAAAATTTAATCACTTCCGAAATAACATCGTCTTTTGCCGGGTTCAAACCTTTATCGAGCCCCAGAGATAAAGCCATATCCACTCGTCTTTGATCAACATCAATCCCTATTACTTTATTACCATTAGCCTTGAGCATTTGAACTGATAATTGTCCCAAAATCCCCAAGCCCGTTACTACTACATATTCACCCAACTTTGGATCAGCACGCCGAATTCCCTGCAAAGCAATGCTGCCAATAGTTACAGTCGAAGCCTGTTCGAGTGAAAGACTATCAGGAACTTTCACCAGCAAATTTCTGGGGACCGCAATAAAACCAGCATGATTGGCTATCCCTGCTCCCGCGCAAGCGACTCTATCCATAGGATAAATATCATCAATCTCACCTCCAGTTTCCAGAACCAGACCTGATGCTGAATAACCGATTGGTTGAATCATATTTATTTTATCTCTGACCATAGCAACCGATTTTGCAATGCCCTCTGATCTGATTAATTCAAGCACTTTATTTATATTCTGACGTTGTTTCAACGCCTTCCGATATATTGGCATCCCGGACTCTCTTATACCCGCAATTTCAGTGCCGGCAGAAATGCAAGAATAACTAACCTGAACAAGAATTTCATTTTCATTGATAATTGGAGCCGGAATCTTATCCACAGTAACTACTCCTTTTTTTAAAAAAAGTTGCTTCATTATTTCTCCTGATTTACATTCTCATCAAACAAATAATTTTTTGAGAGATTGTTATTTTCATGAGTTCATTATCACCAGAAGTGACGGCAGAGGAGTTATAGGCGGATAGATTCCTGGTTGCACTGAGATCAGAATCTAAGTCAATGAGACCTGGTTTCTTTTACAAGCATAACAGTTTTCAATCAACCTTTGTCGCAACTATTACACCCTTACTTGTGGTTTAATAAAAACCTTATCTCTACATCCATATCCGATATATACACACTACTTAATATAACCTAATGCCTTCAGGTCACGCAGATCATCCGCGCCAAGAGTAGCCAGTGATTGGCCGGATTTTTCTCCAAACCATTCTCCATACTGTTCATAATAACGATCCGCTTCGGCTTTCAATTGTTTAGCCAGATACGGGTTTTCCTCTATAAGATTATCTTGTTCCAATGGATCGTTCTCAAGATCAAATAGTAACTCACCCCCTCTAATGCGGCAAGCTGTTGAAACAGTAACTGCGCCTGCGGATGAATAATCCCCCCTATATGCATTCCGTGAGAAACCGGGTATAATCCGCTTAATAGTGACGCTGTCGAGACTAAAGTCGCAGGCCACTAACTCACGGCATTTTCAAATAAAACACTATTAGCGGCCAATGCATCTATAGTCGGAGAAGTATTCTTATCATACCCATAACACCCCAGGTGATCTCTCCGAAGAGTATCAATGAGATGGACTATAATATTTTGCCTTTTCCCGGTATCGGTTCGTCCAAATATTTTTGGTTCATTCCAGAAAGAGCATCCCCTAACATCACCCCCAATATATCTTGTAGTAAATCGAAGGGTTACCTCACACCAGGCCCACTACTCAAGATTCAGAGAAACATCACGCCACTTACCGTTAGCTTTGTCTGTCCAGGAGTCAATTACCTCCTCAAAAAGCAAATTACTCTTTTTCCATAGGCCACTGGGTATTATATCCACAGTAAACTTCACTTGGTATGGGACATTAGATCAGGTAGACGGTAAGGTAGCCATGCCAAGCTGGAGAATTGGAACCTCAGGAAGTAGCACGGTCCATTCGAAGACAGTCCCGGGCGGGGCGAAAATCGCCGGTCGGTACTCGCCCTGCACGTCTAATCCGGTTTCTTTAGTAATAAATAGCCCGTGTTCGGTTCTACCCAGATCACGTTCTCTGACGAAATTGCACCAGGGTTCCAAAGCAAGATTCCGGATCTGATAGCGGGCTGTCAAATTATTTCCCTCAAGCGTAGTGTTTTTTGACACCACGACCATGTCTTTATGGATCAGTTCCAGTTTCATTACGTACACGCCCGCGTCTCGTGGCTTTTTCACCATTCGAATCTCAAAGTTATGATTTACTTTTTCCAGATACAAGTTAGTACTGATGTCAGTCACGAACAACTGTTTAGGAATCGGAAAATCAATTTCGCTAATAACTATATCATCAACAATCAGCACAAGACGGGGAACGCCGGCGAATTCTCTTTTTCCTTTAATCGTTATTACTACATCATAGAAAGCAGCCCGTGGGATAACAGCATCACATCCAACCTCCCAGTCTGTCCAAAATAAAACTACCCCCCAATGTTCTAGCTTCTCCGGCTTTTGGTATGGATTGCCTACCTTGTGCACATGGAAATCTTCGGCCTTTATCAGCAGTCGTTCTTCCGGTCGGGCCCGAATCAAATTAAAACCCTAGTGGAATTCTTCCCCCGATGTATAAGCTCAACTCCCCACCCTCCTGCGGGCTGAAGCTGAGTGGCGCCGCCAGCGACGACTCGCTTATTGGCCTTAGTTCCAGTATCTCATCTACTTCCTTCAGGGCATCGGATTCCTCCGGAGGCTGAGAGAATGGAGAACTGACCACCTAGAGATTATTCGGCTCTGTAAGGGCACGAAGAATCCCAGTCTCGGGAAATTTATTGTCTTCCCCTCGATTGCAAGCGACTATTAAAAGCAAATAGAGAATTTGTGGAATTATTAACAGTCTATTCATAATTTTTCTCTATCAATAGATAATTGCATTAGTCTTTTAAATACTCACGCGCCAGTGCATACATGGTAGTGAAAAACAAACCCAATCCCGCGGTAATAATAACAATAAGTTTTTTCTTTGGTCCAACTGGATACTCGGGAAGAACAGCCGGGTTTCTGACCCTGGTTGGCCAGGATAATTTTAACCTGCTCTCCAGGGAAACAATCTCTATATTATCTTCCGCTATCTCCTTCTGGTTCTGCCCGACAGATAAGTTTGTTGTCGATTTAAACATGGTAAGCTCGGTAATATTTTGCTTTTCCACTAATGAGGATGACTGTAAAAAAAGAATATCTGTTGGGGACGATGATGAAGTTTCTAATTTATTCATTTCATTAGTAAATTCGTCCGCCGATTTTTCTCCTTTATTTATGTACTTCTGACTCTCTGCCAGATACTGAGTTTGTGCCGAAATAATTCTTTCAGATGCAACAATTTTATCCCGAATGTATTTGATTCTTGAATTAAAAGATTCTTGAATGATCATGAACTTTTCCGCATGTTGCTCAGCGATAATCAACGAAAGGGAATTTAGAAAATCCACAACTTGCCGGGAAGAACTTCCCCTATAGGTAATATTTATGAATGGTGAATATTCCGTGCCTATCCCTTTAAATGAAAAAGTCTCTATATTCAACCTCCCGTGCAGTGATTTAAGAGATACATCCAATTGTAATTTCTGTCTAATTTGATCCAGAATATTATCGCTTTTTATCTCCATGACAATAGATTCGGGAGCTTCAATAAATGTGGGCTCTGACTGTGGTTGCCCAAAAGGAGAATATATCTTTCCCACTTCTAGCAATAATGATGCCTGGTAGACTGCCGGAAGAAAAAAAGTGGTTATAACTGCAACTATTACGCAGGACAAAGTTCCAAATAAGATAAACTTCTTCTTTTTCCTGATAGTTTCTATAAGATATTTTAGATCAATTTCATTTTGACTCATATCACTCTCCTATTTTAAAGTCTCAACCAGATTATACACGGAATATGTATAACTATAAATAACGGGAAAAATTTAATTATCTCCTGATGGAATCAAAACTATATCTGAAATGCAAAATAAACAACCGGATTTTAAACACTTAATGCGTAACGATTTTAATTTTACAGGGCTTGGGAGCGAATAAATAGTATAATAATCGAAAGCCTCAAATTCAGGTTTAAACCAACTTACCTGCCAGCTCCGGAAAACCAAGGTTTTTTGATGAGCCCGATGTGATGAAGAAACTGCCTCTCTGTACGTATCCGAGGTATCTTCACCTGCCTTAACATCATAAATCATCTCCATCCCATCCTCTGTTTTTAGGAATAAATTTGCAATAACCTTTCCTTGGGGGAGCCCCCCCCAACGATGGCAAGGGCACTTTATACTAGAAATTAATCCCACAGCGGAAATTTCGTTATATGTTTTGAAATCAAATTCTATCTCGGAATCAGGAGCTAAAATTGTTTTTTTCATTAAAGCATATGCTTGCTTGCCGAACTTCTTTTGTACCATAACTCCATCGGTGGTAGAAGGCACCCATTGGGGTTTAAGCGTAAGAGGAGAAAGCTGATAATAGGTTTTTCTCAGGGGATTGTCTTTTTCCGGTTCCTGGAAAGTAATTTTAACAGTGATTTCCCCAGGGCATAAATGAAACGGGATATTTGCATTCAGGGATTGTTTTATCGTTCCTGTATCATGATTACTGGGAATATTAAATCCCCGCCTCCAAATCTGTCCGATTTGATCAACTAATATCAACTCAGTTTTAAGATCGAGGGGTTGAAACCTCCAAGCCTGGAGAAAAATATCCATGGAGACAGGTTCATTCGTATTAATCTCTCTACGCTTAAGATCATGCCCTAATAACATAAGTTTATTTTGAAAGATGTCAGATTCGGTTTTTTGAGGTGATAATTCTTTAAAGTGAGAATCGGCTTTCTTCATCTTATTAATTTTATCCAGATTTTTATAGCGGCGACCTAAGGCTTGCCATGCTTCCCGATGAGTGGGTAATAATGAAACGACTTTCTCATACTGTTCTATAGATACTTGTATTTTTCCCCATTCTTCATTAATCCGGGCCTCTTGATAAAGCGCATCAACCAGAGATTCATTCAGATTATATGCTTTTTGGAGAAATATCATAGCTTCAGATAATTGTCTGTCTTCCAGAAGAGCTCTGCCATGCCAATAATTAGCCTCGCCCGAATCAGGTCTTATCTCCAGAAGTTGCGCTGACGATTTTTGCGTTCTCGGCCAATCTTCAAGAATAGAAAAATAGGAAATTATATCCAGAGCCTTCTTCTCATCGGAGAGGGCCCCAGGGAAAGCAACCTGGAATAACCGGACCGCTTCTCTATTCAGTCCCAGGGCAGCATATTCCCGACCCAGTTGAAAGAAATCGTAGGGTTTAATCCCCATTAGTTCATCCATTCGGGACGGACGATACCACGCCACCAATGCCTTCGACCGGCGGACTACATGGTCATCATTCTTATTTTCCAACCACTGAGCCCGGGTAGAGTAATAGGCATACGCGATAAAATCGTAGATGCGGCCTGGGATATTATATCCTGGGGCCTTAATTAGGGGAGGGGTATAGCAAAGATAACTAATTAGAATAACACCAAACAAGGCCGCCAATGTAACAACGATGTAGGCTTTTTTTTTTGCCTTCATAAAATGTTAAATCTCAAACGCCGAAGCTCATCCGCCGTAACAGCTGCTGCTATGTTTTCGATAATACGGATGCT
>Ga0307929_1002906_pt1 | contig 10462 bp, 7 predicted proteins | sample AceLakmetage1330_FD_203160 | JGI IMG/M metagenome (GOLD analysis project Ga0307929, IMG submission 203160) | Saline water microbial communities from Ace Lake, Antarctica - #1330 | ecosystem: Environmental > Aquatic > Non-marine Saline and Alkaline > Saline | place: Antarctica: Ace Lake...
ACAACCCACGTTGGTAAAGACGCGATGCATCGCGTCTCATCAGCCACCGCATCTGTTGTGCGGTTTGGAGACGCGATGCATCGCGTCTCTACGATGTGCCATCTGTCATCATAATGAAAAATAAAAATCATCACAATGAAAACAAATAGCAACACAGCCAAACTGCGCTTTCCCGGATTTGCCAGCGGATCGTTGGTAAAGACGCGATGCATCGCGTCTCTACGATCGTCCCATAGTCATCATAATGAAAAATAAAAACCATCACAATGAAAACAAATATTAACATACCCAAACTGCGCTTCCACGGTTTTGCCAGCGCATCGTTGGTAAAGACGCGATGCATCGCGTCTCTACGATGTACCATCTGTCATCATAATGAAAAATAAAAACCATCACAATGAAAACAAATATTAACATACCCAAACTGCGCTTTCCCGGATTTGATGGGGAATGGGAAAATCATACAATGGGAAGTCTGTATTCTTTCAGAGTTACCAATTCATTTTCACGTGAGAATTTGAATTATGAGGATGGGAAAATAAAGAATATTCATTATGGAGATATTCATACAAAATTTCAAACGCTTTTTAATGTGGCAAAAGAATCTGTTCCTTTTATAAATCCTGAAATTTCGATAGATAGGATTGCAGAAGAAAATTATTGCCAGGAAGGGGATTTGATTCTTGCTGATGCTTCCGAGGACATAAACGATGTGGGTAAGTCAATTGAATTAGTCAAGCTCAACAATGAAAAAGTATTATCTGGTTTACATACAATTTTAGCAAGACCAGCATTTAAAGTTTTGATCATTGGCTTTGGAGGATATCTTTTCAAGTCAAATAAGGTTAGGACTCAAATACAAAAAGAATCTCAAGGCTCGAAAGTTTTAAGTATTTCATCAACTCGTCTTTCAAGAATTTCATTGGCGATACCCGAAAAACCCGAGCAGCAAAAAATAGCCTCTTTCCTCACCACAGTAGATTCCAGGCTTAGCCAACTTAAAAAGCAAAAAGCCCTTTTGGAGCAATACAAAAAAGGCGTGATGCAACAAATCTTTTCCCAACAAATTTATTTTAAACAGGATGATGGAAGCGATTTTAAAGAGTGGGACTGGAAACATGGAAACGAAATTTTTGAAAGCATCTCAAATAAAAATCATTGTAGCGATTTACCAATCCTGGCAATAACTCAGGAACAAGGTGCGATACCAAGGGATTTTATTGATTTTAATATTTCTGTAACGAGTAAGAGCATTGAGTCCTATAAAGTTGTTGAGGTTGGCGATTTTATCATCAGCTTACGATCATTTCAAGGGGGTATTGAATACTCAAATTACAAGGGCATTTGTAGCCCGGCATACATAATATTGCGCCCAGCCATCCAAATTGATGAAATCTTTTTCAAGTACTATTTTAAAACACCAGGGTACATTAAAAGGCTGACAAAAAACCTTGAAGGAATTAGAGATGGTAAAATGATTAGTTACAAATATTTTTCAGAAGTTAAGTTGCCATGTCCATCTATTAATGAACAAGCCAAAATCGCCAATTTCCTTTCATCCATTGATAAAAAAATAAATCAGTGCAGCAGCCAAATCGAAAAAACCGAGCTTTGGAAAAAGGGCTTGCTGCAGCAGATGTTTGTGTAAAAAAGTTAAAAATGATAGAACTTGTTGTGAATTCAAAAAATGATGTTATTTTTGCAGTAACAGTACCCGTTTTGCATACCATAAGAACTGCAAGCGGGTCATTTTTTTTAACACCCTCCCTATGATAAATAAACCTGCCTACAATGTTATTGATCAGACAAACCTACTCAAGTCCCGGGGAATGCTTTTTAGGGATGAGGTTAGAGCAGCCTCCATATTAAAAAACATCAGCTATTATCGCCTCAAGGGCTATTGGTGGGATATGCAGATCGACTGTAAGAATCATTCTTTTGAAGCCGATTCGTATTTTGAGGATGTTGTAGAGCGGTATAATTTTGACAGACAGCTTCGCCTAATCTTATTTGATGCTATCGAACGAATTGAAATTGCCTTACGTACAAAGATGGTTTATTATCTCTCTTTATCCTATGGCGGATTATGGTACAAAGATGCAACATTGTTTAACCAAACATTAGTTTCAGGGAACAGTATTACTTTTCATTCAAAAATTATACAAGATCTCAGGATAGAGTTTACAAGGAGTCAGGAAGTATTTATAAAAGATCACCGAACTCGCTATCCCAATGACGATCCGGACGCATGGAAAATATTGGAGATCGCATCGATGGGAAGCCTTTCAAAATTGTATAAAACCCTCAAGCACCAATTACCAGAGAAATCAATAATCGCTAAGGAGATGGGTTTAAATATACATACTGAACTCTCAAGTTGGCTGGAAGCTATCACCTACACAAGAAATATTATTGCTCATCATTCAAGGTTATGGAGTAGAAATATGGTGAAACAACCGATTGAAAAGATTAATAATCCAATCGGCATTTGGTTGAATAGCCCCTTGAAACCTGTCCAAAGGAAAAGACCCTTTTTAGTTATTTCCTGCATGTTATATTTATGCAATCATGTATTGTTAGATCATAAGATTAAAGAAAAAATTCTAATGTTGATAAAAGATTACCCAAAAATACCAATTTATAAACTTGGGTTTTTGGATGATTGGGATGAACAACCGATTTGGAAATAAAATGAGCAAACAGCCCGAACAAATACTCGAAGACAACCTGATAAAGCAGCTTCAAACGCTGGGGATGATAATAACAGAAGGCATAAAAAATACAAATTATGAACTTTGAAATTTACTGCGACGAAAGTGGCTTAGAGGCATTAACCCGCCAGGATGCCCACCTTTATACTGCTATTGGAGGTATCTGGATGCCCGAAACATTCAGGTCAGAATTTAAAGCCTCGATGAATAGTATTAAAACCAGGCATAAGGTGTTTGGCGAACTGAAATGGAAAAAGGTTTCGCCGGCTTATCTTGATTTGTACCAGGATATTGTTCATTTCTTTTTTTCCACACCACAATTACGCTTCCGTGTTATTTTAATTGAATCTAAAATTGTGGATCACTACACATTTAACAATCAGGATGCTGAACTTGGCTTTTACAAATTTTATTATCAGCTTTTGCATCATTGGATACTCGATTTTAATAATTACGATATTTTCCTTGATCTAAAAATAAACCGGGATAAGGGAAGGTTAAGTCACCTAAAACAAGTGTTGACAAATTCAAACCTTACCTCAAAAATAAATATTGTCCAGGCCTTGCCTTCCGAGCAATCTTTAGGAATTCAGTTAGCCGATTTATTTACAGGAATTGTTGCGGCTAAGTTCAATAATGAGATAAGAAGCACAGCAAAAAAATCCTTAATTCGCCTTGTTGAAGATAAAATCAAACATGCTATTGGCCCAACATCCAAAGGGGAAGAAAAGCTCAACGTTTTCAAGATTAATCTAAAAGGCGGGTGGTGATGGCTTATCAAAAAATTAAACCCCACAAAATGACGGAGGTTGAACTCCGCAAAATCTGGAAAGATGAGTATTGCGATCAGGAAATTCAAACTTTTGATGACATAGAAGTGCTTTTCTTTGAAGAAATGTTTGATCATGTATTTTTTGAAAGCTTGAACCGAAAAGTAAACGACAAATCTATATTATCTTTTAACCGACTTGAAAAAATATATTGGATCAAGGATACCTTGAATGATCCAACTGCAATTCTTAAAATGGGATGGGATAGAAAGAAAAAACAGTATTATGATAATCGAAGGGTGGCGATAGTAAAAGGTAATTTTGTGGTCGTAATTATTTTAACAGGTTTGTTAAAGGCTAATTTTGTTACTGCTTATGAAAAAAATGATATTGAAAATATTTTAAATTCTCCGGATTTTGAGAAGACACAAAAATATTTTGGGGACAGGCAGGCATAAAAAAAACGTTGATACGGTTCAACGTTTAAGACCTTTGTAGATTCCAGACCAATGGTAAAGAACGCTGCAAAAATAGTATCATAATTAGATAAAACCAAGTTATTTACAAATTTTGTAATATATTTTAGTAATCCTTAACAGGAAACAATGAGCAAACAACCCGAACAAATACTGGAAGATAACCTTGTAGCCCAACTCCAAACGCTGGAATACACCTTTGTGCCCATCCGAAACGAAAAGACACTCTTGGCTAACCTGAAAACACAGCTTGAAAAACACAACAAGATTTCGCTTTCTGACAGTGAGTTTGAAAGCGTTGTAAATATCCTGAGCAAAGGCTCCGTTTTCGTCAAAGCAAAAATACTTCGCGAAAAACAGCATATCATCCGCGACAATGGCGATAGCCTCTATTTCGAATTTATTGAAATGGAAAACTGGTGCCAGAACCAGTTTCAGGTAACGCGTCAGGTAAGCAACGAAGGCACATACAAAAACCGCTACGATGTTACGCTGCTCATCAACGGGCTGCCCCTGGTGCATATCGAGCTTAAACGCAGGGGCATCGAACTCAAAGAGGCCTTTAACCAGATCAACCGCTACCAGCGTCATTCGTTTGCGGCTTCCACGGGCTTGTTTCAGTACGTGCAGATATTTGTAATCAGCAACGGCGTAAACACAAAATATTACGCCAACAACAAGTACCAGTCGTTTAAGCAAACTTTTTATTGGAGCGACCAAAACAACCAAATCATCAGCCAACTCGAACAATTTGCTTTCACTTTTTTGGATACCTGCCATGTTTCCAAGATGATTTGCAAATATGTGGTGCTGAGCGAAGCCCACAAAATACTGATGGTTTTGCGCCCCTACCAGTATTACGCCGTGGAAGTATTGGTAGATCGCGTGGTAAATACTCAAAAGAATGCATACATCTGGCACACCACCGGGTCGGGAAAAACGCTGACCTCCTTCAAAGCCAGCCAGATATTGATGCGCCTGCCCCAGGTACACAAGGTGGTTTTTGTGGTCGATCGCAAGGATTTGGATTACCAAACCAGCAAGGAGTTCAACAGCTTTAGCAAGGGCAGCATCGACGGCACCGACAACACCCGGGCTTTGGTAGGGCAGTTTGCCGATGACACCAAACTCATCGTTACCACCATTCAAAAGCTCAACAACGCCATCAGCAAAAAGCGTTACGAACGCAGGATGGAAAAGCTGAGAGATGAGCGGGTCGTATTTATTTTTGATGAGTGCCATCGCTCGCAGTTTGGCGAAACCCACGCCCGCATCTGCGAATATTTTAACAAGAACCAGCTTTTTGGATTTACCGGCACCCCAATTTTTGCAGATAACGCCGTAAAAAATGAAATGGGCAAACGCACCACCGCCGAATTGTTTGGCGATTGTTTGCACAAATATGTAATTACCGATGCCATCAGGGATGAGAATGTGCTGAAATTTGCGGTGGAATATGTGGGCAGATACCGGCGCAAAGAAACGGCCACCGAAATCGACATCGAGGTGGAGGACATTGATAAAAAGGAATTGATGGAATCGCCGAAAAGGCTCGAAAAGATCGTCGATTATATCCTGGCGCACCACGAGCGCAAAACCCACAGCAAGGAGTTTACCGCCTTGTTTTGTGTAAACAGCATCGAAACCCTGATTAAATATTACGATCTGCTGAAAGCCAAAAAGGAAGAGGGGCTGCATAAACTGAGGGTGGCTACCATATTTAGCTATGCTGCTAACGAGGATGATAAAATGGCCGATGGCTCCATTCCCGAAGAATTATCCATTGCCGCCGAAGCCAAAGTTTTGTATGGCCTGGCCGCACACAGCCGCGAAAAGCTGGACGAATACATCGCGGATTACAACACGATGTATGGCACGGCATATTCGACCCACGACAGCCAATCGTTTTACAATTATTACAACGATATTTCAAAAAGGATCAAGGATCGCGAACGGGTGGATTTTCAGGAAAAGGACAGAGTGGATATTTTGTTGGTGGTAAATATGTTCCTCACCGGCTTTGATGCCAAAAAGCTAAACACGCTGTATGTGGATAAAAATCTGAAATACCACGGGCTGATTCAGGCTTATTCCCGAACCAACCGGATTTTGAATGAGCAAAAATCACAAGGCAATATCGTGGTATTTCGCAACCTGAAGAAGAATACCGATGATGCCATTGCCTTGTTTTCGGATAAGGATGCCAAAGAGCTTATCATCATGGAGCCTTACGAGGATTATGTGAAAAAATTTGGCGAAGCATTTATCCACTTGCTAAAGATTGCACCCACCGTAAACAGCGTGAACGACCTGAAGGATGAAATCGAGGAGCTTGAATTTATCAAGGCTTTCAGGGAACTGATGCGCCTGAAAAATGTGCTTACCACCTTCTCTGATTTTAGCTTTGATGACCTGGCGATGCAGGAACAGCTTTTTGAGGATTACAAAAGCAAATACCTCGACCTTTACGACAAGGTAAAAAGCAATCACCAAAAAGAGGTTGTTTCGATATTGGAGGATGTGGACTTTGAGCTGGAGCTGATCCACCGCGATGAAATCAATGTTGCCTATATCCTGAAGCTGCTGGCACAACTCAAAAAAGCCGATGAAGGCGATAAGGCAAAACACCATCAGGAGATCATGGATATGCTGGCGGGTGAAGTGCAGTTGCGAAGTAAAAAGGAGCTTATCGAAAAGTTTATCCAGGACATGCTGCCACAAATAGCAGATGCGGATGATATTCCGGATGCCTTCGAGAAATTTTGGAACGAGGAACAAATTGCTGCGCTGGTCAAATTGTGCAAAGAAGAAAATCTGGATTCGGATAAGGTGGAGAAAATAGTCGAGAAATATCTTTTTGCCCGGCGCGAGCCTCTGCGTGATGAGTTGCTTGATTTGATTGAAGGGCAAAAGCCCAAAGTGCTGGAACGCAAAAAAACCGGCGACCGGATTTTAAAAAAGATACTCCGCTTTGTGGAGACTTTTATGAGTTGGGTGGTGATGAATTAAACATTACAAACAGACGCGTGGGGATTTGAACAGACGCATGGGGATTTGTACAGACGCGTGGGATATTTGTACAGACGCGTGGGATATTTGTACAGACGCGTGGGAATTTGTACAGACGCGTGGGAATTTGTACAGACGCGTGGGAATTTGTACAGACGCGTGGGAATTTGTACAGACGCGTGGGAATTTGTACAGACGCGATGCATCGCGTCTCTACCCCCAATCCATTGGCCAACGCGTATCACGGCCATGCGGATGGGATTTGCACAGACGCGTGGGGTATTGCACAGACGCGATGCATCGCGTCTCTACCCCCCCAATCCATTTATCAATACGCATCATTGCCCATTTTTTCGGATTGTATGATGTAGGTGTAACACATTGCTAAAATAAAAAAGACCATTGCTGTTTTAGCGATGGTCTTTTGTGTTTTTGTCGGAGTGGGGAGACTCGAACTCCCGGCCTCTTGACCCCCAGTCAAGCACGCTACCAACTGCGCCACACCCCGAAAAAAAATTAAAATAAAAGAACACACTCGAACTCAAGGCCTTCCCGCTTTCTGGGGGACACGCTATCCCGATTTTCTTAAAAATCTTCGATTTTTTTTTGAAAATCGTGGATCCTCGAAAAATTACAGAATCGAAGATTCTTATTTTTCGGGACTAACTGCGCCACACCCCGAAATATTTCCGTTAAGCGGCTGCAAAAGTAAAGTTTTTTTTATTGCCAATGAAACCTGAAGAAAGTTTTTTGAAAAAAATTACGCTTCTCCTACCGAAAACCCAAACATCCATAGCAAAATCAAAAAGTTAAGTCTATTATCTGCAAACTCCTTACTTTTGTGCAAAATTATTGATGTATGATAAAAGCCGAAAATATTCATAAATCGTATGGCGACCTGCATGTATTGAAGGGCATCGATTTGGAAATACCCAAAGGTGAGGTGATTTCGATTGTGGGTGCCTCAGGGGCGGGGAAGTCCACGCTGCTGCATATCCTGGGTACCCTCGACCGGGCCGACCAGGGAATACTCTCCTTCGACAATATCAACGTGCAAAGCCTTTCGGAGCGCAAGCTGTCGGAGTTTCGTAACCGAAGTATTGGCTTCGTTTTTCAATTTCACCACCTTTTGCCCGAGTTTACGGCACTCGAAAATGTTTGCATACCTGCTTTTATCGGCAATACTTCCAGGGCAAAGGCGGAAACAAGGGCAAAGGAATTGCTCGATTTTCTGCATCTGGCAGATCGTTCGCATCACAAGCCTGCCCAGCTTTCGGGCGGGGAGCAGCAGCGCGTTGCCGTAGCTCGTGCGCTGATCAACGAACCGTCAGTAATCCTGGCCGATGAACCCTCGGGCAACCTGGACTCAAAATCGGCTCTCGAACTGCACAAGCTCTTCTTCGACCTGCGGGATCAATTCAGGCAGACCTTTATCATCGTTACGCATAACGCGGAATTAGCAGACATGGCCGACCGAAAATTAACCATCGCCGATGGAAAAATCAAATAGTTGTTCCCATCCCAAGGCAGCAGGCAATAATTTGCCCTTCACGCTGTTAGTAGAAAGATTATCAAAAAATGGGGTTTTACAATCGCTATCAGTCATTTAACCAAGCAATCCAGGGTATGCTGCTCAATACGAATATCTTTAAAATAAAATACTTCCTGCTCTTGTTTTTCTTCTTGATTTCTCTTGCTGTTTTTTCGCAGGATGTCGGTGCAGACTATAATACAAAACTGAATCAGGCGGAAAAGTTCTTTTTCGAGAAAAATTATTCCGAGGCCAAAAAAGCCTTCAAAGCTGCCCTAAAGATTAAACCCAACGAAAAGCATCCTGCTTCCCGCATCAGCGAAATCAATACTATTTTGGGTATTGAAGAAGATAGTTCGGATGATTTTTCGCAACTGGTGACCGAAGCCGATGGACTTTATAAATCCGGTAAGCTCGAAGAAGCTCTGGATGTTTTTAAAAAGGCCAACGCCCTTAATCCCAACGATGATTATACGGCGGAGCAAATACTTGAGATTTATTCCACCATCCGTCAAAACACTAACCTGAATGCCGATTATACCCGTTTGATCGACAAGGGCAAGGAATATCTTGCTTCCAGAAAACCGGACAAAGCCAGGGAAGCCTTTGTTGAAGCCCTGGCACTAAAACCATCCGAAAACTTTCCTGCCGAACAAATTGCTGAGATTGATGCCCGGCTGCTTATTAAAAAAGAATACGATGCTGCCATCGAAAAAGCCGATGCACTTTACATTGATAAAAAATACGAAGAGGCTAAAACTGCTTATGCTGATGCCGGGAGTATCAAGCCTGACGAAGATTATCCCAACAGCATGATTGGCCGGATTGAAAACTTGTATGAGGAGCTGGAGCAAAAATACCAACGCTTTGTAGAAAACGGGGACAATTATTTTGATGAAGAAAAAAATGCGCTTGCTCTGGAGGAGTTTAAACGCGCCAATGCGCTAAAGCCGGAGGAAAGCTACCCGGAGGAGATGATTGCCACCATTGAGGGTTTAATCAGCGGGAACACAGAAACCCTGGCCGCTTACGATGAAGCCATCACCACCGGAGATCAGTTTTTTGAAATTGGGAATTATGAATCCGCGAAAGCGAAATACGAAAATGCCGCAAGCCTGAAACCCGAGGAAACTTATCCGCAAGGCAAACTCACAGAAATTTCAACTTTGCTGACGGGCATAGCCGAAACCCAGGTTGCTTATGAGGAAGCCATCACCGCCGGAGATCAGTTTTTTGAAATTGGTAATTATGAATCCGCGAAAGCGAAATACGAAACTGCCGCAAGCTTGAAACCCGAGGAAACTTATCCGCAAGGCAAACTCACAGAAATTTCAACTTTGCTTACGGGCATAGCCGAAACCCAGGTTGCTTATGAGGAAGCCATCACCACCGGAGATCAGTTTTTTGCCAGCGAAGATTACGCATCCGCGAAAGCGAAATACGAAACTGCCGCAAGCCTGAAACCCGAGGAAACTTATCCGCAGGAAAAACTCACAGAAATATCCACGTTGCTCGCAGGCCTGGCCGAAACTCAGGCCGCTTATGAGGAAGCCATCACCAACGGAGATCAGTTTTTTGCCAACGAAGATTACGCATCCGCGAAAGCGAAATACGAAAATGCTGCAAGCCTGAAACCCGAGGAAACTTATCCGCAGGAAAAGCTTACCGAGATTTCAACTTTGATAGCAGGCATGGCCGAAACCCAGGCGGCTTATGAGGAAGCCATCACCGCCGGGGATCAGTTTTTTACTAACGAAGATTACACATCCGCGAAAGCGAAATACGAAAATGCTGCAAGCCTAAAACCCGAAGAAACTTATCCGCAGGAAAAACTCACAGAAATCTCAACCTTAATCGCAGGCATGGCCGAAACCCAGGCGGCTTATGAGGAAGTCATCACTGCCGGAGATCAGTTTTTTGCCAGCGAAGATTACACATCCGCGAAAGCGAAATACGAAAATGCTG
>Ga0307929_1002907_pt1 | contig 10460 bp, 9 predicted proteins | sample AceLakmetage1330_FD_203160 | JGI IMG/M metagenome (GOLD analysis project Ga0307929, IMG submission 203160) | Saline water microbial communities from Ace Lake, Antarctica - #1330 | ecosystem: Environmental > Aquatic > Non-marine Saline and Alkaline > Saline | place: Antarctica: Ace Lake...
CCTGGAGACTATACTACCGACTAATGTCCAAGGCAAAATGATAAATACAAATTGCTTTAGCAACTACTTCAATTTCTCCTTCAATGCTTCAATATACTTTCGCGACACAGGAATTTTTTCGTGACAATTTTTCAATTTCACAATCAGTCCCTGGGCATTTCCATCCACATTTTCTATCTGGTCGAGGTTGATGATATAACTTCGGTGGCATCGTATTAATGGCGGGAAATACTCGCTCAACATCGATTCGGCATTTACCAGGGTATTCCTGATTAACGAGTGTTGCAGCTTACCTTCTTCCATAAAATACACATCAAGATAGTTGCCATCAGACCTTACAAACAGAAAATCATCGTGCATCACTTCCACCGGTTCATCACCCTGATTGGTCGAAGTTAACTTCAACACTTTCCCAGAAAGATGTTGATGATCATGTTTACTGCTATCAACAATACTTGCATTCACCAAGCCTGCTTCCTTCAGGTTATTCTTAAGATATCGGTTGTACGAGAGTAAAGTCCATGCTGTGATCGGAAAAAGCCCGATAAGTAAAGTAAATGCCTGGAAAGAAATTATGCCAAACAACCAATTGTTGGCAACATTAAAATATATCCCCGAATAAAAATAGTTGCCCAGGCCGATAACAAAAACAATCATCAGCAGATTAAGGATTTCTTTGCCCACAGTCCAGTTCTTTTCGCAAAAAAAACTTTTTGCAATAAAGGGAAAAACATACAAGTAAAATAGCAGGGCAGCCATTGTTACCAGGCCATAGCCAAGCAAAAACAAACTCTTGTATTTAATATTTAGCTGGTTTAGCCCAAAGGGTTGAAAAAGAAATATAAACAAGCCAACAAAAATGCCGGACAATAATACCATCCTAAATTTAGACAGTGAATATGCTTTGTATGGATAGGGTTTGTTGAGGAAATTCATTGAGCGTTTATGAGGAATTACTTTACTTTAAAATTCAGGCAAAAGTAAGCAACAATTTGTTCGCGGAATTATTAATTTACTTTTAAAAAAATCGCTACTCAATTTACAAAATGCAAATAAATAGAAAAATAATTATCTTTGACAAAATCATCAAAATGAAACAAATATTATTGAACGTTCCTGATACAATTGAATTAGACGACAGGGAAGCAAAAATGCTACTTGCCTCCAGGCTGTTTGAAAAAGGCCGACTCACTATGGGACAAGCAGCTGATATGGTGGGCCTATCAAAAAGGGCTTTCATGGAAATCCTTGCTGACTATGATGTTTCCATATTCAATTATCATCCATCCGAACTTGATAATAAAATAGAAAATGCCCGGGATTATAGTATCTGATACCAGAAATTCTTGAAGAAATAAGGAGAACTAACTTTAGAATAAGCGAGAAAATAATGAAGGACGCAAAAACAAAAAGTGGGAAATAGTCTTATCCAAATAATAATCTAACCAAAAAAAAAACCGGCTATAACAACCAGGCTCTATCATTAAAAATTCGGGTATTTATTTAGCTGGTATAGAAATGAAGATACTCTTTTGTGCAAATAAGTTCAATTGTGTCATTTATCCGCCAGCCGGCGGATGTCATTAATTGTCATTTGCGCTTCGCGCGTCATTTATTTTTGAAACAAATGACTACAAATGACCATCAATGACAACCAATGACTTTTAATTGGAAAAAGATTTTAGTATTAACAAATCTCTCAACCACCTAATTCAGTTTTACTTCAATCCCAAAACCTCAGGTCCTTGTATAAATACAATATCCACTGGAATGCCGCCCTGGTTAATCCTATCTAGATCGGCTTGTAGTTCAGGAGTAACTTTTCCATCTTTGGCAATCCAGGCTTTGGCAGCTTCATAATCTCCTTCACCTTGCATGGCCTGAATCTTATCCACTAAAATATTAATGGCATTTTCCATTTTGTCGGCGTTAACGGTATAATAGCCGTCATCATTTTTGGTAAACGCTTCCTGCTCCTGGAAAAACGCAAAACGCATCATGTTGGCTTTTCCGTGGGCACTGGCTGTACCAAAACGGCTTGAACGGAAGATACCTGCAAAGAAAGTTACATAATTGTCCATTAGTTCGCCTTCGGTGATTTCGCCCATCTCGCGCATTTTCACAACCAGCCACAAGCCCATAATATCAGCCTTCCCTTCTTCAATGGAGGAATAAGTTTCTTTTAGAGCCTCACGGGCAGTTCCTTTTCCGTTGATGGTATTTTTCACGCCCATTCCGTGTGATACTTCATGGAACATTGTATTTGCAAAAAAGGCATCGAAGGTGACATGCTTTTGTTGTTCAGGAGTAATCAACATTTCAGAAATTGGCACCAGGATTTTATCAAACTTAGCCCGCATTGAATTTTTTAGCTGAAGCTTGCGTGTTCCTTTTTCTGCATGTACTTTGGGATCATTAGGCAGGTTTATAGCAATGGTTTTGCTACCGGCGTTGCAATCGCCACCATAATAAACCACGTCGTAAGCATTCAGGTCAGAATCTGAACCGGGAATATCCTGTTTGTACTTTTCGTCAGTCGGGACTTCTCTTTGTAGGTCGGGCAACATGGCGGCAAACTTCGATAACCTTTTGCTCCACTCAGTGTCTTTAATAAGAATGAAGGATTCGTAGGCTGCTTTGTATCCAAACAACTGGTCTTCGTAATTCTCGATGGGGCCAACAACAAAGTCGATATTTGAAGTCTTCATGTCCATCCAGGCCAAATCGCTTTGAAAATAATCGTCAGTTAGCAATGCATCTGCCCTTAAGGTCAGGTATTTTTTCAGGTCTTCGTTTTCGGCAATGTTGGCTGCTTTGCGCAAAAGTGCAGCAGCTTTTTCAAGTTCCGATTTGTAAGCTTCGTGATACCAAACCACTTTAAGATTACCATCACTATCACGACGGATTAAAGTATAAAGGCTTCCTTTATTTGGATCTTCAAGTGCTTCGAATTCCTCCTTGGTCATATCTTCGGGGTAAAAATTTGCGCCGGCAGGCTTAGGACCAACATTGGTTAGGTATGCTTTGTTATTGTTCAATCTGTCCCAGGGGCCGTACTGAATGTGTGCAAATTTTTTGGCATCTGCATCTTTAACCCTTTCCAGGAAATCTTTTTTATTGCCAATGGCTTGCTTCCAGTAAATAGCTTCCATGATTTTTGCTGCATCAAACAGGTAAGGAAGGATTTCCTTTTCCTTTTCGGTTAAATGGCTGATGTCGGCGGTTAGGGTGAAAGGCGCGAACTCATTTAGTTTTTCACTCATATCGATGCCAGGCAATGGTGCAAAATCGACACCCTGAGGAATGATACCTGCCCGTTGGCTTTCGATAGATTCGGGACAAAGCCCTCCACACGAAGTAATTATCAGTGCTAAAACAAACAAAACAGAAAATGCTGTAATCTTTTTCATTTTATAAATATTTATTGGATTTGAAGTTGACGGCGAAATTAAGGATAATCAGTGAATTAATTATCAAAGCAAAATAGAAAGGGTGAACAACAAATTTCTACTATTTAATATAGATTGCGAAATTATGAATCCTCTACGAGGATTATTTAACTGCTTTTATCCCATTTAACTACAATTCTGAAACCTCTACGAGGTTTAAACCATTTTCGTTGAACTTATTAAATCTTTTGCTGTAGCATGTCTTTTTTTCGAATGCAACCATGAACAGACAAAATTTCTAAAAGCCAGACATTCACTGGATATGAAATTTCCATACCTAAAGATATCTTGTCAGCATAGCCTCGTGGATAATTCGATTTTTGGCGAACAACCTCGTAGAGGTTATATAATTGTAACAATTTGGCAGAAAAGAAAAATGGTAATCCTCGTAGAGGATTCATAAAACCATGGGAATTAGGTAAAACGAAATATATGGTACACCCAAATATAAAAAGCCCTGCAATAAATTACAGGGCCCAAAACTTGAATTTACCCTACATCTTTGTATGGAATAAATCCCTTCGGAGTCTTACCATTCAAAGCTTGCCTTGGATTATGGTATTCCTTGCTGTCGTAAATATACTTTAGGAGTTTGTCGCGGCACTCGGGTTCGGCAAGGTGGGCGATACCTACTGCATGTTCGGCAATGCTTAAGCCACGAGGATTAAAAGCACCGTGCTCGGTAACAATAACTACAGGGTCGGCTGAAATGGCTGTGGTAGTGATTCCCTCGGGGCATTTGGCCATAATTTTGCTTTCACCTTTCGAGGTAGTCGATTTCATGGCGATGATAGGAATTCCATGCTTTGAAAGGTATGACCCGCGCAAAAAATCAGCCTGCCCCCCGATACCACTGTAAATACTTGTAGCATTCAGCGAGTCTGCCCAAACGTTGCTGTGCAAGTCCACACCAATGGCACTGTTAATGGCAAGCATTTTGGGCATCCTGGCAATGTTTGGAATATAGTTGGTAATCTCTGATGGCCTGCTTTGGATTGAGCTGTTAAAATCCATCCAGTTGTATCCTTCCTCGTCATTTGCCAAAAAAATTGAAGCACACGAAAAATTAAAATCAAGGAATTTGTTGGTAACATTTCCGTTGACAACCAATCTGCGCATGGCATCTGCGAACAACTCGGAGTGAATACCCAAATCCTTGATCCCTTTTCTAATAATCGCATCAGTAACTGCTTCGGGTACTTCACCAATACCATATTGAAGGGTACATCCATCCGACACATATAATTCGGTAATAAGATGTCCGATTTTTGCAGCGCGTTCATCAGGCTGATGTACAGGGCTACTGGGCAGGTTGTAATTAGTATCAAGCAAAAAATCTATCTTCGACGCATGAATGGTTGTCCCCATTACAAAAGGCATTTTGGCGTTGCGCTCGGCAATGATGGTCCCACCCTGGGCAAGACAAGCATCAATGGCACCTTTAACACCCTCAACAGTTGTCCCATAACTATAATTCCCTCCATTGTCGGGGCCTGCCACACTCATAAAAATTACGTTCGGTTTTACATATTCACGCATCTGGTTGGCAATATCCGAAAGGTGGATAAGCTGGTAAGATGCCCGGCCGGTATTCATGGCTTCGCGCGAATAGGGACCATTGAATATCACACGATGGGTAATGCGTTCGCAGGTTTCTGATGAGAATAATTTACCTATATCACCCAAAATCAAAACGCTGAGCATTGCAACATTTTTTATGGATCTATCTTCTGCTATGTGGCGCAACAGCACTTGAGGTGTGGCAGCATTACCTGATGTGTAAATAATGCTTCCCTCAGGGATATTTGTAGAATTTATAGCATCTTCTACCCTACTTACAATTTTCATTTAGAATATATTTTTTTGTTTTTTATCTTGCTGTTAATTAATTAACAGCAAAAGTAAATTATTATTCTAACCTGCTAAATAAAAAAAGGGAAAGTTGGGATTGTTTATAATTATTTGAGCGAAAGGCAAATTTCACTCATAACTCATTGGCCTGATTTTATGCATCCTCTACGAGGATTTGCTTGATTCTTTCTTGGTACATTGTTACAATTATGGAACCTCTACGAGGTTATGCACTAAATTTTGAACCGTCCCCTAAACTATATTGTTTGGGTGTTGCCAGGAGGGAGTTACTATTAAAGGTAGTGAACATTTAGTTCACTCCGAAAAGTCAAAAAAAAACTTGCCATCAAAACACTAAAACACGAAGGGCCACAAAAGAATGAAAATAGTCTTTCGGAAGTTTTAATAAATTTAAGAACAGTGGTTTATACCTCGTAGAGGTTTCAGAATTGTAGGAAATAGGATAGAGGCAATTAAAAAATCCTCGTTGAGGATTCATAGTTTGTTATTAATAAGTGGGGGGGGAGATTTGTAGTTCACCCAATCAAACCAGGGAAGGACAAATTCATTTCACCCAAATCTTATCGGTTGAACTCCCATGACAATTGTTGCAATCGCCGGATGTAATGGGGTCGTTCATTACGCGTACATCTCCCGAAGCGCCTTCAATCATGGCAAAAAGCCCATCACCCCAATTGATATTTTCGGTGGTGAAAAAATTCCCATTGGCATCTATCTCAACCACAAACCAGGGTACAGTAGGTGAAGCCGGGTTAACCGTCAGGATAAGGTACCCATTGGCTTGCGGGCTAATTTGTAAACTATCGTAAACAGAGCCTGCCACCATAAAACAGCCTTCGCCACCTTCGCCATCCTGGTGACAATTCATACAATCCTGCCCGGTTTTGTGGCTTTCGGTTTGCATGTTTTTTGAGATAACTGTTTCACCGCAGCCTTCTTTGTCGCAGGAGGAGAGCATGGTAAAAAGGATTCCGATAAGGGAAATAAAAATTAATGTTGTGGTTTTTTGAGGCATCTTGGAAAGTTTTGTTTACTTATTCAATCGCTATTAACGGCATCTCTCAAATTCTTTAAGTATCGAAATAGAATTCTCCCTGACTAAATCAGACTCCAGTTTTAATTTCTTTTCAAGCAGGAGCCTACTCCGACAAGGGTGAGGATATTCGATTGTTTTGTTGGTATATTTATTTTTTATCTTTTTCATTTTTAATCCTACTCAAAAATCTGATAGGCCATCACCCTGTTATCGAAAAATGTGGGTACAAGCAACAGGTCACTTTTTCCGATAACTTCAATATCTGCGGCGTTAACACTGATAGGTGTGGTATCAAAAAGTACACGGCTATTTCCGCTAAGGTCTGCCAGCTGAACTTTACCAGACCAATCGGAAAAAACAAAATACTGACCCTTCCATATTTCCAGGCCATCAATTCCCCCATCAACTTCAATCACATCTCGGTGACGCTTGTTCTCCAGGTTGACACTTTTTATTTTTCCTTTGGTACCGACGTACAATTCATTATTGAACCAATAAAGCCCATTGCTTCTTTCAAAAGTTCCTTTAGGAAGGAACACATCTATTTTATCACCTTCGAGCAGAAAAATTGCCCCAAGGCCAGAATCGGAAATAAACACCCGGCCCTGGTCATCGATGGTAATATCATTAAGAAATGTTGCACCCTCGGCATCGTAAATGGCGATAATTTCTTCGAGCCGCGTATCAATTTTAACCACCCGGTTTACATCGGCCACAAAAAGTGTATCAGCAATTATGCCCATTCCTTTGGGTGCATGCAGCCCGGTAATCCATTGTAGCTCAACAATATTTCCTTTAATCCCCAGTTTCGAAATAAACCCATTGGAATCTTCCTCGGTTGGGTCACCATTAATATTGGATACATAAATAATATCGTTGGTTGGATCATAAATTACCGATTCGGGCACCTTGAAAACAGCTTCCGTTTCCCAGATCTTTTGGATATTATCGGAATAAAAGGCCTGCGAAAAACTTTGGTTACAAACTATCAGGCTAAGCATCAATAGAAATAGTAGATTTTTCATGCTGCGAATTTTTCTTCAAATATCCGAAAAAAAGTTGCAAGTCGGGTAAAAAAAGTTACAGGTTGCAGGTTGCAGGTTGCAAGAACCTGCAACTTGTAACTTGTAACTTCCAACCTGCAATTAAACGCTAGCTGTCAAACAGTTTTGTGAGGCTTCATAAGCAAAGCTACATCATCAATCCTTTGCCTGATATTCTAAAGAATCGGATAACTGTCTGACAGCTTTGTCCTAAGCCTACTTTTTCTCCCCTTTGGGTGGCGGTGGCGGAGGAGTCCCTGGCTTACTAACTTTAAGTTCATTCTCACCTTTCGGTGGAGGTGGTGGTGCATTTTTGTCAGAATCTGAGTCAGAATCTGAATCCCTGTCTATTTCCTTTTCTCCATTACCAAGGGTAAACTTGATTGGCACATTGAACTGGACACGCACCGGTTTGCCACGCTGTAGGCCGGGTTCCCAGTTGGGCATAGCGGAGACTACCCGTAGTGCCTCTTCATCGCACTCTTTATAAAAGCCTCTCAATACTCTTGTATCGGTGATGCTCCCATCTTTTTCAACGACATAAGTTACATAAACAGTTCCTTGTTTGCCTGCTTTCCGGGCCGATTCAGGGTACTTAATCTCACTTTGTAAATATTTCATTTGGGCATTAATACCACCGGGAAACTTTGGCATAACTTCAACAACAGTAAAAACATCTTCAGCCGGTTTTTTTTGTGGAGTAATTACCTGGGTTTCCTTTTCAACATTACCAGCCTTATCAACCTGCGCCATTGATTGAACCATTGGCGAAGCCGTAAATGCTACCACCAGGAAAAATGCCACCGGTGTAACCAGCAACACTTTGAGCCTGGCCACGAAATTTGATTTGTTTTTTGTCATCATGATAATTCTTTTTTTGATTAATGAATGGTTGAAATTATTTGTGAGTTCGTTAACTTGTATGCCCATGGATTGATGGAGCAGCAGGTTTTGGTAATTCATGGCATCAAAACCCTGCACCAAAACGCCTTCGTCGGCAAGATACTCGTGTATGCTTTTGATTGAATTCCGGTAGAGCCACACCAGGGGATTGAACCATTGAACAATCGTCATTAGTTCGATAATAATCAGATCGATGGAATGCTTCTGGCGGATATGCACCTGCTCGTGCGTGATAATCTCTTTGATGTTCCCCTTATTTACCTCCTTGCGGTTGATAAAGATGAGGTTGAAAAATGAAAAAGGCGCGTAGTTCCTGTCGATAAAAACAATGTTCAATCCCTCTTCACGGGAAATACCGTGTTTATGAACCATTGCAAAAAGTTGCCCAAGTTGAAACAGAAAACGGACCAGGAATATCCCCGCTCCCGTTAAATAGATAATGGTGATGATTTGAAAGGTTGATAAATGATTTAGTAAACTGGTTTGTAGCGTGGTCGCGCTAATAGTCACCACATCCAGCATCACCACAAAGGTGGTTTGTTCAGTTCCATCAAAAGGTAAATTGATTTGCAACAAGGGGAAAAGTAAGGAGAAAATCACCGTTACTACCAGGTAAATCCTGTTCACCATATGAAAGGTATCCTTGCGGAGAAATAGCCAATAAATTCCGTAGAGTAGAATAAGGCTGATTCCTGACTGAAGAAGATATAAGATTAGATTGTTCATTTTATACTATTTTTTGAGATAATTCTATTTTGTTTAATTGTCATTCGTTTTCATTTGGTTTTGCCGTCATTTATTTTAAAATTTCCACACTTGACCATAAATGACCACCAGCTACATTCAATGACAACATTTTATCCAGGGTCGCTATCCCCTCCCTCTGCCATCCGAAACGAAGTGAAGGTTGGCTAGCCGGGGCTTGCCTGCCTCGCCGGCAAGGCGGGCATCCCTTACTTGCCATCCACGACTTTCTAATATTTCAAGTCAATAATTCACCTTTTTATCAAGTTGTTTAAACTTATCCATATCCGCCCGGCCTCCTTCCCGATCACCAACTTTAAATTTAACCACTCCACGGTTGAAGTAGGCAGCTCCTTTTTCAGGACTAATGTCGATGGCTTTGTTAAAATCGTTGATGGCTGATTGGTAAAACTTGATTTTGTAGTGCAGCAACCCACGGTTATTATAAGCCTCCGAAAAATCAGGATCAAGTGCAATGGCCTCTTGATAATCATCTAATGCAGTATAAACAATTCCCATCCTCACCTTAACCATTGCCCGGTTTTGCCAGGCTTCAGCATAGTCCGGGTCGAGGATAATTGCAGAGTCGAAATGTTTTATAGCTTCCTGGTAAAGGCCCATGCGGTATTTTGTTAAACCAAGATTATTGTGTGCCGGTGCATATTCAGGATTTATGGACAACGCTTTTTTGCTATTGCCCAGGGCATCGAAATGTTGTTGGGATTTATAATTGGCCATTCCGCAACTGTTCCAGGCTTCGTAATTGGAAGGATCGAGATAAACCGCCTTGGTGAAATCAACAATCGCACCCCCAAAATATCCTAACTTAAACTTGGCACTTCCCCGGTTTTGCCATGCTGTGGCTATGGTAGGGTTCATTTCGATCACCCTATCGTACAACTCCATGGATTTACGGTAATCGCCGCTTTCGAAAGCCTCGGTTGCATCATAAAATATACTTTCAGCAGAATCAAGTTTGGGTGATACGGCTAAGACAAGCACCAGCCCAATTGCCGAAAACAAAACAATGAGCCACTTGCCACGCCGGGTTATGGGTTCAAAAATCATATCAACTATCTTTTTGTTGTTCGATCTGGTCTTCCATCAGCTGCTTAATCTCCTCCAGTTCCTGAACACTTAAATTGTTCTCACTCGAAAAAAACGAAACCAATTGCTTGTGCGAATTGCTGAAATAATTGCTCAGGAATCCATTTAGATAAGATTTTGTGTAGGTCCTTTTTGAAACCAAAGGGTAATATTGATGGGTTTTGCCATATGCCTTATACGAAACAAACTCTTTTTTTTCGAGGATGCGCACTATCGTAGAAACGGTATTGTAAGCAGGCTTTGGTTCGGGAAATTTCTCCAGGATATCATTCACAAATCCCTTTTCAATCTTCCACAATATCTGCA
>Ga0307929_1002908_pt1 | contig 10459 bp, 6 predicted proteins | sample AceLakmetage1330_FD_203160 | JGI IMG/M metagenome (GOLD analysis project Ga0307929, IMG submission 203160) | Saline water microbial communities from Ace Lake, Antarctica - #1330 | ecosystem: Environmental > Aquatic > Non-marine Saline and Alkaline > Saline | place: Antarctica: Ace Lake...
AGAACCCAACTCTCCAAATATTGAACACGTATGTATCTTGATTTTTGAAATAATTCCGACACTGACAAGTAAAATGCGATTCTCTTAAATGCTTAACTTAATGGCATTACCCTTGAGGGGGAGAAGGCTTTACTTGCTTGGGCGGGTTGGTTTGTCGGGAGGAAAATATCAAAATAATAATAATAATAATCGGAAAGTAAAGACGCGATGCATCGCGTCTTTACCAACAAACACAAAACAACATAATATCATGAAAAAAATAATCAAACTAAGCACAGCACTCATCACGATTACACTATTAACCATCAACTTGTCTTTCGCCCAAACACCTCCACTACCAAACGGCGATGGCGGCAACCCTTCAAGTGGCAGCAACACCCCCGTTGGCGGTGGCGCACCCATTGGCGGCGGACTATTAATTTTGGTAGTGCTGGGCGCAGGCTATGGCGCGAAGAAAGTGTATGATTTTAATAAAAAGAAACTGGCGGAATAAAGCATAATCACTTCCTGACCCTTTTGCAAGTCATCCGATGAATTCCGCCAAACCTTAGTGCCACAGTTCTGAAAATACAGAAAAACTTCTGGGCTATTCATCGGATGACTACATCATACCTATACAAAAACCTAACAGGTTTATCTTTCTGGGCGCAGCACTCCTGCAATAAATCAGAAAGCTCTCATGGGAGGAAACCTGTTAGGTTTAATGCATACCAGTTACCCCGATAGCTATCGGGATTCCGTAAGCCTACACGATTTTGAGTTGAATATGCTTCAGATCGGGGAATAGTCAGGGTTTCACTTTGAGTGAAGCCCTGACTTTATGAACCTTTTGCCAGTCACCCCGTGAATGCTGTTTTGGCCGAAGCACTACTTCCAAAAAAACAGTGCCACGTGCTTGAGTTATTCACGGGGTGACTACTCATCTTTGTAAGGGCTTCACTCTAAGTGAAGGCCTTACTGCTTAATTCCATGGCCAAGCCCGGGCTTTTTTTACCAAGGGCTTTTCGATAAAAATTATCCGTTCATTTTTTTATTAGATTTGCATCAAAAAATATAACGATGAATAATGGGAAAGTATTCCTGTCGGTGATTTTCATTCTGATCTCTTCAGGAATATTTTCGCAGCATCCCGACAATTCAAAACTCCAGAGGGAAAATCCTGCTATTTCCGTTTCTCCCCTTGCTCTTGAAATAGAGCTGGAAGCCGGGCAAACAGCTACCCAAACTTTTACAATTGAAAATTCCGGGGATTCAGCGATAAATTTTAGTTTATCTGCAAGTCTAATCTCACAATTAAAAAATGGAGATCCTAAAAATAACCATTCAAACAATGTGCTGATTTTTAAGGATCGATTTGCATGGAATCTGGATACTAATGTTCCTATACTCGAAAGCCTGGGGGCTATGATTTTGATTGCTTCAAGCGATGAAATGGCTACGATTGAATTATCCACTTTTGATTTAATTATTTTTGAATCTTACCAAACTACAGCATTTTACAACAGCTACCGGGCAAACATTAGCCGTTTTGAATACTTCCTAAACTCCGGGGGTAACATCGAGTTTCATTGTGCCACAAACCCCGCCGATCGAATTCCGAATTTGGAATTTCCGGGAGGAATTAAAACCCTTTCTAACGGCAGTTTTGATACTTACAATTTCGTAACAAATAGCTCACATCCAATTTTAAGAAACCTTCCGGATAGCCTAAAAGGAAATTCGGCCAGCCACGAAGCTTTCAAAAATATTCCTACCACTGCTGACACCTTAACCGTAAATGAATCCGGCCAGCCAACCAGCGTAGCTTATAATTTTGGAGAAGGAAAAATACTGCTCACCGGAATGGCCTGGGAAATTGCTAATAATTCAGATTGGAATTTTGGAGACATCTTACCCAACGCTTTTCAATACATGCTTGGACATTCAGGAAAGCTCGATTGGTTGAGCTGGAATCCGACGGAGGGCACGATACTTCCCGGGGCTTCCCAAATTATCGAAATTGGTTTTGATGCAACAAATCTTTATCCCGGCATTTACCTTGCTGAGATATTGATTAGCATTAACGATACGGAAGAACCTTTAAGCCTTTTAAGCCTCCCCATTACGCTCACTGTAACCGGCCAAAACCCGCCTTTATTGCTGACAGCCTTGCTGGATGAAAATTCAGGGGAAGTTGCCCTGGCCTGGGAATTTCCTGTTAAAGATGCACTTTTGCAGTTCAATATCTATCGAAATGGATTCCTGCTTAATTCCACAAATAGCCTATCATTTACAGATGTTTTATCCATCCCGGGAACTTACGCTTACGAAGTTTCTGCGTTATATGTTGAAGGAGAATCTTTGCCCACCCCTGCCGAAGAAATTATTTGGGAAGGGCTGCCAAACATTTTTGCCACGCCTCTAGTTATTGAGGAGACAATCCAATCAGGGGAAGCCCTAACCAAAAACATCATCATCAGCAATATCGGCGACAGTAAACTTTTTTGGAATGCAGCAATTCAAAAATCTGACTATAGCTCAGAAGGCGGAAATCCAAACTATCAGTCAAACTTTTTGAGTCAGGATAAAATTGAAGAAATCATTTTTAAAAATGAAGCCTTTAAAAATAGTCGGGGCATTCCGGGGATTGACACTGATGAAATTCTCGATGCCCACCCGGGAGGAAGCCGGGATATAATCCTGGTTTGCGTGGTGGACGGCGGGAATTTCAGCACCGAAACTTGGGACTACCTCAACCTGCATTGGGCTGATTACGGCGAACAAGAATTGCTTATCGATTATTCAAGTTTGAGTGGAATTGAATTTTCGTATCCGATTTTGTCAAATTGTGGCGCACAAGTTTTGATGATCGACAACAACTGGAATGCGGAGGAAAGCTATGGTGCTTTAAGCGAGGCGGAATGTCAGGCCATTGCAGAATATGTAAACGAAGGAGCCGGGCTTTTTGTTACGGGCGGTACGCTCAACGAGAGGCAATTCCCGGAACTCAATTTCCAAACCCAATATTTTGCACCCTTGTTGGGCATCGACCCGGAAGCTGAATTTATGTGGAATCGGGGATATGCCGCAGCCACAAATTTATTGACCCCATCACATCCTATCTTCCAAAATCTCAACAAGCCTTTCGGGAGTTCAATCACCGGAACTACTTGCCGGCCTCTGGGCAACAATTGGCTGACGGCTTTAACAAACGGAGATATTTTGGCCATCAGCGATGATAAGGAAACTGCAATTATTGGCTACGAAAATCGGATTTACCATTCGTCTGCACCAATGCTTATGCCTTCCATCGAAAATATTCAATTCGCCTACAATGTCATAAATTATTGCGCCAGCGGATACTTTCCCCTGGACTGGCTTTCGGCTTCACCGCATTATGGCAGCATCCCATCCGGGGGTTCTGATACAGTAAAAGTAATCCTGGGAAACCCAAATTTATACCCTGATTTTTATACGGCAAACATTAGCCTCACCAGCAACGACCCGAATAGTGCCTCGATTAATGTTCCGGTTTCTCTGCATGTTGAAGGCCTGACTCCTCCCACAAATCTCGCTGCCGAGCTTGATATTCTTAGCGGCGAAGTTGCTCTATCGTGGGGATTTCAGCAAACAGACTCATTTTTGTATTTTAATATTTATAGAAATGCTGCACTCATCGACACAAACACTCGTCTTTCTTGCATCAACATTTTACCGAATGCCGGAACTTACACCTTTGAAGTTACAGCATTATTTAGCGAAGGAGAATCAGCTCCAACAGCTCCGGTAGAAATTATTTGGGATGGCAATGCGGATATTTCAGTTGAACCAGAATTTATTTTGGAACGCCTCGGAACGGGACAAAATTCCACAAGGCAACTCAATATTTCAAATTCCGGTGAAGGCGAACTAACATGGGCAATCGATATTTTTGAACAGGCCAATGGAGATAATCAGGGGGGTGCGGATACCTCCGGGTATTACTGGATTGACAGCGATGAGCCAGGCGGCCCGGAATATACTTGGTTTGATATTTCGGAAATTGGGAGCAACACAGGACTTTTGGGTGATGAAAGTTTTGCGGTACTTGCCCTACCCTTCGATTTTGAGTTTTATGGAGATATCAAAAATGAAATAAATTTGTTCGATAATGGCTTCCTCAGTTTTGGTGCTGCCTTTAACAAATACCACAACGACCCAATCCCGCTGTCCAGCGCACCCAACGACCTTATTGCTCCATTTTGGGATGATCTGATGTCGGGTGATTCCGGAGTTTGCTATTCGTATTTTGACGAAACAAAGCATCGCCTGATTATCCAATACAGCAATTGGGCAAAATATAATGCTGTGGGAGTGGCTAATTTCCAGGTTCACCTCCACCAAAATGGAAGTATTTATTTTTACTATCAGGAATTTAGCTGTGATGTAAATCAATCGACCACCGGCCTCGAAAACGCGAATGGAAGCGATGGCCTTTTCATTGCCATGGATGGCAACTACCTGCACGATCACCTGGCTATAAAAATTGTTACTACGCCTGCCTGGATAAAATCTGATAAGCTTTCAGGGATCATCCCTTCGGGTAGAAATGAAGTGGTGGATATTCATTTTGACACCGGAGAATTAAGCACTGGCGATTATTTTGCTGATCTCATCCTCACCAGCAACGACCCGGAGGAATCCTCGCTTACCGTGCCGATTACCCTGACGATTACCACCGAAATTTTACCTACAAACCTATCAGCGACTTTAAACGATAAAACCGGCACTGTGGATTTAAACTGGGATTTTGAGTTTGACGATGATTTTTTATGGTTTAATATTTATCGGGATGCTGTACTCATCGACACCAGCACCCGTTTGCATTATGCTGATTTTTTGCCCGGAGCAGGAACTTATCAATACGAAATAAGTGCAGTCAAAACTTCCGTTGAAACCCTGCCTTCGAGTGTTTTGGAAGTTAAATGGGAAGGCTTATCGGACATTTCGATTGAACCCGGTTTTTTGGAAGCAACCCTCGGAGCAGGACAAAGTTCAATCCGGCAACTCACCATCAGCAATTCAGGTGAGGGGAAGCTGGAATGGGCACTCGATATTTTTGCCCTTAGCGGGGAGATTCACAACAACAATCCAAAAAATAACGGAGGAAATTTTGATGGAGAAAAAGGCAAACCCGATCCCCGCAAGGGAAATCCACCAGATGAAGGGCAAGGTGGATTGGATGCTTTTGGGTATTCATGGATCGACAGCGATGAATCTGGCGGGCCGGAATATTCCTGGCTCGACATTTCAGAAATTGGAAGCAATACCTTGCTTTCGGGCGATGATGTATTTGTAACGCTTGCCCTCCCTTTCGATTTTTGGTTTTATGGCGAAGCAAAAAATGAAATCCTCGTTTCGAGCAACGGCTACCTGACTTTTGGCATTGATGGTACCGATTACACCAACGATCCCATCCCTTCCGTGGAATACCCGAACGATGTAATTGCCCCTTTTTGGACGGATATGAAATCAGGTGCTGCCGGAACAAACTATTCGTGGTACGATGAAGAAAACCAACGCTTAATTATCCAGTATTCAAATTGGGAAAAATACGATGGTGCAGGCCAGGCCACTTTCCAGGTTCATTTACATCAAAATGGAACTATTTATTTCTATTACGAAAACATGACTTGCGATTTATGCGAAGCGACCATAGGCACCGAAAACCCGGATGGTATCGATGGCCTTGAAATTGTGTTTAATGCATATTATTTGCACAATCAGCTCGCAGTTAAAATAACATCAACACCAAAATGGATTACGGCAAATACGCTTTCGGGAATCATCAATTCAGGCGAAAACCAGGTTGTGGATATTAATTTTGATGCCACAGATTTAGCAACTGCAAATTACCTCGCTGAGATTATTTTCAGCAGTGATGATCCGGATGAACCCATACTGTCGATTCCGGTAAGCCTTAACGTTGGCGAATTTCAGGCCGAGCAACACATCCTCAGCCTTAATATGGGCTGGACAGGAATATCGTCGTTCCTTAATCCGGCCATCCAAAATATTGAAATTATTATGGATAGTATTTCCGATCAACTTGAAATGATCCAGAATCTTGATCTTTTTTACCAGCCCGACAATGCTTCAAGTACACTAAATTCCTGGAATACGAAATCAGGGTATTTTATTAAGGTAAATGAAGAAACAGCATTGTTAATCCAAGGAATTCAAGCCGGGAACAAGTCGGTAAACATCACCGAAGGATGGAATCTTATTCCTGTCTTGAGTAATCAGCCTGTGAGCATCGAAACACTTTTTGCCGGAAACCTGGAAAAGATAGATATTATTAAAGATGCCGTTGGTACAGACATTTTCTGGCCACAAAAAGGCATCGCTACTTTAACAGAATTAAAACCCGGACGCGCATATTTGATTAAGGCATCCGGTGAATTTGTTCTTTTGTTTTTTGAGTAGATGGGTTTTTGAATTGCTTTGGGTTTTAACTAGGTGGGATTTTGAATTGCTTTGGGTTTTCCTGATGGATGCCAATGGCATAACCCAAGGAAAAATTGCAGGAATAAAAATCCCTTTTTTGGCTGTAAATGCCTATGGCATTTACAGCCAAAAAAGGGGGCAAACATCATTATTTTTTCCCTGACATAAATGTCGGGGCAATTCATTTCATCAGATTTAAATTTCATTCTTTTACTCAACAAATAATAAAATACTAGCATAACATGAGGCTTCAAAAGCTAAATACATCTGGTTTTTCAACAAAACTTAACCCACGCTTTTTCAGGTTAAGTTCGTTCATCACAAGATTCATCATAATTTGTGCTTTATTATCTTTCTTTTCAATCAGCCATGCCGAAACCTATTATGTGAGCAATTCCGGGAACGATTCAAATGCGGGAAACAATGAAAGTCAAGCCTGGCTTAGTCTTGAAAAAGTCAACAGCTTTTCGTTTAGCCCCGGCGATCAGATTCTTTTTAAACGCGGAGATGAATGGAAGGGTGGAATTTTGTTGAATCAATCCGGCACACCCGAAAACCCAATAATTTATGGAGCTTATGGAGTTGGGGAGAAACCAATTTTTCATGGTGATCGAAGAACTATTGGATGGTCGCATCACGAAGGAAATATTTATAAAGCCACAGTAAGCAATCCGATAAATCAATTAAGCTGGAATGACGAAACAATGCAGCTTGCCCGATACCCTGACAGCACCTATCTTTATATGAGCAGCATTGCAAGTAACACAACTTTTTCGTGCGAGGAATTACCAGCAAGTGATTGGGTAGGTGCCACAGCCATTTTGCGCTTAGTCCCCTGGGGCTTCGAGGCCAAAAAGATTTCCGGATCATCAGGAAATTCTTTAACCATCGAAAGCTTTCCTTACGGATCCTATGCAATGAATTCTGGTGACCCGTTTTTTATCATCAACAGCCTGACAACATTGGACAGTCCGGGGCAATGGGTTTACGAAGAATCAACAAACACGCTTTATTTTTGGCCTCCGGAGGGTTCTGTCCCCAACGATGAAAGTGTGCGTGTTTCCATTGATGAATATGGATTTAAGGGAACAGACATTTCCTTTGTCAACATTCAGGATATTTGTATTTCGGGTTTTCAAAAAGACGGAATCTTACTTTCGGGGCTTTGCAGCAACATCACCATTCACAACACCGATCTCATTAATAATTACGAATGTGGCATCCATGTCTATGATGATGAAGCAAATAATAATATTGTAATTTCTGATAACCTGATCTCAGGCTCCAACAGGGATGGCATTAGGTTAACAGGCATTAATTGCAGCATCACCAACAACACCATCCAAAACATCTCGCTGATGGCCAACATTGGCTTGAATGCTTTTATCGATTCGTACAACACGGCCAGCGGAATTCTTTTATACCCAATCAGCGAATCGCTAATCAGCCATAATAAATTGGATAATATCGGTTACAACGGAATTATGTTTTACGGAACCAACAATAGCGTAGAATACAATCGTATAAACCGGGCCTGCCTGACCTTGCAGGATGGCGGCGGAATTTATAGTCATTTGGAGCAAACAGGCTCTGTTTTAAAAAATAACATCATTTCCAATTGTGGCCCGGCTAACGATCAAAGTTGTTTTGGGATTTATATGGATGCCACATCTGTTGGGATGACCATCGAAGACAACACCGTATTCTCGTGCAGCCGGAACGGCATTTTTACCAGCAATTGCAGCAATATTACCGTTAGCGGAAACACACTTTTCGATAATAATGTGAGCCAGTATCTTGCCCGACACCACGTGGAAGATATTCCTATGTTCAACAATATCGTTTCGGGGAATGTGTTTTTTGCAAAAACCGCCAACAATTGGCAATCGAGCATGAACTTATGGGCCAGTGCAGGTTTGGAACACGGCATTACAAGCTACAACAATGTGCTTGGCTGCCCTGAGGAAAATTCGATTGCATACTATTTACCGCCCTGGTACTGGGATCGGCTGACCATTGAAGAATATCAGCAGATAAGCGGCAATGGACAAGGGTCGAGCCGGCCTGTGGTTTCCAATTACGAAAATGCGGAGCTATTTTATAATGACACTACCATCGAAAAAACATTTTACTTCGATGATGTCACTTATAGGGATTTAAACGGGGATCTTGTTTCAATTTTAGTCTTGCAGCCTTTCACCTCGCAGATTTTGGTAGCTGAATAAAATTGGCTTAAAAGCCTAAAAATCATATTATGATTTTTGATACTTTTCTCAATCAGGTCAATTGTAAAGGCTATGCTGCACAGGGAAATTCTATTGGAATTATTCCAATTCTACTCGCGATGAATGGATTGTAAGCTTGTCAGTGCTGAAATCTGCATGGATTATTCTCTCGCAACCTTCACATCCAGCCATCGCTCAAGCGAGTCCAACACTTGCAGGCGTTGCGCATCGGGTAGATTGTTGATGCGCGTGGTGTGCGATCCGCCGGGTTTTACAATTTTCAGCGCTTTGGTTTCTCCTTTTGCGGGTTCAAAAGCAGTGGACGACCAGGGATCGTATTCGCCATAAATAAAAATCATTTTATCATTATTCGCCTTCAAATAGGCATCCACCTTTTTCATGTATTTCTTTTTGTATTTGAGATGGGTTCCGGGAGGAGCGCAAAACGAAAAATCCAGGGTGGTGATGTGACCAAAGTATTGCCCCATGCCGGTGGTGTCGTAATCGTAATAGCCAATTTGCGTAAGTGCCTGATAGAAAAACGGCCACATCCCTTCGATGCCTTCATCGGCAAAATAATCGGCAGGCGAAACCGCCAGCAAGTGTTTCAGGATGGTGGTATCGGCGGCATTTTCATCGGGAATGTCGCTGCAGGGAATAAAACCCCACTGCCAGAAGGCAAAGGGATATTCGAGCACAATCATTTCGTAGGCAGCTTCCGGGCCACCGATACTTTGGTAATGATAATTTTCTTCTGTGCCCAATTCCTCAAAATCATCCATCAGCGCATCGCGTTTTTCGAGAGCCAAAATTTGAAAGTCCCGAATTTTTTGTCGGCAACTTTCCGAGCCAATTTTATTGATAAAGGGATTTACCCTTTCATCGGCGATGCCATAATTGAGCGGGGCAACATAAGGCACCCACACATTCACATCTTCGGGGTAGTAATATTTGTAATACATCGTGGTTTGTCCGCCCTTGCTAATGCCAGTGCTCACGTATTTTCCCGTAAGGACTTGTTTCATAATCTGATTGATGCGATGATGATCGCTGGCCGATTGCCCGATGGTATGGAATTTCCAATTGTCGGCATCGGGAATAGATTCGCCAAAGTAGCGATGCTCCACAAATACCAGGTTGGCATCGAGCAATACACAAAGTTCGTTAACGTACTTTGGCCATGCGGCATAGTTGGCGGCATACCCTTCGGTAACAAATATGGTGGGACGGGTGCGCCCCTTAAAACCCACAAAAACCCTTTGCGAAAATGCAGGCCCGTTTTTCTTTTTATGATTCACGGGCTGCATTACCTGCACCAGATATTTTTCCAGGAAAAACGTATCGCATTTTAGGATTTCTACACTTTCAATTCCATCCACGTTATCCAGTTCGCCTTTGATTGATGAGATGGGTTTCTGAGCTTGGACTGAAAAAAAGATAAAGAGGAGTAGTCCAAACAATAGCGTGCTTTTATTCATTATTTTTTTGATTTGTTATGTAAAATTAATACAATTCGTGTTTGAAAGTTTTTTATTCATAAAACAGTATCATTCAGTTTTATTATTCTTACCCTTCAAAATAAAAAAGCCCTGAATAAATTAATATTCAAGGCTTTAGGTTTACTCCAGGTACCCGGAGCGGGACTTGAACCCGCACGACCGCAATGGTCATTGGATTTTAAGTCCAACGTGTCTACCAATTCCACCATCCGGGCATTATCATTAAAGAACGCTTGCTTACCCTATTTTAAGCCCAACGTGTCAACTCCC
>Ga0307929_1002909_pt1 | contig 10457 bp, 11 predicted proteins | sample AceLakmetage1330_FD_203160 | JGI IMG/M metagenome (GOLD analysis project Ga0307929, IMG submission 203160) | Saline water microbial communities from Ace Lake, Antarctica - #1330 | ecosystem: Environmental > Aquatic > Non-marine Saline and Alkaline > Saline | place: Antarctica: Ace Lake...
CCGGGCATGTCGGCGACGATGCATTCGACTTCGTCGACCCGGCGATCATTCAGATACTCGCGCGCAGCCTGGGGCAGTTTATCAAGCCAGTTTTCGGTAGACATGGGGTTTCCTTCAAACGCGCGGTTGTTTGAAGAACCGCACCATGAGTTGAGTTGACCAATCGCTGGAAATCGCCGCATTCGTCTTGGAAAGGGCGCTGTCCAGCAGCGGATCGGGCACAAGACCGCGACCACGTTTTTCAATCAGGCCTTTGACAAAATCAGTGCCAAATTCCGGATGTGCCTGAATTGTCAGGGCTTTTTCGTCGTAAATCAGCACCGCGTTTTCGCAAAACGGCGACGAGGCCAGCACTTCGGCACCATCGGGCCGCTTGACCACCTGATCTTGATGCCAGGCGTTGAGGGTGATCGTCTGATCGCTGTCTCGCAAGCTGTAGTCTGTCGCACCGACCGACCAGCCACCCTGGTATTTTTCAACCTTACCGCCCAGCGCTTTGGCCAGGATCTGGTGGCCAAAACAGATGCCAACGATGGGAATACCGCTGGCATAAGCCTGGCGCAGGAAGTCCTCAAGCAGGGGGATCCAAGGCAGGTCTTCATAGGCCCCGAATTTGGAGCCGGTGATCAACCAGCCATCGGCCTCGATCACGTTTTTGGGCAGGATACCATCGACGACGCTGAAGATTTCAAACTCAAAATCTTGACCGCCCAGAAGATGGACGAACATCTCGCCGTAATCCCCGAAATCGCCTACCAGACCCTCGGGCGAGTGGCCGGTTTGCAGAATTCCGATTTTCATCATTCACCTGTTTGTGCTGTGATGACACTTGCTAGCAGAGGTGTCGTGGAAAGCGCAAGCGCCGTTCACACGGTTTCCAGATAGGTGCGGTATTCGAACTCTTCTGACGTGTCGCGAAAGCGGCGTTGTTCCTGGCGCTTCAGCATCACGAGATTGCGGATCAGGTCTTTGTGGAAAATCCGCGCGATATGGGCGTCTGCGGCGAAAAGTTTGATCGCCTCAGCCCAGGTTTCAGGCAGTTGTTGCGCGTCTGCCTCATAGCTGTTGCCCCTTACGGGGGCGGCGGCGGCGGTCTTGTCGGTCATGCCCAGAAGGGCGCCGCCCAGCACGGTCGCCAGCATCAGGTATGGGTTGACGCCACCGGCTGATACCCGGTGTTCGATCCGCCGCGCCTTGTGATTGCCGCCGGGAATACGGATCGCGGCGGTGCGGTTTTCATAGCCCCAGGCGACGGTGGTGGGGGCGTGGCTGTTGGGTTCAAGTCGGCGGTAAGAATTGAAATGCGGTGCGAAAATCAAGGTGGCGGCCTGCATGGTTTCCAGCAATCCGCCAAGGGCGTGGCGCATCGTGTCGGTGCCTTTGGGGCCGCCATCGTCAAAGATATTGTCGCCGTTTTTGTCCAGTACCGAGAAATGCGTATGCAGGCCATTGCCGGGCTGATCGTGGTAAGGTTTGGCCATGAAACTGGCGGCAAACCCGTGTTTGCGCGCGACACCACGGACGGCCAGCTTGAACAGCCAGGCGTCGTCGGCGGCCTTCATCGCGTCATCTGTGTGCAAAAGGTTAATCTCAAACTGGCCGGGGCCACCTTCGGAAATCGCGGCATCGGCGGGGATGTCCATTGCGTCGCAAGCGGCAAATAGATCGGTGAAGAAACTGTCAAACGCGTCGAGGCCGCTGAGGGACAAAACCTCGTTCGCAGCAACGCGCCGGCCGGTTAGGGGTGTTACCGGCGGGGTGGGCAGGGCGGCGGCACCGTCCAGCAGGTAAAACTCCATCTCGGTGGCGACCACCGGGGTCAGGCCAAGGGCGGTATAGCGATCCAGCACGGATTTCAGTGCGTGGCGCGGGTCACCGGCAAAGGGTGTGCCGTCGTCATTGGACATCCATAATGGCAACAGGGCCGATGGGGTCGCAAACCAGGTCATCGGCACAAAGCCGCGCTCGGTCGGCTGTAGGGTGCCGTCGGCATCGCCGCTGTCAAACACCAGCGGGCTGTCGACGATATCCTCGCCCCAGATATCGACATTGAGGGCCGATAAGGGCATCCGCAAGCCGCCTTCAAACGCCTTATCAGCGTTGCGCGCGGGGATGCGTTTGCCGCGGGCCAGGCCGTTAAGATCGGTTGCCGCCAGGCGCAGCGACAGGATTTCCGGCCGCGCGGCCAGCCATTTCAGTTGCGATTGCGACATGATGTGAGATACGCCTCAAGCTTGGGATTGAGGCGCAACTATTCCAGCCCGGTTGCGTAAGGTCAACCGCCGGCTATTGGGCCGACCGGTAATTCGGATCGCGACCGTCAAACCAGGCCCCGATCAGGGTATCAAGCGTGCCATCGGCCTTCAGCCCGGCAATCGCACCATCAAGTGCAGCCAACAAAGAGGGGGAGCTTTCGCGCACCCCAAGGCCAACGCCACCGCCGATGACAACATCCTGCGCCACCAGTTGAAAGACGCCGGGATTGCTGGCGACGATGCTTTGTAGGTAGGCCTGATCCGCGACAAAGGCACTGATTTCATGCGATATTAGCGCCTCAACCGCGTATTCCGGGGCCGTGTAACTAGACAGCGACCAGCCGTTATCCGTGACATATTCCGCCTGCAAGGTATCGTTTTGCGCCCCAACCACCGACCCGGGCGACGGGTAAAGCGCGCCTGTCAGGGCCAGGAATGCGCTGGGGTCGGCCGGGAAATATTCCTGGGTGAAATCAACATAAACATCGCGGGCCGGGGTGATCTGCATGCCGGTCATGATCACGTCAAATTCGTTTTGCAACAATTCGGTGATCATGTCTTCCCAGGGGGCCAACGACCACTCGCAATTCAACGTGGCCCTTGTGCAGATCAGGGCGGCAAGATCGGCTTCGAACCCCTGCAACACGCCTTCGTCATCAAGGTAGTTGTAAGGTTCAAAATCCGCGACTGAACCGAAGCGGATGGCATCTGCCGCCAGCGGTCCTGTCAGTGTTAGTCCCCAGATAATAGCGAGCGCGGCGGTTCTGATCGGTTTCATCATATCCTCCTGATCGACCTGTCTTGCCTTTGCTGCACCTACAGCGTTGCAGGCAGGCGCATGGGCGTGATTTAGTCGAAGAATGTGGCGACTTGTGGACCCAAACAGGGATTTTTGCGGCGTTTTTGACGAGAATACTCAGCAAAATCGCAAGACATTCGTTGCAAATGCAACTATATCTGGTGGCAGACCTGGATATTTCAAGCTTAAAGGACCGTATCATGAGCCCCAAACCCGCCCTGAAACCGAAGGACGCGCCGGATCTTTCCTCGTTCAACTGGGAAGACGCTTTCATGCTGGAAACCCAGCTTGAAGAAGATGAGCGGATGATCCGCGACAGTGCCCGTGCTTATGCCCAGGAAAAACTGCAACCAAAGATCATCGCGGCCTATCGTGACGAGGTTGCAGACCCAGGCGTGTTTGCCGAAATGGGCGAAATGGGGCTGCTTGGCACGACCATCCCGGAAGAATATGGCGGGCTTGGTGCCGGTTATGTCAGCTACGGTCTGGTCGCGCGAGAAGTGGAGCGGGTCGACAGCGGCTATCGGTCGATGATGTCGGTGCAAAGCTCCTTGGTGATGTACCCGATTTATGCCTATGGCAGCGAAGAACAGCGCCAAAAATACCTACCAAAACTGGCCAGCGGCGAATGGATCGGCTGTTTTGGGTTGACCGAACCCGATGCCGGGTCAGACCCGGGGGGCATGAAAACCCGGGCCGAAAAAGTGCAGGGCGGGTATGTGTTGAACGGCACCAAAATGTGGATTTCCAACGCGCCGTTTGCCGATGTTTTTGTGGTCTGGGCCAAGTCCGAGGCGCATGGCGGCAAGATCCGTGGCTTCGTGCTGGACAAGGGCATGAAGGGGCTGAGTGCGCCTAAAATCGAAGGCAAGCTGAGTTTGCGGGCCTCAACCACCGGCGAGATCGTGATGGAAGGCGTCGAGGTCGGCGAGGACGCATTGCTGCCGCATGTCGAAGGGCTGAAAGGGCCGTTTGGCTGTCTGAACCGGGCGCGTTTCGGCATTGCCTGGGGCGCAATGGGCGCGGCAGAGTTTTGCTGGCACGCAGCGCGGCAATACGGGCTGGATCGCAAGCAATTTGGCAAGCCTTTGGCCGGGATGCAGCTTTATCAGAAGAAGTTGGCCGAAATGCAGACCGAGATTTCTTTGGGCTTACAAGCGGCCCTGCGTGTCGGGCGGTTGATGGATCAGGCCGCCGCAGCGCCCGAGATGATTTCGATCATCAAGCGCAACAATTGCGGCAAAGCGCTGGATATCGCGCGGATGAGCCGGGATATGCATGGTGGCAATGGTATTTCTGAAGAATTCCAGATCATGCGCCATATGGTGAACCTGGAAACCGTCAACACCTATGAGGGTGCCCATGACGTGCATGCGCTGATCCTGGGCCGCGCACAGACCGGGTTGCAGGCGTTTTTCTGAGGGTGAAATATCTTGACCGCTGCGCGCTTTGGCGTGCGGCGGGATTGCCTGCGGCGCGCATATTTTTGGAACCATGACAGCGTATTGGTCAGGGGTTTGGCACGGCGTGATAGGCGTCGGGCGGGATGCGGATCAGACCTTTCAGGTGCAGGGTGCGGCGGTCGTTCAGGTCTAAGGCCGTGATGGCGTTGCTGATTGCGTTGAACATCAGGTCGGCGTCGATGTTTTGGCCGGTGATGTAAGGCAGACCGGGTGTTGGGGTGGTCCATTCCAGCACCCTGAGATCAAGCGAGAAATCCTCATAGCGCTTGATCAAGGTCCAGGTCAGCGCGTCAAGGGCCGCGATGTCGGCACGCCCTTCGGCCACGGCGGCGGCGGACAGGACATGGCCGCCGGATTGCCAGATATTTTCAAACTGAAACCCGGCCTGGCTGGCATGCACTAGCGGCGCCGACCAGCCGGATTGCGACAGCTTTTCGTTATAGGCAAACCGCGCGTCGCGGTAGTCGCTTAGGTGCACCCGGGGGTCGCGGGCGCGCACGACGAAAGGGCTGCGGTAATAGCCCGGTGGGCAATCTTTCAGGCCGAAATCCGGGGTGCCGATCAGGGTGACGTGATCTGCAAGCTTTAACCGGTAGGGGCGCCCGCAGGTTTGGCTGACCAGCAGATCCGGGCTTTCCCAGGTTTCCCAGAACGGTGTGTCGCGGTCTAAGTGGTCTGGTGCATCCAGGCCGTTTTCGCGCAAGTTATCGCGAATGAAAGCCCAGAAACGATTGGTCGCGGCTGCGGTTTCCGGGCGGTCATACATGCCAAGGCTGGCGATCATACCCGCCGGGCCAGAACCCGTTGCCGCGCCAGCGCGCTGTCGCGGTCGTTGATGCCCAAAAGGTTAACGATCAGGCGCATCAGCCCGTCTTCTTCATGGTCGCGCACCCCGTCTGACAGCACCACTTGCCATAGATCCTCGATCACGCTGGCGCGGTCGTCATAGGCCACAGCGTCCTTGATTGCGCGGGTGAAGCGCACGGTGTCAGGGGCGTCCTGCTCAATTTCTTCCGCCTCGGCCCGCAGATCTTCGGCGGCCTGGTGGTCCAGCTTGAAGCGGTCCATCAGCAGGCGGGTAATCTCGGCCACTTCGACCATGTCATAGGCGTGGTCGGCGCGGGCGACGCGCACCAAAAGGGCGGCCAGCGCGCGGTTGACGTCCTGTGTGTCAAGCGGGTCCGGGGTGGGGGCGGTCAGGCGTTTCAGCAATGAAATCATGTTAGCAACCTAGGTTGAGCAGCGGTATTTTTCCAGACTAATAGCGTTTCTAGAAATACTTGAATCACCAAAACCCTGCCACGCTTCGCGTTCTCGGGCTTTTGGCTATACGCGATGTCTCAAGTTTTCCTCGAAACGCTTTAGCCATCCCAGCCTTCGACAATCGCCAGATTGCTTTCAGCAACATCGCGGCGCAGGCCAATCGCGGCCTGATATTCAGGCGAGTTATAACAGGCGATCGCGGAGTCGTAATCCTTGAATTCTATCACCACCACGCGGGAGTTTACCTTGCCCTCGGGCACGATATGCCGCCCGCCACGGGTCAGAAACCGCGCGCCATATTTGGTGAATGGCACTGCGTTGGCGGCGACGTATTTCTTGTATTCGTCAAGGTCGTGTACCTCGACATTGGCAACCCAGTACCCTTTGGCCATTGCGCGTCCCTTTTTGGTTTTCAAGCCCCGCTATGGTTAGGCAGATCGGTGGCCGGGTTCAAGCCCGGCGGGCGATCCTTGATCAGACCAGCCGGGATTGGGCGACCGCTGCGCGCACGAAATCGGCGAAAAGCGGGTGTGGGGCGAAGGGTTTTGACTTCAGCTCGGGGTGGAACTGGACGCCGATATACCAGGGGTGATCGGGCAGTTCGACGATTTCGGGCAGCTTGCCATCGGGGGACATGCCGGAAAAGACCATGCCCTTGGCTTCAAGCGGTTCGCGGTAGCTGAGGTCGACCTCATAGCGGTGGCGGTGGCGCTCGGAAATCGACGTGGTGCCATAGATGCGCGCGACCTGGCTGTCTTCTTTCAGGGTGGCGTTATAGGCCCCCAGTCGCATCGTGCCGCCCTTGTCATCGGTCTGGCTGCGCTGGATCGTGCGGTTGCCTTCGACCCATTCTTTCAGGTGGTAAACCACCGGGGTAAAGCGTTTGCCGCCAGCCTCGTGATCAAATTCTTCCGAGCCAGCATCGTCAACTTCGGCCAGGTTTCGTGCCGCTTCGATCACCGCCATTTGCATGCCAAGGCAGATGCCGAAATAGGGGACTTTGCGGGTGCGGGCGAATTCGGCGGCTTTTATTTTGCCTTCGGTGCCGCGTTCGCCAAAGCCGCCGGGCACTAGGATTGCATCGAATTTTTCCAGCAACGGGGCCGGGTCTTCGCTTTCAAACAGCTCGCTGTCGATCCATTCTGACCGCACCTTGACGCGGTTGTGCATGCCGCCGTGGGTCAGCGCCTCGGCGATGGATTTATAGGCGTCTTCAAGCTGGGTATATTTGCCGACAATCGCGACCCGCACTTCGCCATCCGGGTGGTAAACCCGATCGGCCACGTCCTGCCACTTGGCCAGTTGGGGCTTGGGGGCAGGAGAAATGTCAAAGGCGGACAGCACGGCTTTGTCGAGGCCAACTTCGTGATAGGCCAGCGGGGCTTCGTAGATGGATTTGAGGTCGCGCGCCTCGATCACCGCATCTTCGCGGACGTTGCAGAACAGCGCCAGCTTGGCGCGTTCCTTGACCGGGATCGGATGTTCCGAGCGGCATAACAGGATGTCCGGGGCGAGGCCGATTGAGCGGAGTTCCTTAACCGAATGCTGGGTCGGCTTGGTCTTCAATTCGCCCGAGGCCGCAAGGTAGGGCAGCAGTGTCAGATGGATGAAAATACATTCGCCGCGCGGTTTTTCCTGGCCGAACTGGCGGATCGCTTCAAAGAAGGGCAGGCCTTCGATATCGCCCACCGTGCCACCGATTTCGCACAGCATGAAGTCGACCTCGTCTTCGCCGATGGAGATGAAGTCTTTGATTTCATTGGTAACATGCGGGATGACTTGGATGGTTTTGCCCAGGTAATCGCCCCGCCGTTCCTTTTCCAGAACGGTCGAATAAATCCGCCCGGAACTGACGCTGTCGGTGCTGCGCGCGGCGACCCCGGTGAAGCGTTCGTAATGGCCAAGATCAAGGTCGGTTTCGGCCCCGTCATCGGTGACGAACACTTCGCCATGTTCAAACGGCGACATCGTGCCGGGGTCAACGTTAAGATATGGGTCAAGTTTGCGCAGGCGGACTGAAAAGCCCCGCGATTGCAACAATGCCCCCAGCGCCGCAGATGCCAGCCCCTTGCCAAGCGAGGAGACAACACCCCCGGTGATGAAGATAAATCGTGCCATCGGTTGCGGAAACCCCCGTGAAATCAGAATGTTATGGGCCGAATCCCGTGTGGATAGCCCATCTATCACGGGATTTGACATATATGGGATTCGCAACAAATAGGCAAGCAGGCTGCCGCAATATCCTGTGGATTTTTACGGCAGCGTGACAACCACTTGTAGCGGTTCAGGTTTTTCCGGTTACTCGGTCGCTTTTGGCGGCGTTGCCGGGGCATCATCGGTTGACGGTGGCAACAAGTTGCCGTCCAACCCGGCAGGGGCTGCGGGCACAGCCGGTGTCGGGGTGGTATCGGTTTCGGTGCCAAGCCGTTCGATCACGCTGTCGCCTGCGGCGTTAGAGGCCGCAATGACGGTCAATGCGATCGAAGTTGTGATGAACGCGGCTGCGAAAATCCAGGTCAGACGCGACAGGGCCGATGCGGCCGAGCGGCCAGACATAGCGCCGCCACCGCCGCTGCCGATCCCAAGACCGCCACCTTCGGAGCGCTGCAAAAGGACGACACCGATCAGGCACAGGGCCAAGATTAGGTGGATGACCAGAATGATGTTTTCCATGCGTAAAACGTCCGTTCAGCTTAGGCAGGTTTGCGACCGGGGGGGGTCTAGCCTGTTATTTGCGACTTGTCCAACGGGAATGCAACCGCCCAATGCGGAATTGCCCGCGGTTGCATCTATTCGTCAACATCGTCCATGTCATACTGCCCGGCAACGGCGCGACGGACATGCGACCAACTGAGACCGATGCCCAGCACGAAGGACAAACACACCAGCGCGATCCAGATTTTGAACTCAGCCGATTGCAGTGAGATGATCCCCTGGTCGATCAGCACCCAAACGCAGGAGGCGACGATCGCCCCGACCAGGCCCATGCCGATCAGCCCGATTGAACGCAAGGTCGCGCGCAGGTAAATGATATAGCCCGCCATAAGCAACAGCCCGACCAGCACCGCGATTGCAGTCTGCTCGCGCAGATTGTCACTGGCCCAACTGAAGTAATTCCACTCAGTCGGGTTATAGGTCAGGCTGAGCAATCCAAAGGCCAGCGCCCAGCGTGTCAGAAAGCCTGTCATCAAATGCTCCTCCGGTTTTGCCTGCATTTGGCTGCAAGCCCTGCTGCCCTGATAGCGCGACGATTTTGAGGTTTCAACCGCGTCGGCGCCCGGTTATAGGGGTCATCGAGTTTTTCAGTGGCAAGAAAGGTCTTCTGGCATGGCCAATGTAGTGGTGGTCGGCGCCCAATGGGGTGACGAAGGCAAAGGCAAAATCGTCGATTGGTTAAGCGAACGCGCCGATATTATCGCGCGGTTTCAGGGCGGGCATAATGCCGGCCATACCCTGGTGATCGATGGCGAGGTTTACAAACTGCACGCGCTGCCGTCTGGCGTTGTCCGCGGCGGCAAGCTGTCGGTGATCGGCAATGGCGTGGTGCTGGACCCCTGGAACCTGCTGAACGAGATCGACGCCATTCGTGGCCAAGGCGTTGAAATCACGCCGGAAACCTTGATGATCGCGGAAAACACTCCGCTGATCCTGCCCTTTCACGGGGAGTTGGATCGCGCCCGCGAGGATCAGAACTCGGTCGCGAAAATCGGCACGACCGGGCGTGGCATTGGCCCCTGCTATGAAGACAAGGTGGGGCGCCGGGTGATCCGGGTGGCCGATCTGGCTGATGCGGCGACGCTGGAGTTGCGGGTCGACCGGGCCTTGGTGCATCACAATGCGTTAAGGGCCGGGCTTGGTCTTACGGCGATTGATAAAACGGCGCTGCTGGCTGAGTTGCGCGCGGTTGCGCCGCGGATCCTGGAATATGCGGCCCCGGTCTGGAAAGTGCTGAACGAGCAGCGCAAGGCCGGCAAGCGCATCCTGTTTGAAGGCGCGCAAGGGGCGTTGCTGGATATTGATTTCGGCACTTATCCGTATGTCACTTCCTCGAACGTGATCGCAGGCCAAGCGGCGACTGGCACCGGGATCGGGCCGGGCAGCATTGATTTCGTGCTGGGCATCGTCAAGGCCTACACAACGCGGGTGGGCGAAGGCCCGTTCCCAACGGAACTTGATGATGACGACGGCCAGCGTCTGGGCGAGCGGGGCCATGAATTTGGCACCACCACCGGGCGCAAACGGCGGTGTGGTTGGTTTGATGCCTGCCTTGTGCGTCAGACGTGTGCGACCAGCGGGGTTAACGGCATTTCCTTAACCAAGCTTGATGTGCTGGACGGGTTTGAGACGTTGAAAATCTGCGTTGGCTATGATCTGGATGGTAGGCGGCTGGATTATCTGCCGACCGCTGCCGATCAGCAGGCACGATGCCAGCCGATCTATGAAGAGATGCCGGGATGGTCAGAATCAACCGAAGGCGCGCGCAGTTGGGCCGATTTGCCTGCCGCTGCGATCAAATATGTCCGCCGGGTGGAGGAACTGATCGACTGCCCCGTCGCGATGCTGTCAACCAGCCCCGAGCGCGAGGATACGATCCTTGTCACCGACCCGTTTGCTGACTGATGGCCCTGTCTTACAAAGCCCGCCGTCGTTGGTCGCTGCTGATCCTGCTGATTGGCT
>Ga0307929_1002910_pt1 | contig 10455 bp, 11 predicted proteins | sample AceLakmetage1330_FD_203160 | JGI IMG/M metagenome (GOLD analysis project Ga0307929, IMG submission 203160) | Saline water microbial communities from Ace Lake, Antarctica - #1330 | ecosystem: Environmental > Aquatic > Non-marine Saline and Alkaline > Saline | place: Antarctica: Ace Lake...
TTCTATTCAATCCTGTAATCAGCAGCCCGCTGAATTGAGAAAATTCCAGTTTGGTGGAGAGGCACAGGGCACATACTATGCGTTAACTTATTTTGCGCCAAAAGCTTTAGTTAACCAAAGCCAAATTGATTCCTTGTTAGATGACTTCGATAGGTCGGCATCCATTTGGGTGGAAGGATCCATCATATCAAGGATCAATAATAACGATCCGAAGGTTATCCCCGACACGCACTTCATTGATGTATTCCTGCAGGCAAAAAGAGTTTCGGAAACTACAAATGGAGCTTTTGATATCACAATTGGCCCTTTAGTTAATGCATGGGGTTTTGGTTTTAAAAACAAAATCGATGTTGATCAGCATGTTGTGGATAGTTTGCTCCCATTGGTAAACTTTAATGCAGTAAGCCTGGTTAATGGAAAGATCGTTAAAAATAACCCTGATATCCACATCGACTATAATGCCATTGCACAAGGATATTCTGTGGATTTAACAGGCGGCTTCCTGCATCAAAATGGCATTGATAATTACCTGGTGGACATTGGAGGTGAAGTACTTGCCAGGGGCAATAAACCTGATGGGAAACAATGGGTTGTTGGAATTGAGAAACCCAGTGAAGGAATGAATTCGGAAAGAATACTAAACGCGACTTTGGAAATGAAAAATAAGGCAATTGCCACATCGGGCAATTACAGGAAATTTTACGAAGTTGATGGCGTGCGCTATTCACACACCATCGATCCGAAAACCGGTTATCCTGTAAAGCACTCCATGTTGTCGGCTACCGTAATGGCCGACAGTGCATCCATTGCCGATGCCTACGCTACTGCTTTTATGGTGATGGGATTGGAAAAGGCCAAGAACTTTCTTGTCCTGCATCCTGAAATGGAAGCCTATTTTATTTACTCAGGGAAAAATGGCAAACTTGAAACCTTTGCTACCAAAGGGATGCGATCGATGATTACTGAGCAGTAATCTCTTCAAATTCTACTTCATGTTTGTGTGCCCCGGATTTATTTTCACAAACTTCTTCGCTACTTTTACCACAGGTACAACCTATTCTTTGACCAGTATCAGGATCGACACTGCTGCACGATTTTTTGAATTCGCCACCTTTTTTAACAAACATTTTTATGGCAATCAGGCCAATGGCCAATCCAACGGCGATTATTGAAACAATAAGTAGCTTTAGCATTTTCTAATCTTTTAAAACATCAACAATTGATACAAGAAATTGTTTTTGAAAAACGTGGGCAAAAATAAACTATTTCAAACTGTTTCGCATAAATTCAGAACAAACAATTCCTGTCGCCACAGCAGCGTTTAAAGATTCTACATCAGGACCAATTGCCGGAATCATTATTCGCTGTGTAAGTAATTTTTGGCTTGTCCCTCGAATTCCATGCGATTCACTGCCAATAATTATCATTGCCTGATCCGGTAATTGCATATTGAATATATTTTCACCGTCGAGTGTAGTTCCAATTACGGGAATATTTTTTCCAAATTTTGTAATTATCTGCTCTAAATCATTATAAAAGACCTTTACCCTGAAGAGTGATCCCATGGAGGCCTGTACGGCTTTTGGATTATACAATTCAACGCAATCAGCAGAACACAGAAGGTTCTGAATCCCAAACCAATCGGCAGTCCTTATGATAGTCCCAAGATTACCCGGATCGGAAATACCATCTAATACCAACAATAGTTTGTTAAAATCTTTTTCAGAAATCTTTCGATCTGGGATTTTAACCGTTGCCAACACTTTGTTTGCGGTTTTTAAGCCACTCAGTCGGCTGAGTTCCCTTTCGCTAACTTCGGTGATGATTTGCTGCCATTCAGAAGCTCTCTTCTGATTTTCTCTGATCCAGGAGGGGGTGGCAAAAATTTCGGCCAGCACATACTTAGAGGTAAAAAGTTCATCCATCATTTTAGGGCCCTCCACTACAAACTGCTGATGGATCTTCCTAAATTTTTGAACCCCAAGTGATTTAATAAATTTTAACTTCGATGTTGATACCATTTCAAATTCACCATTTTCCATTCACAACAACATCACACTGCCAAAAAAATGCTGCAAATTCAATGAACCTACAAAAATGAAGGCCCTTGAACTGAGGAACAATTGTTGTGGAATTATTTTTTACAAAGGTAATAAGAGGACTTAACAAGCGCTACTTTTTCATCTATTTCTACTAAAAAAAACAAAATTATGAACGCTAACAAAAATCTGGAAATCGTATTATATGTAGCACTCGTATTATCATTAATCATTGTTTTTACAAAACTCCCCAATTTCTATTTAGCACTTCCAACTATAATAATTTTACTAAGCCTGGCATCTGACAAAATCACCAATGGATTGATTATCATCATGAAGGCCTTTATTAACTTTATCTTTCAAATATCTGTCAAAATCTTCATAGCAATTTCCTTTCTCATTATCCTTCTCCCCATTGTATTTATCCAGGGACTGATTCATAAAGCCAAACCCCAAAGCACAAAAGATATTCGGATTGCATAAACCCTACTTAGAAGCTTTCTAAAAACGAAATTTAGACAGCCCCTTAGGTAATTTCACGTAATTATTTTTTCTGGTGGTTTTCTGCTATTGATATAATCTTCTACAGCATTAATATTGCCGTGATGAATGATACCATTAAATATGTGAAGGACATCCGGATTGTGAAAGACGACAATGAGCCGGATTTGATGGCGATAAAAGCTAAGGGGATTGCCGAGTTAAAAAAGTTGATTGCTCCAGTATTGGTGCCAAAAAAATACGATAAGATACCAAAGGACGGAATCTATGAACTTGATTTTGTATTGGATGACTCCAACGAGGAGATAGAAAATATTGAACTGGAAGTGGAAGTTGTTTTTAGGCTAAAAAGCATGCCTGATTGGGTGAAAGGAGTTAAAATAAATGCCGCCGAAAATTCAGATATCGAATTGATATAATTGAAAGCAAGAACGTTAAAAGATACTAATTGAAAAAATATATTTGCATACATATGAAGAATGTAGTAATTTAGTTGAAAAATATAACCATCAAATATAGTATTTACCTAAAAAAATAAAGATTATGAACCTCTATGAACCACAACAGCATTTAAGCTTTCAGAATGTTGCCCAACTTCACGATGAAGCCTCAAGTACCCCCTTTACAAAAACGCTCCTCAAATCCAGCACAAGTATTTTGGTTAAAGAAAATGAAACAGTAACTAAAATCTACGATAAGAAGGATCCCTACAAAATTCAGTTCAAAGTAACAAAAAGTGAAAGCTACAGGAAAAAGCATATCGAACGTCACATCGTCTTCATTAACTATTCTCAAGAAAGCCCACAAAAAAAATACGCTGTTACGGCTGAAGTTTTCAATATTCATGGCAAGCATGTGGATAGTGTAACTTCAACAATTTCGGGAGATGCCGACATCCGGGAAAAGGATGATGATTAGAAATACGTGCGCAAATGGCCCAATTGGCTGTAAAATCAGGGAAAAAATCAAAGATGACCTTCGTACAAAAAACAAAGCAGCTTATAAAGTATCCGTCGATATCCAGGATATGGCATTGATATCAGTAGGCCAAGGCACAAGCACCATTTCGGGGGATGCAGATATCAGGGTAATTGACTAATTCATAAATAATTCATATTAATTAACCAATTAAAATCTTAAAATCATGGCAAACGTGTATGAACCAGTAGTATTAGAAAAAAAGTACCTTTATGAACCAGGTAAAAAAATGATTTACGCGGTAATCAAATTTAAAATTAAAAGGAACGAGAATGATAAAATCATTCGGATTAACACACCCAACCTTCAAAGCGAAACAGACCCCAACCTGGGCCACTGCACATACGTCAGTTGGCTGGTTACAGGAGGAGGAACAGGAACAGATCCATTTGAAAAAGAGGTGCAAATACCTGTATTAAAGTATGAGAGTACATTTGATGTTGACCTTGCGAGGCAGCGTATCAAAGATGATTTGGCAAGAAAGAGAATTGGCGGATATCTTATTTTTTCGTTTGTTGAAATGGGCGAAGTAATAGTTGGGGACCAAAACACCTCAACCATATCGGGTGATGCAGATATTAGGGAAAGAGAAGAATTTGCAGCCATAGATGATCCTCCCGACATCGCATAGGCTGATTTTTCGTTGATATTGCAGCCACTGACTAATAACCCGATAACAAAAAATAAAAACCCGATGAAACCTAATAATATCACTTTTCATCCAAGTATCGCGGCGCGTGCAAAATACATTGTGCTCAGCATTTCCTTTATAGGCTTGTTCTTTAATATCAATCCTGCTTATTCATTATCAAAGATCGACAGCTTGAAGCAAGTAGTTGCAAACATGCCTGACTGCAACGAGAAAGTTGACAAATTGTACAAACTGGCCACAGTTATACCAGATGAAGACTACCTTGAAGCCCTGGGATATTGTGAACAAGCATATTACCTGGCTGAAAAATTGGATTATAGTGAAGGTGTAGCCGCGGTATATTATAAGAAAGCACTGATTTTTTTCTATCAGAATTTAAGCGATTCAGTATTTACCAACCTTAGAAAATATATGCTATTGCACCAGGCAGATACTAAGCTCCCCTTAATTGCCAAAACATATTCTCTTTACGGAAACCAGCTTCGCTACTTAGGAAATTCTGACAGTGCAATTATTTATTTTAAAAAAAGCCTTCCATTTTTCAGTTATGCTTCTGATACAAATAATTTAATCAGGGTTTTCAATCGCGTGGGCATAACCTACAAAAACCTGTCACAATATTATTCTGCATTGTTTTATTACCAACAGGCCCTTAAGCTTTGCTTAGCGACCGGTAACGAAGAATTCAGCGGCTACATGCTTGTTAACATCGGAAAGATGTATCAAAAACGCCATGACTATGAGCTCGCAAAAATGTACCTTGAGCGAAGCGTTGAGGTAAATAGTAAATATAATAACATTAGAAATCTTACACTCGCCAATACAATTTTTGGCAACGTGGCCAATGATGAATTGGAGTTTGATATCGCGTTGGATTATTACAAAAAGGCTGAAGCTTTATTCAGTAAAATGAAGAGCCCTGATTCGCTAGGAATGAAAGACTTAAAGGTGAATTATGGTGAGGTTTACTATGGATTGGGAAAATATCAGCTTGCATTGGGATTATTTATTGAGGCACTCGAATATTACGAAAGAAAGGATATATACAATGGCATCATCATATGCAAAACAAACTTAGGGGCTACTTACATTAAATTAAACAGGTTGGCAGAAGCAAAGACACTTTTAGAAGAGTGCCTGCATCTTACCACCGAATCCAATGATGTCCACAACAAGGTATTGATCTATAAAAACCTTGTAGATCTTTGGGCAAAGAAAGGTAATTACAAAAAAGCATTCGAGTACCAAACAAAGCAGGTTGAGCTAAAGGATATGATATTTGAGCTTTTTAAGGAAAAAGAACTCGTTGATACTGAAGAACACTATCAAAAAAAGGAAGCAGAAGCGAAAGTATTGACTTTACAAAACAAAAACCTGGAACTGGAAAAAGAGCGGGTTGAGAATGATCTTAAACTTCAAAAGAAAAACAATGAGAGCAACATCTTTCTATTCAGCGGTATTGGTTCCATCATAGTCTTGTTGCTTGTTTTTGCTTACCACAAAAACACGCACCGCAAAAACAAGATTATTGCCGAACAAAAGATCAAACAACTGGAAGAGGAGAAAAAACTGCTTGCTGCCAGGTCGATTGTTGTTGGGCAAGAACAGGAGCGCAAACGGATTGCCAAGGAGTTGCACGATGGACTTGGGGTGCTGCTATCAACTGCAAAAATGCAATTCACTACCATCAAAGACAAAAGCCCGGAAAATAAACCATTGATTGATAAAGCCAGGAAATTGCTGGAACAGGCAGCGGGCGATGTTCGTAAGATTTCGCACAACATGATGCCTGGATTGCTAACGAGGTACGGTTTTTACGAAGCTATTGAAGACCTCTTTGAACAGCTTAACGACATGCATGGCTTAACCGCAAAAACAGCAATAAGCGGGGCGCAGGACAGGCTGCCCGAAAACACTGAAATTATGCTTTACAGAATAGTTCAGGAAATGGCCAACAACACCCTTAAGCATGCCGGGGCTACGGAGGTTTCGATTGATATTGTAACTTTACCAAACCAGCTTAGCATCGATTACTCCGACAACGGAGTGGGTTTTGACGTTGAGCAAATGCAAGCCAACAAATCAATTGGCCTCACAAGCATTCAATCGCGTGTTAATTTCCTTAGCGGAAACATGGATCTGTTAACAAAACCCGGAGAAGGCGTCAACTATCATATTACAGTTCCAATGGAAGATCGCGAGGAGAAAAAGGTATAGGGTGTATAGGGTTTATAGGGTGTATAGAGGGAATAGAGGGTGTAGAGGGTGTAGATAATTCGAAGTTTTAAAACAAAGTGTTACAGTTCTTTTTAGGATAGTATTTTGATAAAACGATTTATGACTAAAATAAACTTCGAATGGATAGCAGCGAAGTGGAAAGAATATCGAAAGATTGAAGGATACCAATGGCTAGTGTTAAGTCATCTATGTTTTGACGTGAAAGTGCTCCGCACGTTCCAAGGTCAAGCCTCTGACTTTCAAGCGTGCGAAGCACCTTGAAACGTCTATTAACAATATGATCATTTTATCTTGACATAACACTAGGATCTATCGACATAAAAGCCCCGCACGGGCGAGATTTCCCAGTACGAACGGGGCAGGCGCTTTGCTCAACATTTTCGCATTTTATCCCCGCAAAGGCGGGATTTCGCTTTGCTCAACATTTTCGCATTTTATCATTGTAAGATTTAAGCATTATAAAAACAAAAAACATGATCAACATTCTCATTGCCGATGACCACCAATTATTAATTGATGGCATCAAAACTACCCTTGCCGATGTAGAGGATTTTAACTTTGTGGCCGAAGTACACGATGGTTATCAGGTACTAAAAAGGTTGGAAGAAGGTTTGTCTGTGGACGTTATCCTAATGGATATCAATATGCCAAAACTGGATGGCCTGGACTGCACACGCAAGGTTAGCAAACAATATCCGGACATCAAAATCCTGGCACTCTCCCAATACGACGAGAAGCGATTCGTTAAACGAATGGTCAAAAATGGTGCTTCGGGTTATTTGCTGAAAGATTCAGATAAGGATGTTCTGGAAGAAGCCATCAGGAAAGTACATGGTGGTGAAAAATATTTCTGCGAAAGGCTGTCGATGAGCCTGGTCAACCAGGAGTTGAAAATCGAAGATACCAAATCCCTTTTCCCGAAGCTCACCGCCAGGGAAAAAGAAATCGTAAGCCTGATTTGCAAAGAACACTCCAGCCAGGAAATTGCCGATAAGCTCTTCATCAGTTTCCATACCGTTGAAAGCCACCGCGCCAACCTGATGTACAAAGCCGGTGTTAAAAATACCGCAGGGCTTGTAAGATGGGCTGTGGAGAATGATTTTGTGGATTAGTTCGTTGAGTAGTTTCTCACATATTTAAATTTTTCGTATCTTTGAAAGAAAAAAGTATGAAAAGCTTCCTAATCACTTCCAGCATCACCATATTGCTCATATTAATTCCATTTTTTAGCTTCACCCAATGGGCATATCATCACTACTTTGAACTCGACCTTGTTAACCCAAATTGTAGCGGAACATTCAATGATGCAATCTTTGTTTCAGCCGACACTGGCTACTACTGTTGGTCAGAATATTGTTCACCATCAGCAACCTATTCTGAATTACTGGGTACAACAGATGATTGCAACTCGTGGCAAACTGTAACTTCGGATGGAGGAATGGGCTGCTCTGCATATGCCGTAAAATTTTACCCGCCCTATGTTTATTACATCCGGAATTACCAGGGGCTCTGCTGGTTATTGTATTTCGAACCCGGCTCAGGACTTTCTTCACTGCCGGGCAAACCTGGATTTTATGTGGACTTCTTTGCAAATGCTCCATCCGATTACAAACTACTTTTAACCGGAAATGAGTTTAATCATTATGTCAATTATACGCTTGAGTATTCTACCATAGTCAATGATTTTACCTTGCTAAAAATGCACTTTCCGATTGACACGGTTGGTTTTTTTATTGCTAAACCTCTTTCAGGTAACAACAGTTCCCTCATCGTAAAGTACACCCCAACAAGTGGATTTAATGTTGTTTACGAGGATAGTACCGAAAATCTCAAATCCATTGATTTTTCAGAAGATTTAACTGGTTACTTCTGCAGCAGCAATGGAAATATTATTTGTTCAAGCGATCTGGGTCAAAGCTGGCAAAAATTGACCACTGGAGTCAATTCACAACTATATTCTATTGATTTTGTAAGTGATTCAATCGGCTATACGGTTGGCACTGGAGGGACAATTTTAAGAACTCAGGATAAAGGTGAGACATGGGTTCTACAAGAAACTCCTTACAGCGGAACTTTCAACAAAGTATTTTTTACAGACCAGGAAACAGGATTTATTTTACGAGGGAAGACTTTGTATAAAACATTGAATGGAGGGCTAACATGGATTGAAAATAAATCGATGTCGAAAAATCAACTCTTGGCTTATCCTAACCCTGGCTCTGGTGATATAAAGATTCTGCTTCCTGAAGGAATAGATCAGAGTTCGCACTATCAACTTACAATATCCAATGCATCGGGGAAAGTAATTTTCAGTCAGTATAATGAAATCATTGATAATCCTTTCAGGCTTCACATTGATGTACCACCGGGATGGTATCATGTATCGCTTACTTCTGATCAAAAATACTTCAATACAAAACTGGTAATTAAATAGACCAATTATTAAACATACACAATAAAAAAACCGGGATCGTAATAATTCCCCCGGTTTATTAAACAAATATGCCTTAATAAAAACTGTTTACTGCACCACTAGTCTTTCCCTTAGTCACCCCGTGAATTTGTTCCGGCAGTAGCGCATATTTCATACATTGTGCTTTGTGCTTCAGCAGGATTCAAGGGGTGACTTGCTTCGGTTACTGCACCACCAGCTTCTCAATAGTTTGCAATCCATCTTGTGATATTTTTAAGTAATAGATTCCTTTCGGATAAGAGGAGAGGTCGATGGTGAAATCATTGCCCTTCTCATTACCGGCTGCGATGATTGAGCCGTGGATATTTGTGATTTCTCGGTCAGTGGTTTGACATAACAGTCCCGCACGTGCGGGATGAAAACCTGTTAGGTCTGTGAGGCTAACATTAAATATCCCTGTTGATGGATTTGGGTAAATCTTTACAGAAACATTCATTTCTGAAGCTCTACCAATTCCAGTAGCCTGGATGCTCTTTACTGCCGACAGGCCATAGTTCACAAAATATCCAGCCTGTGGCATTTGAGTTTCAAATTCAACTTCCAGAGGATATTCCTTTGCAGTTTCGGGATTGTAAACCCTGAACTGCATGGTTTCACCTTCTGCCAGTCCATCTATTTGTGTTGTGGTTGGATCATCTCCAAAGGCAGTTAAAGCCAGGTTTTGATTCTGGTAAACCACAGCACCATAGCATTGGCCATTTGCGCCACATACTCTTATGATTTCTCCAGGATTCAATCCTGAGATTACTTCTGATAGAATGGCGATGGTGTGGGTAATGGGGGTTTTTATTACCTCACCCCAACCCTCTCCTGTAGGAGAGGGAGTGCCAGCCCACTGGCTGACCTCATCCCCCGCCCCCTTCTCCTGGAGGAAAAGGGGAGTGCCGGCGCACTGGCCGTCCATTTCATCCAAGGGAGTACCTGTGCGTTGGCCAACTCCTTCCCCCTCAAGGGGGAAGGCCGGGATGGGGGTACAAAACGCAAACTCCACCTCAACATTCTCATCCACCAACACGAAATAGGCTTTGCCAGGTTTGATTTCATCCAAAGTATTTATCCCAAATTGCGGCCAGTAAACATTTGAACCAGCCACTTCTTTTGCGATTTGCAGGCTACCTGAAATTTGGCTGAAAAGTTCGGTTGCATTGTTATCACAGGCATTGAGTACAGGCAGGTAGTTCCAGCCTGCATTGAGGTTAACCGTGAGGTTGTCCTGCATGGTTCCTGTGAAAGTTACCTGCTGCGCTGTTTCCATTTTTATCTGGTATCCGGCATGATCGTCCCAATTGCCGAGGGTATTTACAGTGGCAGTTGGCCAGTACATCCCATCAAAATTCTGAATAATCACCAGCTCGTCCTGCACGGGGGCAAAGATATTGGCGACAGCCGCATTATCGGGGATGATGTAGCTTGAGATACCGCTCCATCCGGCGGGGATTGAAATAATCTGCTGTGCAAGTTCCTCGCCCCAGAAAATGCGCATGTAGGGATCATTTTCAAACGCAGAGCCTGCAAAATCACCAGTGGCTCCAGTGAAAGTAAGAGAGCCGGCGTCAACGTTTTTATTTACATTG
>Ga0307929_1002913_pt1 | contig 10446 bp, 3 predicted proteins | sample AceLakmetage1330_FD_203160 | JGI IMG/M metagenome (GOLD analysis project Ga0307929, IMG submission 203160) | Saline water microbial communities from Ace Lake, Antarctica - #1330 | ecosystem: Environmental > Aquatic > Non-marine Saline and Alkaline > Saline | place: Antarctica: Ace Lake...
GGGGCTATTGAAGATGGTGCGGCAGGAACGATCTACATTAAGAAATCAACTGATACCTACGGCACATTGAGAATCGATAACACCAATCGAGTCACGACAGTAGCAACCCTCATCTCGTCAAACGTAACAGATACAACAGTGGGTGATGTGAACATCCGAGATGGTGCGATATTCGGGGTTGGTACTGAGCAGTCAATCACGGTACATGGCAATTGGACCAATGGTGGGAGCCTTACGGCAGATACGGGCAGCACCGTGACGCTGGCAGGCACAGACACCGCTGCCATTTATGGTGACAATACATTCTATCATTTGACGTGTAGCACAGCAGGCAAGAGACTGGACTTTGAGGCGGGCACGACGAGTTTGGTGTCCGGAACGCTTACGCTGACAGGAGCGCCGGGAAACCTGATAGACCTGAACGCAACTTCGCAAGGCAATTACTGGTACCTGACGCTTGCCCCTCCGGCGCTGCAATCGATATCGTATGTGGCAGTAGAGGATTGTAACGCCGATGCGGGAAATACGGTTGGAGCGACAGATTCATCAAATGTGAACCACAATGTGAACTGGCTTTTTGGCGTTCAGGGGACAAACCGGTGGACCGGCTCCGTGAGTACGGATTGGGGCGCCAGCAGCAACTGGGATCAGGGTCACGTGCCTTTCTACCAGGATGTGGAAGTCCGCATAACGGATGTGATCAATGCTCCGATACTGGATGCCGATCGTGAAATAGGTTTGCACCTGGCTATTGAATCGGGTGCGAGCCTTGCTCTGAACGGACATGCTTTGACTGTTAACGGTGCCGCCGACATAGACGGCGTGATCATAGCTGGCAGCACAGAGACAATTACATTCAAGGGCAACCTTGACCTCAGCAATGGAACGTTTACCCATGCCAATTCTACGGTTGTCATCAGCGGCACAGACGCCCAGTCGATTATGACCGGCAGTAATTCCTTTTACGACATGGTAGTCAACACCCCATCAAACACAGTAGCATTTAAGGATACATTTAGCGCTCATGATATCACGGTCAGTGACAACGGGGGTCCCGTGACATTCGAGGCTGTTTTTGCCGTGCATAATCTTGCCGTGAATAACACGACAAACACAGTGACGTTTCAGGCCGGTTTTGAGGCGCACGAATTTCGATGTCGGGCGAGTTCAGGTAGTCTGAACTTCCACGAAGGTTCAGACTATAACATAACCAACCTTCTGCTAAGGGGGGAGGCGGACAACCTGATCATATTGAGGAGCTCTTCTACCGGTCAACAATGGAAACTGAATGTGTCAGGCTGGCATGCTGTTCGATATGTAGACGTAAAGGACAGTAACGCCTTCAGCGGCCACACAATATATGCCGCTAATTCAATCAACAGCCTTAACAACACGAACTGGCATTTCGGAACGTGGCTTGTCTGGGATGGATCTGAATCAACGGATTTTGCTGCATCGAACAACTGGACGCAAGCGCTAGCGCCCTGCGCGACCAATTTGTTACTAATAGACGGAAACGGGGCAAATGCGCCTATCATCTCTTCGTCAACAACAGTTGCTCGGATGATAGTAAGCATGACCGAAACATCAGTGTTGACGGTGAATACCAACCTTACTATCACCGGTGATTTGACCATACTTTCCGGCGGAACATTGACTCACGGTGACAACTCCACCGATGAAACCCACAAACTGAATCTTAGTGTTGAAGATGATCTGCTCATCGAATTCGGAGGTTCAATTGATGTGAATGGGAAGGGTTTTAATGTGGGAGAAGGGCCTGGTGCGGGACGTGATCAGTGGGACGGTGGGAGTCACGGCGGACAAGGAGGCGATGACGGTAGTGATGGGATCGGCGAAACATACGGCTCAATTACAATGCCGACAAGGCAAGGAAGCGGGGCGTGTAGTGGGTCTTCAGGTTCAGGAGGGGGTGTCATAATTTTGGATGTTGGTGGAATTTTGAAAGTTAATGGGACGATGTCGGCAGATGGCGATAATAGTACTTTTGGGGGCGCTGCAGCGGGCGGTTCGATTTATGCCACCGCAGGGCGGTTGGCGGGAGACGGGACGTTAAGCGCCAACGGAGGGAATAGGGGTAATGCATGGGGTGGTGGCGGTGGAGGCAGAATAGCTTTGATTCTGACTGATGGGACTGAGTTTGGAGACATAACGGTAACCGCGTGTGGAGGTAGCGGAGTTACGTATGGCGCGGCAGGCACAATCTACCTCAAGATCAAGGATGGCGACAGCAGCGTGGTTGTGGACAACAACGCCTTCAATACAAGTGCTAGAACCATACTCCCGCCGGACATTGACGGCGTTGCGAGTGAATTGCATGACACCTCATTGATTGTAACGAATTACGGCAAGATCGCTCTTTCAACCAATGCCTGGGTCGGCGACATTTTGATTTATACCAACAGTTCCATGACCCTGACCAACTTCTATCTCCACGTGGATTCGTTGGAGCACAATCTCGAGGACCTGACCGATAAAAATCCTGGTGCCACCAACCGGGTGGACTACTACGAACAGATTCTATGGGAGGGTCTGCCGGCGGGAACGGTGTTCATTTTCTGGTAGTGGAGGGGCAAAGAGCATGAGGGGGCTGTGTGGGAGAGAGAAAAGCGTGGCGAAGCCACGAAGGGACCCGCAGAGTGCTTTTGATCGAACCGGCTTGCACAAAATGATTATACATATTATCCTGCAAAAATGTTGCGACGACCGCTGATTGGAATTGCTGTTTGTGTAGGGCTTGGTACGTGGGTTGGTGTTGTTCTCGGGGGCGCACAGATTGCTCTCGCGGGCGTTATTGTTTTTGGCCTTCTTGCGGTTGTGGGTCATGTTGGCAAGTATGAGACTCCTGCGCAGTTTGCTCTCTACTTGCTCCTGGTTTCGGGAACAGCCTTTCTGTCTGCATGGCAACAGGATCAGTCCCTTTCTGCCTTACTGTTGGATCGTGGTTTGGTTTCGGGCTGTCGCGTAGAATTGGTGGGGCGTGTTAAGTCTGACGTTGTGGATGTTCCTGGTCACTACGGGAAGGAAGATTTGCGGTTTTCCCTTCAAGCCAATCAGGTATCAACTGATGGCGGTGCCTATCGGGTTAGCGATATCGTGCGGATTGTCATGCATGGCGAGGCGCGTTATCCGCCCGTTTACGGTGAGACCTGGCGCCTGGCGGGACGCCTGTTTCGTCAACGTCAAAGGAATCGTGTTGGGCGAGCTCGCTACACGCTGCATGTTGGCCTTCGCGATACGCGTTGTGTTAAGCGAACGGACTCGTCCTTTCTGGCATGGTGTTTTGACGCAAGAGAACATGCGGCGGCGCTGCTCTCGGCGGGCATTGAGGATAGTCCCGATGTGAGGGGGGTCGTGAATGCACTTCTGTTAGGGTATCGCGCACAGCTTCCCCCTAAAGTCCGGGATTGTTTTAGGCATATCGGGACGATGCACGTGTTTGCGATTTCCGGTCTCCACGTGGGAATCTTGTGTAGCGTGATCGTGTTTGTTTTGGGTGTGTTTCGGGTGCCTCGGACAGCGTGGGTGCTTGCGCTTACTCCACTCATTATTACCTACACATCTGTTACGGGTGCTCGAGCCAGTGCGATCAGAGCGAGTGCTATGATGATTGCCTATCTGCTGGCCCCGCTGGTTCGCCGCCGGGCCGATGCGGTATCTGCCCTCGCGCTGGCGGCAATTGCGATTCTGGTGTGGCAGCCTGAGCAGCTCTTTGACATGGGCTTTCTGTACTCGTTCTCGGTTGTGGCCGGCATCATGGCAATCGTGCCTTTGTTTGACAGACTGCTCTCCCCACTGTGGAGCGGGGATCCGATGGCGATGCCCGAAATGGTCGAGCAAAAAGGGTGGTGGCACAATATCCTCAAAGCCATTCTTCGCATGCTCTCGGTTTCGGTTGCGGCGTGGCTGACATCAGCCCCGCTGTCGCTGTACTTCTTTGGCCGATTCTCCCCGATAGCGCTTCTCGGAAACCTGCTCGCGATCCCGCTTGCATTCCTGATCCTGGTTACGTCCTGTCTCTCCATAACGGCTGGATCTATCTTTGTGGTGCTAGGAGAGGTGTTCAACTCAGCCAACTGGTGTTTTGTACGTCTTCTGGTTTCGGGAATGCAAGCCCTAGAGCGCATCCCTTACGGATGGATTGACTGTGAGCGTATACCGTTCATTGGCGTCGTCGTCTGGTATCTTGTGCTGGTGTCTGTGGTGGTGATTCTTCGCGGTAGACAAGCCAGAGGTCGGAAGTCTGATCTCGTAGGTCGGAAAGGGTCTGTCTTTTGATCTCCGACCTCTGGGGGGGGGCGATGGAACATCGCAGAACGCTTAGCGTTGTTATTCTGTGAGTTGGGGTGGCGAGCTGGGTGAGCCCTCAATTTATCACTTTACTATGCCGGTGGCGGCGAAAACGATTTGAGAAGTGAAATGTCGCGTAGCGGTGAATGTCGCGACTTCTTAAATGTTAATTCGTGGGCCCCAATTTCGCCGATTTCGACACCGATTCCAACTGATCCCAAATTACGTCATTTGAGCATGTTATTTCGCTTAACGCTCTACCACAAATGCGGTTACGCAAAAACCTTTTATGACGCTCATACAGATAATTTTCTCTTGTGGCAAAGGCATGATTACTACTATAATTATCTTACGAAACGAGCTTAAGCGTTAAAAAGAAGTTAATTATAAATAAGGGGTTTTGAGTTGCATCGATATCGTAATTGTAAGAGTTAACTTCAATACGACCGCAAAGCTTAATGAATTAAAGCATGGCCTCTAATGAATAGAATATCCTGTAGTCGTTTATATTCAGGCGGTATTAGAGTTATAGTTTTCACTCTGATATTATCCACTTTTGTTTGCGTTGGCAACTTGCGGGCGCAATCTCTGGTTGTTAGTGAGATTCACTATAATCCACTGAATGCTCTTGTTCCTGCGGATGGAACAAATGTCGTGGATGGTGGGGAATTCGAATTTGTCGAAGTTCGTAATATTGGTGCACTTCCATATGACCTGAATGGCGTCTCATTTATCAGTGGCGTTACCTATACCTTTTCTCCCTATAGTCTCGCTCCCGGCGATAGTGTGGTGGTGGTGGAGAATGCAGAATATTTTCCAATCCGGTATCCATGGGTGACAAATGTGGCTCCGGGTCAATATAGCGGGAAGCTTAGCAATGGAGGAGAAACCCTCATACTAGAAGATGATGTTGGTTCACAGCTCTTTTCCGTTGATTACAGCGATGGCGGAGAGTGGCCCAGGAGTGCCGATGGTGAAGGACGTTCGCTGATGCTGGCAAATCTTGCAGGTGACCCAAATAATCCAACAAGCTGGTGTGCAAGTGCTGAACTGCATGGATCACCGGGAAGCACAGGTGTATGCCGGTTTACTGATGTTGTGCTGAATGAAGTTCTTTCCCACTCTGATCCTCCGTTGGAAGATGCTGTTGAACTTTACAACCTGTCGGGAGGTCCCATTGATCTGAATGGGTGGTATCTGAGTGATGACTTTATTCAACCCCGCAAATTCCGCATCACCAATACTGTTATCAATGCAGATGGACACACGGTTTTCTATGAATATCAATTCAATACCAATGCCCTCTTCAATACCAATAACATTCCATTTGCTTTAAGTTCAATGGGGGACGAACTCATTCTGACGGCACCCTTTCCAGATTCAGAGCGTTTACGGTTGGTCGATATGCTGGATTTCGGGCCGACGATCACCGATATTTCGATGGGACGTTTTCCGGATGGCAGCGGGGGCTTTGCCAATCTGGAGTCGTTGACATTCGGTGCTGTGAATCCTGCAACGGTTGAGACTTTTCGAACAGGTGAAGGTGCTCCAAACAGTGCACCTCACATAGTCCCTATTGTGATCAACGAGATTATGTATCATTCAAGCCAGACTAATGAACTGGATCTTGAGTATGTTGAACTTCTTAATGTGAGCGACAGCACTTTTGATATTTCAGGATGGGTGCTGGCTGGAGTGAACTTTACTAACCCACCGGGTACATTCATTAGTCCGGGTGAGTTTTTGGTGGTCTGCGCTAATCAGACACAGATTTTCAACACCTATGGTATTACGAATGTGATTGGTGATTGGCCTGGGATGCTTAAGAACGGAGGGGAACGCATTGAGCTGCGTACGGATGAAGGCGTTGTGATCGACAGCGTTGACTACAACGACAAAGAGCCATGGCCAGTGGCAGCCGATGGCTATGGCCCGTCCCTTGAAAAGTTCCGGGCAATGGCTGACGGTGATTTATATTTGAACTGGGGGGCGTCGCGGTCAGCAACAAACTGGCAGCATGTTGTTGTTACCCAAAATGTGACAAGCGCAGGAACCGGTAGTCTGAAGTTCTGGCTCGATTATGAGGGCAAATGTTATATCGATGATGTTTCCGTGCAGCCGGTGAGCGGTGGCGCCGAATTGATTTCTAATGGAGATTTTGAATTGGGCGGGACGAACTGGAACTATAAAGGAAATCACGAATACTCTCGGGTGGAGCAGGGGGCGGGTAGAGTTGGTAGCGCTGCTTTGGTGGTTGTCGGTAACTTTACTCGAATCGTGCAGAGTGCGCAGGTCTTTGTATCTTACGGGGATGTGGCTGGCGATCATATAGAAGCAGATTCATACGCTTTGGCGGCAGGCAATTATACTGTCTCTTACTGGGTGCTAAGAGTCGGTCCGGGCGGGAATCTGAACGCTCTTTTCGACGGTGCTATACACTCACATCAGTTAGCCCATTACGGAACGCCGGGAACAGAAAACAGCGTGGCGACAGGTCTGTCGACTCTGGGGATTTTGGATGCGGTCTCTGAAAGCAATGTTGTTGCCACAGGGGATTCCAATATTATCCGTACCCGGCTTGAAGGGAGTTATGCAGGGGCGGCGGTTCGTCTTTACTACAGAGAGGTGACAACCAACACCTATCAGTTCAGTGATGTGAATTATACAGAGTTATCTATGGCAGATGACGGAGTTACGCCTGACTTGGTTGCGGGCGATGGAGACTATGCCGCAACAATACCGGCTGTGAGTATAGATTGGACAATTGTTCGTTATCACGTAGCCGCCATGGGTACCAATGGGTTTACTGCTCAGAGCCCGGGTGTTGACAATCCCAGTGGCGATTATGGATATTGGGTTCAGAGTGACCCCGTGCAGACGACTATTCCTAACTGGCATATTTTCTCTGATGGGGCGCCGATCGTTTACTCGAATTCTTTCCGTTGCTGTGCCGTATCTCCTGAAGGAGATGTATATACCGATATTCGTGTGCGTCACCGAGGCCGTCCGGACACATCCTCTCCGGAACGCACGGGACTTGCGCTTCGGATGAACCAGGGAAATCTTTGCGATACATTTTTTGCCAAGAATCAAGGCGGAATCAACTTCCGGCATCGCACGAATAACAGAGACTACTTGTACGAAAGGGTTGTAAATGAATATCTAGGTTATCTTCTCCAGGAGAAAATAGGATTGGCGACACCGTATAACCGACATACATGTCTTTGGATTGATGGAGATCCCACGATTACCATTGAACTTGAGGCTCCTGATACCGACTTTCTTGAGCTTCACAATCTAAACAAGGGCGACTACATCTCCCGCGCCGGCTATTCAGGTCGCAGGATTGTTGATGGAGATGAAGAGCTTGATAATTTCAATGAGGTTGTGAGTGAACTGGAGTCAACCACAGGTGAAGTAAGGATAGCTTACATACAGACCAATCTGTGGTATGAGAGTGTTCGCTATGGAATGGCATTGCTCTCGGTCTGTGCTAATGCGGATCAGGATTTTGAATGGAATATGTTTCAGCATAAGGATGCAGACACGGGTCGCTGGACACAATATCCATGGGATGTTGACAAGAGCTTTTTAGATCTCATTAACAGTCAGGACATGACAGAGCTGCATCCATACTACATGACACCGGATCATCCCAGTGTCTGGAATGCATCAACATCAAAACCGCTGGGAGAAACCCTGTTCTATCCTGAAGATTCGCTGTATACGCTTCCATATCGTTATCGGCAGCAGATGACTCTCTGGCGTTACTGTCACACGTTGTTCACGACGAACACGATTAATCCCATTCTGGATCAGCTTCAGAGCGATTTGTCGCCGGCCTATACCGAGATAGGAGTATCGACGGGAGGCTTGGTATCTAAAGTTGCGGAAGTGAAGAACTTTATTGAAGATCGCCGCGATTTTCTGATGAATGGCGCCTGGTCTGACAAGGATACAAACATCTGGGATAATGCTGGTGTTTACGATCCAGGCACTGTGGTTATCAGTGAGATAATGTATGATCCTCTAGTCGGGGGAGAGTATCTTGAGATTTACAACAGGGGCAGCAATACGGTTGATCTCAGTTGGTGGATGCTGTATGCCGGAGAGGAATCCTACAGGATGCCGCATGGGACTATGTTGGCGCCCGGTTCATGGCTGGTGGTTGCCGATACGCAGAGTGTGCTGACCGACACATATCCTGAGTTGAACGGTAGCAATACAATAGAACGCTATCCAGGCATGCCAATATGGGACTGGCCGATTGATTTCCTAACAAAGGCAGAATACAGCACACGCGTTGTGGATATGCCCAGTTTATCACTTCCCAATGCAGGGGCTGCGATACGGCTTTACGATATTTGTAGTAACCTGATTGACAATGTTACTTACAGCTCCGAGTTGCCATGGCCTGCAACTCAGGGTGCAGCGCTGGAGCTTGTGGATGCGGATTTCGATAATTCACTCCCTGCCGCCTGGCTGCCCAGTTTTATTGGCGGATCACCGGCCGCTAGTAATGATCTGGTTCTAGCACGTCTGCCAGCGCCAACGCCTGACCCATTGGTATTTGGTGATGTTGAAAAGGATAGCACAAACACGCTAACATTCACTATTAGTAACATAGGTAATTCTGTGCTAACCGTGACCGGTTTGAGTTATCCGACCGGATTTAGTGGCAACTGGAGCGGAACGATAGCTGCGGGTACTCAATCTCCTTCAATATCAGTTGAATTTATCCCAACAGCAGAACAGAGCTACAGTGGTAATATTACAATTAACTGTGACAATACAGGTGGAGATACCTCTGTTGCGGTAAGCGGCACAGGAACTGGAATATTACCTGCAACTGCAAATGATTTTGACGGCGATGGAGCCAGCGATCTTGCTGTCTTGGATCAGTCGACTGGTCGCTGGTTTGCTCGGACGGTTGGCGGAACCCAGCTTGCTTTTTCTGTAAACTGGGGCTGGTCCGGGGTTGAGGGTGTTGCGGGCGACTATGATGGTGACGGTATTGGTGATCTTGCTGTTTTTGATCAGAATACGGGGCGGTGGTTTATTCGTTCGCTTTCAGGTGCCATTCTTGCTTGGGATGTTAACTGGGGATGGCCAGGTGTTGAGCCTGTATCTGGAGACTTCGACGGAGATGGTATAGACGACCTTGCTGTGTTCGATCAGAATACGGGCCGTTGGTTTATTCGCTCTGTTTCAGGTGACATTCTCGCTTGGAATGTCTACTGGGGCTGGCCCGGGGTTCAGCCGGTTTCCGGAGACTATGACGGTGACGGAGTCGATGACCTAGCTATTCTAGATCAGAACACAGGGCGTTGGTTTGTGCGGAATCTCGCTGGGGATATATTGGCGTGGCAGATCTATTGGGGCTGGGCTGGTGTAACCGGGGTGTCGGGTGATTTTAATGGGGATGCGAAGTCTGATCTAGCGGTGTTTGATGTGCTCTCTGGCCGTTGGTTTATTCGGTCAGTAGCAGGTGACATTCTCGCTTGGGATGTTAACTGGGGTTGGCCAAGTGTTCGTCCCGTGAGTGGTGACTTTGATGGAGACGGCGTTAGCGATTTGGCAATTTTTGACGAGGCTTCTGGTCGTTGGTTCATTCGATCGCTAGCCGGTGACACTATTGGCTGGAACATCAATTGGGGCTGGCCTGGCGTTCAACCTGTGGGACGGTAGGCTACACGCCCGTTTTCAGGGGGCACCTCGTGTTCGTGTAGACCTCCACCCCAATCGATCCAACTCCAAGGCGAGGGCACACAGAAGGCCTACACGAACACTGAACGGAAGCCCGAGGTATTTCAGGTTGGGAGTTGAGCTGAATCCGTGAGTCTTGGATCTCAGCTCACTCAGTCGTATCTAGGCCGGTAGGGGATAACCATTTCAATGGGTATGGAGCAATGTAACTAGACCCTATCCGAAAAGGGGTTGAACCGAGGTGAGGCGAAAATATGAGAAAACAGACCGGAAACAAGGTCCCCCTTATCCCTTTGTCGCGAGCTTTGTCCTGAGCTTTGTCGAAAAGGGAAACAGGTTTGAGAGAGGAATTGACAAAGCTTACGACAAAGCTCGCGACAAAGATAAGGAAATTTGGAGATTCTGGTGCCTCCGACCTTTTCGGATGAC
>Ga0307929_1002914_pt1 | contig 10445 bp, 3 predicted proteins | sample AceLakmetage1330_FD_203160 | JGI IMG/M metagenome (GOLD analysis project Ga0307929, IMG submission 203160) | Saline water microbial communities from Ace Lake, Antarctica - #1330 | ecosystem: Environmental > Aquatic > Non-marine Saline and Alkaline > Saline | place: Antarctica: Ace Lake...
TACCGGCCAGGTAACGGCGATAGTCGGGGATAGCGGAATTAAAGAGGGCTTGCTTTCTATCTATGCTCATGGCGCCACCGCGGCTATTATGATCCAGGAGAACTGGGATGCCAGTGTCCCCCTGGACATGATCGCTCTGCTGCAGAAAATCACACCTCGCGGAGTCTGGCTCCATGACCGGCAGGATGGAAATGGTGATGCCCATCTTAAGAGGCTGTGTCACAATCCCACGTGGCCGCGTGAGGGGCTATTATGAAAAAATAAAATAAACAACAAAAGTTGACATTTCACAGGTTCATGTTATAATAAGGCAAAGAAGCTATTGAGCTATTGTCAACTTTTGTCAACAATTGAGGAAGCCAATGTTAAAAACCTTTGCCGATGGGCGTTACGAGCTAATCGAGGAGATAGGCAGCACCAGGATATGCTCTGTCTTCCAAGCAGTTGATACCATAGAAAACAGGCATGTGGCAATCAAGCTTGTTCGAGGTGAGGGGTCCGACGAACAGGAACTCATGGCTGCAATTTTACGCTTACGGCAAGAGGCACAGATCCTGGCCAGTTTAAAACACCCTAATGTTATTAACCTGGAAAAAGTGGGAATTTCCGAAGGACGAATCTATCTCGTTCTGCCTTTTCTGAAAGGCCACACCCTCATGTCGGAAATTGCTGAGGCGCGGGGGATGGACTTCAGAAGAGCAGCCGCAGTCGCAATGCAGGTGGCTGATGCTCTTTCTTATGTACACGGCAAAGGAATCCTTCACCTCGATATCAAGCCCAGCAACATCTTTATTCTAAAAAGCACCGAGGTCAAAGATCCTCAAGCCATGCTCCTGGATTTTGGCCTGTCCAGGTTAAGGTCCCTTATTCTGAGGGAGAGACCCGATGAAATGGTAGGTTCCGCTGCCTATATGTCACCTGAACAGACAGGTATTTTGGAGCGACCTGTAGATCAACGTTCCGATCTCTATTCCCTGGGAATTACTCTGTATCAGATGGTGACTGGATGCCTTCCTTTAGTGGCCAGGGATTTACCCACCCTTTTACATAAGCAGATAGCCGAGGAACCAACTCCCCCCTCCAAGGTGGTACCCTCAGTACCACGGCCATTAGAGGAGATTATTTTAAAGCTATTACGCAAGGACTCCGGAGAACGCTATCTCACTGCTGAAGGATTAAGGGAGGATCTGCTTCAATTCATAAAGTTGGCAGATAATGGGCGGGAAAACCAGCTGTTTACCTTGCAGAGGAAAGAAGCAAGAGGGAGGCTGAATCTCGATCCCCAATTGCAGGGTCGTGAACAGGAGCTGGAATCCTTCAAAGAGATACTCAGCTCTCTTCCCGCCGAAGAAGGCGATGTCATATTTATTGAGGGTGAGATTGGAGTGGGCAAGAGCCGTTTGAGTCAGGAATACCTTAAGCTCGGTCTGAAAAAGCAAATGCTTCTATTAGCCGGGCAGTGTACTCCCTGGCTTAAGGAACAGCCCTGCCAACTCTTGCTCGATATGTTGGCGCCCTTTGAGAAAACTCTCAACAGTTTTCCCAAAGAGCAAAAGGCGCAAATGCTTAAAGGATTCCAGCAAAAGGGTAGAAGCTATGAGAATTTTACCGAGTTAGTCTCTGAACTGCTCCGGGCCTGGAGCAAACTCTCCGAATTCCCGCATGTGGATCCTTTGAGATTGCAGCGGGACATTTTCTCCAGTTTGTACGCGTTTCTGGAGGCCATAGCCGGTGAAACAAATGGTATTATTGTATTCGTCGATGACCTCCACTGGGCCGATGAGGGTAGCTTGCGTTTCTTAAACTATCTTGCTTCTCAAGCTTCCGGCCAACCCATCTTGCTTATTGGCACTCTTTGCCCAGATCTCGTAGACACTCGAAGCGAGCTGAGGAATACTATCGCCGGCTTCAAACTGAATCATCTCTCCTTTCCAACCCAAAAGTTAGGTCCGCTCAACTTTGAGCAGAGCGTCAAAGTCATTGCCGATGTGCTCTGTAGCCAGCCGGAGGAGATCTCTTCGGCAATTTCCCGCCACATATTTAAAGTGACCAAAGGGAATCCCCTGTTCTTAATCGAATATCTTAAATCGGCGATTGAAGTCGGCATATTGTCTTTTGAGGATGAAACCTGGAGGTTAGATAGGTTGCCCCAAGCGGAGGCGGCTTTGCCAAGGACCTTGGCGGAGACACTGGCTAACCGACTGGGACGGTTGAAGCCGGAAACCCGGGAGATTCTCTCCTATGCCTCCATTTTGGGACTTAAATTTACACTGGATTCTCTCAAGCATCTATCGGGTAAAGAATCCGGAGAATTTATCTCCCTTCTTGACGAAGCCAGGGACTCCGGGCTGGTTACGGAAAGGGGCATCATCGGAGGCGGAGGCTATACGTTTACCCACCAGCAAATCCTTGATGCCGTTTATAATTCAATAAATCCTGAGACGCGCCGCCACCTACACGAAACTGCTGGTAAGGTTCTGGAGGAGAGGAACAACGGAGCTCTGGACAGGGTGGCTTTCGAGCTGAGCAAACACTTCTATCTCGGCTATAGCCACGACAAGGCATTCCGCTATTCGTTGTTATCGGCAAGCTTGGCCCGATCCCGCTGCTCATTCAAAGAGGCTCTTTTTTACCTCGAACGCGCTCTCACCCTCTTCCCCAGTTATGAAAGCGAAGAGGTTGATGAGCAATGGTTGGACATCCATATCAAATCAGGTGAGGCTTGCTACCGGTTGGGCATTTATAAAAAGGCTATCGCCTGCTTTCAAGAGGCAATTCGCTTTTCGCGGGATTCCAAGCAGACAGCGGTACTCAGGAGCTACATCGGGAGCATCCTATTCCGGAAAGGGAGTTTCCGGGACGCCCTGCGTTATCATGAACAAGCCCTGCTGGAATATGGTTTCAGAATCCCCACAACCCGTCTCATGCTCCTGGTGAATATTGGCTACCAGATGGTCTTGAGATGCCTGCTTGTCTTCCTTTCGGCTTTTCACAAGCCAAAAGCGGATCTGAAAAAGGGTTCCACTCTGCCTGAACGAATCCGCTTGTATAGCCAGACCAGCTACGTCTGTTTCTTCATGGGTGATCTGGCCAGGACGCTCTGGTGCAACTTGAAGCAGCTCAATATGTCCGTGTTCCTGGGTGAGTCCGAGCAGCTCGCCCAGGCCTACAGTATGCACGGATTGATATGCAGTCAGATGGGTCTATTTCGTCGGGCGGAGAAGTTCATCGAGAAGAGCCGGATGATCAACGAGAAGTTGGTATCGCGTTCCTGGGGAATCGCCCAATGTCTGAGCTACCTCGGATACTGTCTTCTGAATCAAGGACGCAGCAACGAAGCGATCTCAAACCTGGTGAAGTCGGTTGAGATCTGGAGGGCGGTGGGAGACCCCCTGGAGTTGGGCTATACCCTGCGTTTTTTAGCCTGGAGTTACATTTTTATCGGAGATCTTCACAAAGCTGACAGCGCCTTCGCCGAGTTGATCTCTCTCTCCGAGAAGGTGGAGGATAAGTGCGCCCTGGCCGATGGCTGGAATGGAAAAGCATGGGTCTCAGTCATGATGGGTAAACTGAATGAGGCGATTGAATATGCTAAACAAACTTTAGCCATTTTAGCTTCCGCGGAAGTTCATACCCCCCAGGCGGTAGCCCACCAGATTCTGGGAATGGCATACTATTATCTGGGTGACTTAAAGCGGGCAAAAATGGAACTTGAGGAAAGTCTCACCTTAATTGAAAAGCATAAATTGGTCCCCTCGATGCATAGTTTAACCTTTGCCTGGCTGGCTGAAGCCTGCCTGATCGATAAGGATAAACTGTCCTCCTTAACAGCCAAAGAGAGGGAAACAGAACTCAGAAAGATCCACCATCTCTGCTTGAAGGGAATAAAGCAGGCCGGGCGGATAAAGAGGTTTAAAGCAGAAAACATTCGCTCGCTGGCTCTCTACCATGCCCTCCGGGGCAAAGATAACAAAGCGAGTTCCTGTTTTGGAAAGGCGGAATCGGTTCTTCAGGCGCAGGGATATAAGTATGAGCTGGCCCGCACCTATCGGTTTCACGGGGAATTTCTCCTCTCCCGAAATCATCGGCTATCAGTGGAATATCTGCAAAAAGCCCTGAACTTATTCACCGACATAATGGCTCCACATGAAATTAAAATCACAGGGGAATTGCTGGGAGAGGAATGGAGGGAATCTGCAAAAAGAGTTGAAGAGAAGGCTCTGGAACCTGCTCAGACCTCACTGGTCGATGCCAGTACATTGGAAAGCCTTTTTAAACTGGGCCATGAGATAACCTCGATTCTCGATCTTGACCAACTCCTGGTCAAGATAGTTGATTTAGCCAACCAGGTTGTGGGAGCTGAACGCGGTTTCCTCCTGCTTAAAAATGGAGACGTATTCAAGGTTAAGGTGGCCAGATATTTCAACAAGAAATCCATTGACCCCGACGAGTACGAGGTGAGCTGGGGCGTTATCAAAAAAGTGGCCCGGGATCAGAATCCGCTTCTCATCGCCGACGCGCAAGCCCACAGGGAACTGCAGGAAAAAGACAGTATTCAGGCCTATGACCTTCGGTCGGTAGCCTGTGTGCCGATAAAGTTGAAAGGGAAATTCTCTGGAATCGTTTATGTGGATAATAGATTTACGAGAGGATTATTCACCGATAAGCACTTGAAGCTGCTTAATATGTTTGCTTTCCAGGCCGCCGTGGCTTTAGAGAACGCCACTCTCTACAAAAAGGTTGAGGAAGCGGAACAAAGGGCAATTGAGGAGAACCGTTATTTAAAACGAGACTTTGTCTGGGAGCATCGCTTTGCCAATATCATAGGTGAAGACCCTCGGTTTCAGGGAGTTCTGGACCAGCTGGAGCAGGCTGCCCAGACTGAGCTTAACGTATTGATCCAGGGAGAAACCGGTACCGGCAAAGGGCTTATTGCCCGGGCCATCCACGCCCACAGTCCCCGAGCTGATAAAGTATTTGTAGAACAAAACTGTGCTGCTCTGCCGGAGAATCTTCTGGAGAGCGAGATCTTTGGTTATAAAAAAGGAGCCTTCACCGGCGCGGTTAGCGATAAAAAAGGGTTGCTGGAGGCTGCCGACCGGGGAACTCTTTTTTTGGACGAGATCGCAGAGACCACCCCGGCTATTCAGGCGAAGTTGTTGCGTGTAATCGAGGGCCAAAGTTTCCGCCGCTTAGGGGATACCGTGAAAAGGAAAGTGGACGTGAGAATCATCGCTGCTACCAACAGGGATTTAGCCACTGAAATGAAGGAGGACAGATTCAGGGCCGACCTTTATTACCGTCTAAATAATGTGAGGCTTTATATGCCTCCTCTACGGGAGAGAAAGGGGGACAAGCAGTTGCTCATCCGGTTCTTCTTAGATAAATTCTGCAAAGAGGCGAAAAAGGAAATCAAAGGTCTAACTCCGGAAGCAATGAGGGCAATTGAGGAATACCCTTTCCCGGGCAATGTTCGGGAGCTGGAAAACGAGATCCGGCGAGCGGTGTGGATGACCAAGTCAAGCAGTCCGATCGGAGTGGGAGTCCTTTCTCCTGAAATCAGAGAGAAAGCAGCTCCTCTGAAGGAGGAAGGTGCGCTTCCCTCTTCCGTCAGTGCCTCAGAACTTCCTCTTAAAAATGCGGTGCAGCTCTTCGAGAAGAAGTTTATAGAAGATGTTTTAAAGGAGTGCCAGGGAAATATAAGCCGTGCCGCCGAAAAGCTGGGAATCAGCCGGTACGGTCTTTATAAAAAAATGCAGAAGCTTATGCCTGAAAAGGCGAAACACCAGGCCTAACATAATACCTCAGAAAAGCTCATGTAAGTCAACTTCTCATGAGTCGCTACTAACCGCAGTGTTTGTTCTTATTGATTGGTCTGAACGAAATTCACCGCCCGGAGGGTTCATATGAAGCAGGTTTGCTATCTGCCCGGCGATTATCTCCAGAGAAACCAGGTCCGAACCACTGAAGGAACCTCTCCCTCCAGCTTTATTTATGACTGTTATAACTCCGAACAGTTTTCTCCTCCTGGCAATTGGGAAGGATAATAATGATTGTGCCCTTGAAGTATCCTTATGATTGAAGTCTTTGTTGAACCGAGAATCATTTTCAATATCAGGGCAGTTTATATGCCTTCTTGTCATTGCCACTTCCCCTATGAAGCCATCGCCCAGCGTAAAATGGTTCTTTTCCAATTCCCCTGGCTCATCCCCGTCTGTCACATAGAAATACAAGTCTCTCTTCTCTTCATCATAGAGAACGATCGAGCCTCCCCCGGCTTCCAAAGCCACAATAGATTTCTTCAATACCTCTGACAGAAGGTTTTTCATATTACCGGGCGTATCGTTGTCAATCATGCGGTTCAAAAGATAAACCGAGTTAAGTTGCTTCTCTAACTTGATGCGCTCGGACAGTTCTCTTTCCCAATACGATTTATAATCCATTTGATAAACTCGCTTGTTTAAAATTTTGGCTCAAAAAGCTTCCTCATCACGATTACAAGAAGCAAATTCAATGCCAATTCATCAAAAACATCCACATTTCAACCATTAGTATTCCTAACCACCTCACGCGCAGATTGATACGTCATTTCATTAATTAGATTGGCATCGATTGCACAAAATAGAAGCAACTGGAACATGCAAACAAAAGTTGTCACATGTAAACCTCCATTGTCAATTTTAGTTGAGAAGGCCACGTTAACTAAAAGTCAAATCTTATTAAAAAAATATTTGATCTCGTTGCCTACAAACATGTTATATGAATTTACCCTTGAACCCATACATAGTTGGCACGGGTTTTGCTTCATTCTAAGTTATATATGAGCGAATTACTGAAAAAATCTAACCAACATCAAGCAAATGCCCTAACAGGCGGAAAGGAAGAGAGATGAAAAGGTCATTCTTAAGTTTACTATCAGCGGTAGCGTTGGGTCTGTTGTTTTGTGCCGGCGCAAGTGCCGATATCATTAATGTCCCCGACGATTATACAACAATCCAGGCAGGGATAGATGCCGCTCTGGACGGGGACACGGTCCTTGTGGCTGCCGGGACCTACATGGGAGAGGGCAACAGGGATATTAATTTTTGCGGCAAGGCGATAACGGTGCGTTCGGAACACGGCGCTGAATCCTGTATTATTGACTGCGAGGGCAGCGAAGAGGGGTGGCACCGGGGTTTCTATTTTCATAGTGGTGAGGATCCCAAATCTATTCTGGATGGATTTACCATCAAGAACGGGTATTGTAGGAAAGGCGGCGGGATTTACTGCGATGAGTCATCCCCGACAATAAAAAACAATACAATCAGTGACAATTCGGCTGGTTGGCTCGGCGGTGGAATTTTCTGCGAATATTCATCCTCCATAATAGAAAATAATACAATCAGTAACAATTCGGCTGAGGGCGGCGGTGGAATTTTCTGCAGAAGTTCTTCCCCGACAATAGAAAACAACACAATCAGCGACAATTCGTCAGTAGCAAGTGGCGGCGGGATTTGCTGCTATAATTCATCTTCCTCGACAATAGGAAACAACACAATCAGCAACAATACGGCTGGTAGGCAAGGCGGCGGAATTTACTGCTATTATAGGGTATCATTTGTTGTAATAGACTCCATTGTCTGGGGAAATACTGCTTTAATAAGTGGCGCTCAAATCTATCTAATCGCAGATTCTTCAATTGATATCACCTACTCTGACATTCAGGGAGGATGGGAAGGGGAGGGAAATATTGATGAGGACCCATGCTTTGAGATGGGGCCATTGGGTGACTACTATCTTTCGTTCGATAGTCCCTGTATTGATACCGGCTCCTGTTCTGTAGCGGAGGCGGGTCTGGACGATCGGACCACGCGTGTGGATGGTATTCCTGATGAAGGCACGGTAGATATGGGTTATCACTATCCGGTCGCGCACGACGGGGCCGAGATATCGCTTTCACCCGGCTGGAATATGATCTCTCTGCCTCTCTGGAGGAGTTCCAGGAGCTGGGAAGATATCCTGGTGGATGATGAGGGAGAGCCGGTATTTGTACCGCCTGTCTATAGCTACGATCCCGCCGGACATTGTTATAATGAGGAAGAGGATATTGACCCCGGTAAAGGCTACTGGGTTCTGGCTCCTGAAGCTGCCACGGTATTGGTAACTCTTGAGGGAGAAGAAGCCTGGTTAACACATCTGACCTGGACGACAGCGGATCTCCCCGACGGCTGGAACATGATAGGCGCGCCGTTTACAATTAGCTCCGAAGGCGCGGAGCTGTTGACGCTGGGGGAATGGCTTCTCAGCCCGGCGTACGGCTATGACGCGGCCGAAGGGAGATACACGGAGGCCGCTACGGGAGATTCCGGCGGACCGCTGCTCCGCACCGGCGCGGGATACTGGGTGCTTGTGGATTTGGATGAGGGCGCGGAGCTGATCTGCGGCGACTGGTCGGGCAAGAAGGGCCGTCCGGGGAAAGCGCCGGGAAGAGATGTAAAGCACAAGCCGCCGCCGGCGCCTTCAAAGTTTATACCCGCGCCGGCCCGCATGCCATTTCCAAAGCTCAGGGTTACCTCATGCTCCTCAAAGATCTCAAGAAGGTAATCGAATTCCGAGAAATCAGGGCAACCGCCCGCCAAATGCTAAGTTCCTGTATCGGAATTTCAATAATTCCATCGACCTGAAGGTCGACGACTACGACAGCTTCGTAGTCGCGGACCTTCAGGTCCGCTAAGTTCTCTTTAAAATGAGGGAGTAAGAGAAAGAGGTTTAATAAATCAAAAAAACGCCTTTACAGGTGGAAAGGAGGAGAGATGAAAAATACATTACTATTTATGGTATTGGCGGCAGGATTGAGCTTTCTGCTATGTGCTGGGGCAGCTGCGGATATCATCTATGTTAATGGCGAAACAGGAAGTGATGATAATGACGGCCTTTCCCCGGATATGGCCAAGAGCACCATTCAGGCCGGCATAGACGCCGCTCTGGACGGGGAGACGGTCTTTGTGGCTGATGGGACCTACATGGGAGAGGGCAACAGGGATATTGATTTTTGCGGCAAGGCGATAACGGTGCGTTCGGAACACGGCGCTGAATCCTGTATTATTGACTGCGGGGGCAGCGAAGAGGAGTATCACCGGGGTTTCTGTTTCCATAGCGGTGAGGATCCCAAATCTATTCTGGATGGATTTACCATCAAGAACGGGTATTATAGGGATGGCGGCGGGATTTACTGCGATAGTGGTTCATCTCCCATAATAGAAAACAATATAATCAGCAACAATTTGGCCAGTTATCGCGGTGGCGGGATTCGCTGCCTTTATTCAGCCCCCACAATAAAAAACAACACAATCAGGGATAATTCGGCTCGTTATGGCGGTGGGATTCGCTGGAGTTATTGTTCATCTCCCATAATAGACAATATAATCAGCAACAATTCAGCTGAAGATAGGGGTGGCGGGATTGACTGCGTTGCTTCCCCCTCCATAATAAAAAACAACACAATCAGCAACAATTCGGGAGGCTCTTATGGCGGCGGAATTTCATGTGGTAATTCTTCCCCGACAATAGAAAACAATATAATCAGTAACAATTCAAGTGGAGATGGGGGTGGTGGGATTTTTTGCACTTATTCAGCCTCCACAATAAAAAACAACACAATCAGCAATAATTCGAGTGGTTATCAAGGTGGTGGGATTTTCTGCCAAAGAAATTCATCTCCTACAATAGAAAACAACACAATCAGCAATAATTCGGGTGGTTATCATGGCGGTGGGATTTCCTGCAGGGATGGTTCATCCCCCATTGTAATAGACTCCATTATCTGGGGAAATAATGATTCAACAAGTGGGGCGCAGATCTCTCTAACCGGAGGTTCTTCAATTGATATCACCTACTCTGACATTCAGGGAGGATGGGAAGGGGAGGGAAATACTGATGAGGACCCCTGCTTTGAGACGGGGCCATTGGGTGACTACTATCTTTCGTTCTATAGCCCCTGTATCGATGCCGGCTCCTGTTTTGTAGCGGAGGCGGGTCTGGCCGATCGGACTACGCGTGTGGATGATATTCCTGATGAAGGCTGGGTGGATATGGGCTATCACTATCCGATTACGCCCGGGGCCGAGATATCGCTTTCACTCGGCTGGAATATGATCTCTCTGCCTCTCGGGAGGAGTTCCAGGAGTTGGGAGGATATCCTGGTGGATGATGAGGGAGAGTTGGTATTTGTACCGCCTGTCTACAGCTACGATCCTGCCGAACGTTGTTATAATGAGGAAGAGGATATTGACCCCCTTAAAGGCTACTGGGTCCTGGCTCTTGAAGCTGCCACGGTATCGGTAACTCTTGAGGGAGAAGAAGCCTGGTTAACACATCTGACCTGGACGACAGCGGATCTCCCCGACGGCTGGAACATGATAGGCGCGCCGTTTACAATTAGCTCCGAAGGCGCGGAGCTGTTGACG
>Ga0307929_1002919_pt1 | contig 10433 bp, 10 predicted proteins | sample AceLakmetage1330_FD_203160 | JGI IMG/M metagenome (GOLD analysis project Ga0307929, IMG submission 203160) | Saline water microbial communities from Ace Lake, Antarctica - #1330 | ecosystem: Environmental > Aquatic > Non-marine Saline and Alkaline > Saline | place: Antarctica: Ace Lake...
CTGGAGTTGCTTCTTTAACTTCTACTTTTGTTTCAGTTTTAGGTGCTTCTTCTTTTTTAGCTTCTGGAGTTGCTTCTTTAACTTCTACTTTTGTTTCAGTTTTAGGTGCTTCTTCTTTTTTAGCTTCAGTTTTAACTTCTACTTTTGCTTCTTTTTTAACTTCAGGCGCTGCTGCTTTAGCTTCAACTTTTGGAGCTGCTACTTTTACAGGTTTGATTGTTGTTTTCAAAGCTTTTGCAGTTGAGTATAAGATTGAAATACCTTTTGGAGTTAGAACTTTACCTTTGTGTTTCTTAATTTCAGTTTGTTTAACTAATTTTGATTCTTCTAATTGTTGAAGAATTTTTCTAATTATACTTCCTGATCCTTTAACAAACTTTTCAGGTCTCATCCCTCTATTCTTTTTTCCACCATATTTAGTTCGAAGTTTTGAAACTCCAATTGGACCTAACATGTGTACTTTTCTAAGAATGGATGCTGCTCTTACATACCACCAGTCTTCTTCTACTGGAGGTCTTTGTTTGTGGTTTCCTGTCTTTACGAAAGGGCCCCAGCTAGGCATGTGAATTTCGCCTTTTAGCTTTTCTGCTACTTTTTCTATAAGTTCATTTTGTGGAACATCGTTTATCATAATTACACCTTTAATTTGTGTACATTCTATTGTACAGAACCTCTAAACCATGACGTGAGAACCTCATTTCTTTTATAAATGTTTTCTTATTCTCTTAGAATTAGCGTTTGTGTGCTTATGTTTATCGGTGAAAATATCTTCCAGTTATGATTTTTTGTTTATGACCTACAGTTACTTCTAAGTCTTGATATTGTTCTTGAATTGTTGTTTCGCCATCAAAATGTATGGTAATATCTTTATCTGTTTTAATTGTTGCTTTTACAATTTGTCTATCAAATCCAAATCTATCATCTTTTAAATGAAAATCAGATCCTTTTGCCACTTTATTAAGACCTAGTAATCCTCCAATTAAACCTACTTCATAAATTCCTATTGCTTCAAAGAATCCATCATTCATGTCTCCTTTTGGATTATACACCATTCCCCCTCCAAACTGAAGATTATTCATGATTTCAAATGAGGTGAATCTTCTTGATTGTGAGTTAATTTCTTCTGGTTTGGTATGATTTAAGTTTATAATTATTTCTCCTGGTTTTCTTCCGTAGGATATATTTGCATATGTTTTATTTGTTTTTAATTTTTGTTTGCCTAATTCTTTTGCAGCTGCTAAACTGTATCTTTTTTTACCTTTCGTTTGTTTATTTAGTTTTTCTGCCGTATTTGCTAAAAGACCTGTTCCAATATATGATAGAAAATGATTTACTTCTTGATAATTTATTGTGAACTGTCCAACATCTATATCGTAAATAAATCCTCTTTTGTCCGGATTATTTATAGTCCAAGCAATATGTTTTAGAGAGCGTACTAGGGCCTCATGTCTTCTTTGTTCTTGTCTAGTATATAATTGCTTTAAAGATTGAAATCCCATACTTGCTGCAAAATCATTTCCATTACCAAATGGTACAACTCCAAATAGAAATTCTTTATTCTTTTTTATTCCTGCATTATATACTGAATTGATTGTGCCATCTCCACCAACTGCTATTAAGTCTGAGAATTCATCAGGCATTTTATCTTGAGTTTCTTCTACTGATTCAGTGATTATGACTTCTGCTCCTAGTCTATCTTCTAACGCTTTTTGAATGTCTGTTGTGTGTTTTCCAAGATTATTTCTATTTGCTATAGCAATTATTCTTGACTCGCCCATTCTATTTTGGAGTGATGCTATATATAAAAAGCTTTAGCGTGGCTGAATGCAAAAACCTACAAAAATCTTATAAATAGAATATCTTAAAATTACTTTGGTGATTACTGATGACTGAAAATTTATATTTTGATGATTCTTATCTTAAAGAGTTTGATGCAACTGTTGTTTCTGTTAAAGATGATAAATATGTGGTTTTGGACAGATCTGCTTTTTATCCTTTAAGTGGTGGTCAGCCTCATGATGAAGGAACTATAACTCGAGTTGATGACCAAGAAGAATTCAAATTAGTTTTTGCAGGTAAATTTTCTGGAGAGATATCTCATGAGGTGGATAAACCTGGGTTAAAACCTGGCGATAAAGTTTATTGTGTTATTGATTGGGTTAGAAGGTATAGACTTATGCAAATGCATACTTCTGCTCATGTTGTTAGTACTCTTATTCATGAGAAGACTGGTGCGCTTATCAATGGTAATCAATTATATGTTGATAAAGTGCGAATTGATTTTAATCTTGAAACTTTTGATCGTGAAAAATTCAATGAATATATTCGTGAGGCGAATGAAGTTCTAAAAAGAAATATGCTCGTTTCTGTTTCTTACATGGACCGAGATGAAGCTCTAAAGATTCCTGCAATGATAAAACTTGCAAATGCTCTTCCTCCTGTTGTAAAAAATCTTAGAATTGTATCTATTGGTGATTTTGATACTCAAGCAGATGGTGGAACTCATGTAAATAATACATCCGAGGTTGGAAATTTAAAGATTGTCAAGCTTGATAATAAGGGTGCAAATAATAGGCGTATATATTATACTATAGAATAGGGCTCATAAAACTTGTCTGAATTAGTGTCGTGCCTTTTCTTTATATTGTATATGCAAATAATAACTTCATTAATTTATTACTTCTAAGTGACAATTTCACACCATATTTAAAAACCAGCCCTACTTTCTTTACAAAATATTAAGTTTATCTTTACGTCCTATGCAATTATTGAAAATAGAACAAAAACTAGTTTCATATGATCGAACTGGTGAAATTGAACTTATTTCTCTTCATAAAGTAAAACATAGAATTGCCTCTTTAGGCGTTAATAATGAATTAAAAGGTTATTTGGTTGATCAATTACTAAAAGAAAATGAGGCTTATCGAGTGCAGTCAAAATCTCAGAAATACTGTCTTACTCCTGATGGTATTGATAATGCGACTTACAATACTAGGATTTTCTTAGAGGATCAATTTTCAGTTGTAAAGCATGATTTTGGTGATTTAGAGGCAATGGCTTTATTTGAGAGTTCAGTTTTACCTGCAATTGAAACTAATGTTTCTATAATTAAACATTGGTTTGCAGATAATTATGATAACTTATTTTATGATACGAATGGATCCATTCCTTGGCCCATTGTTCAACGTATGCGCGGGGAATTCGTTTCTTGGGCTGAGGGAAAATCTACTTTTGACACTCCTATAATTGAAATTATTGAAGAAGTTGCAACAGATAAAGGATATGATACTAGTAATTATGATTCTTATGAGGACTTGTGGGTTGAATTAAAGAAATTTACTAAAAAATAGCATTATTTTCAACTTTATTTGATGTTTTACACTTGTTTCTTGTTCTTTTTGCATTTTATTTAGTTCTATTTTTCTTCATATTTAGTTAAAAATCGGATTTGAGAGGTAACTAGTATACTAAAATAGTATACCAGTATAGAAAGGTTTATAAAGGAGTATCTTCATGAATAGTTTTAACATGATGGACGTTGGAACTATACAAAAAATAAACTCAACCTCACGTGAATTAAAGAACTTTGGTTTCTCTGATTCTGTTCAGGATTCAATCTCGATGGCGAGCGAGATGCATTCAAATAATGATGAACAGCATAGCATGGTGTTTGGCGAACAAACTAACGAAGCTCTAGATGCTCTAAGATATAATTTCAAAAAGCATAGAGAGTCAACTAACAATCAAATTAGAACAATGGGCGAACAAATTGAGTCTCTACAGCAATATGTGACTCAACTTTTGCAACAAGTCTCTTCTCTTAACAACCCCCCCTCCCCTCAAAAACTTGTGCAAAAGCCTGCAATTGCAGAACCTGTAGAGCAATCTGTTTCCCACCCCGTACAGCAACAAACTGTACAACAAACAATCCAAGCCCCGGAAAAAGAGGAAAAGCCTTATAATGAAAGACAAGGCGCTTTTACATCTGACGATGTAAAAATTGAAGATATTTTTTACTTCGGGAATAAGAGGTGAATGTACGGCGTAGAGTTGGAATAGGCTATTCTAGCTCTCAAAGTTTCACATAAACAACCGTACAATTTTTTTCCCCATCTAAAACTTCGGTTTTAGTGTGCCAAAAATATTTTATTTTTGAGCACTTCTTTTTTTTTATTTTTTTGAATATTATTTCTTGATCATTTTTAGATTTCTGATACTATTCTAAAATTACATTAAATTTCATACTATCATTTTCAATGTAACTTAAAAATGGTAAGTTGCATTTTATTGATAGAATAAACTCTCTGAAAATCTTTATTCATCTAATTTAGAAAGAATTACAAGTCCTGTAGTTTCTTTATATTTTTTGCAGCTTCATCTGAAAAGATATATGTTCCACTAACAAGCACATTTGCACCTGCTTTTACAACTGCAGCTCCAATTTGTTCATTTATTCCACCGTCAACTTCAATTTCTAAGTTTGGATAGTGTCTTCTAATGCGTCTAATTTTCTCAAGAATTTCTCCTTTGAACTTTTGTCCACCCATTCCTGCTTTAACGCACATAATAAGTAAGAAATCAATTTCTTCAATATAATCTATGATGTCTGCGATAGATGTTGCAGGTTCCAATGCTATTCCTGCTTTTAATCCTCTTGCATGAATCATTCCAATCACTGCTTCTGGGCTGCTTGTAGCTTCAATATGAAACGAAATTCTGCTTGCGCCTGCATTTGCATATTCATCAATGAATTCTTCAGGGTTTTGAACCATTAAATGAACATCTTTTGGTAAATCTGTTTCTAATTCTTCAACTACTTCTGATCCTACAGTTGTTTGAGGAACATAATCTCCATCCATGATATCAAAATGAATCATATCTGCATTGTTTGCACTGTCAACTGCTTCTTGAGAGAAATCTTCTGATAATATTGATGCTGAAATTTTTGTCATTTAATCACCTTTAAATCAAAAGTCTCAGAAATTTTAATTCTGCTGCTTTTGCCATTGTATTGTATTAGAATTCTTTTTTATAAATTTGTCGAACTATTTTTATCTTTTCTCAATTATTCCTAATTTATCCATGTAACTTTTGTGATCTTTATGGTATTCAAAAATTTCAATTCTTTTTTCTCCTGTTTCTATATGTTCAATCGCTGCAAGAATTCTTTCTGATCCGTGTTTTATTTTTCTAAAATGAGCTTCTTTACCATATAATTCAACACATTTTTTATACATGAATGTTTTTCCTTTTCCTGAACGTGGATCTCGTTTTCCTACCTTCATTCCTGCGAAAATATCTGATTCTATTTGCATTTCAACATGTTGTCTAACATTCTCATCATAAATTAAATCTAGCCCTATGATGTTAGTTGTTCCTTCGTTTCTTGGAATTAGTGATCTTATGCTTTCTGCATCTGCATATTTCTTTTTTTGATTTCTTGGTAGTATGCCTGAAATTTGTGTTGGATTATATTTATCAAATAATTCTCCAAGCGCATCTAAATATTCTTGTTTGTTTGCTAAGTTTAAAATTAGAACTTTGTTATTTATGTATAATTGGTTTCTTTCGCTTGATTCTAGTCCTGCATCTTCAAATATTTGATCTATTGATTCTGCAAATACTTTTAGTTCAAAATAATTCCTTCTTCTTGCAAAATCTTTTGCTCTTTTTCCCACTATGCCTCTTTCTTCTAAGAATGTTATTCTTTCCTGACTAATTTCTTGTCTAATTCTAACTTTCTTAGTTGTTTTTTCTACCACTTTATTTTCTTCTTCTGATTCTTGAGTTGATTTTAATATAGGTTCTAAATTTATTTGTTCTGATTTATAATTTCTAACATCTCTAACAAAGTTGTTTAAAACATATTTTCCTTGTATTACTAGAATTAATTTTTCATTGATTGTTTCATTAGGCATTTCTGAGCCTTTTTCTCTTAATTTAATTACATAGTCTAAAACTGATTCTAAGGCTTCAATTTTGTTTTCTGCGTGTATCGTGTATTCTTCCGATTCATTGATGCTAGGCATTGCTTTTGCGTCAAAGTCATCGAATTGTTTTATGAATTTGAAATTATTTTGTAATAGTTGATATGCTGTGGTCTTATATTTTTCACTTCTTTTGTTCAGATATTTATTTTTTTTATTTTGATTTATGAATCTTTGGTATGTTTCTCCTGCTTTGCTTTTAACAAGATGTAAGTTACTTTCTTTGATTAAATCTTTAATTGGTTTGAGTGTATTTTTTCTTCTTTCTTTTAATTGATTTTTCAGATTGTCTATTTCGTCATAATAAATTCCAAATATCCTATCACTTTTAGCAATTGTATCTAAGTACCATTTAACATTTAGGTTTTGATAAGTTTGATATTCTTCTTGTTCGTAGAATTAGGTGTTTATTCCATCCATTTTTAAGAAATCATTTGCTAAGAATAAGGAATACTCTATGTTTTTAATCTCCTCTTGTATGACTTCTTCGAGCCTTTGTGGCTTTGCTTGTTCTTCGTTCATTTTGCTTATTTGTCGTCTATGGGATGTGGTTTTCTTTATAAAGATTAACTAAACTATTTAATTTAGTCCCCATTAAGTAGTAAAAAAGAGAAACATTTATAAATAATAAAATCTATTATACTTCTAGAATGTTAGGTGGGCGAATTAAATCAAATAAAGAAGACTCAGAAACTCTAGATTCAGTTATAGTTCGATCTATCAAAAAAAATCAAAGAACTTCTAATAAGCTCTTCAAAATTGACAATCTTCTTGATAAAATGGTTTCTGGAACTATTGATTATTTTGGCGACTGGATGGAAGATAAATCTCTTGTTAAGAAGATAGGTATTAGTGCTTTAGCAACTGTTCCAATTGTTACTGAACTAAGTGCTTACTTAGCATTAGAACTCTCAGTAAGGGCAGTTGAAGGAACTATGCGTGGAACTGCTTCTTTGGTTAAACACACTTACAATGCTCTTTCAAAACCAAAACAAGGTTTCAAATCAGGAGATGAAGTATCTTTTGATATAGAAAGTCCTAAAGCTCCAAAACTAAGATCAGTTGATGATATTCCTTTTGAAGTGGTTGTTAGGGGGGAAACTGTTTACCAGTCAGGAAATGATATTCCTTTTGAAATTGAAGGCGACTATACTGATTCCTCTAAATCAAAATATGTAGATAAAATTAAAATTCCAAAAGTTAAAAAATCTAAAAAGAAATCTAAAAAGAACTTTTCTTTCAAATCATTAAACCGACCAACTCTTGCGGTTGTTGGAACTGCTGCAGTCATTGGTTTAACTTATATGACATTTAGTCTTGGCTTATTTAAGAGTTGTTCAACAGAGCATATTTTTCCACAAAATCCTCATGCTAATGATAAATATAAACTTGGAATTTACGTTGGAGATTCAGAAACTTATTTAATGAAAGATAATACTTTTGACTTAGAAGTTTTTATGAAAGATAAAGCAGATCTTGTAAATGATGATACTCTCACTGCAAGATATTTCTTGTTAAATAAAGCTAGTCCAATTCCTATTGATGGTTCTGAATCATTCTATAAGAATTTAACTTTCATTGGAGAACAAGAATTCTTAGCAAAAGATAAAGCTCAAAAAACCGTAGTTTATGATTCTGATTTAGAAACAACTCTTGGATCTAATGTTGATGTAATTAATCCTTTTGCAAACGGGAAACTTCCAACTGGTTATTTCGAACTTCTTGTTGAAGTTTGGAAAGGAGATCAAAAACTTGCACACAAATTCTGGGGCGAGAATCAAGATGTTTCAGAAACGGTTGATAACTTAAAGAATGACCGATTTGCTTTAAAGTTTAATCAAGTATTAAATGATCAAACTCATGAAGAATTTGTTGCAGAGCAGTCTTCAGGAAAAAAGAATTTATTTTTATACGTTCAAAAATTTTGGGACAAATATCTAAAACAAGAAATGCTTAATTCTGCAGATTATATTATGCCTAATTTTTGGGATATCACTAAAAAGAATACAACTTTATCTCGGACTTTGCCCCAAGCAGGAATGAAAAATTATATTGGACAGGCTCATGATAATAATGTGAAAATTCTTCCAATGATTGGTTGTTTTAAGAAATCTCTAATTGATAATGTTTTAGCTGCTCCTGACGCTTATGCAAAACTTATTGTTGAGGAGATTGTAAAAGTTGGCGCTGATGGTGTAACTATTGATTTAGAATCTGTTCTTATGAGAAAAGCAGATAGTGGGCCAGTTGTAAATTTTATGAAAATACTAAATGAAGAATTTAAAAAAGAAGAATCTAATTCTGGTAAAAACTATGAAATCGGGATTGCAGTTATGCCTAGATTTAAAGAAATAAATCCTGGTTTTGCACACCATGCAGCATTTGATTTTGGAGCTTTAGATACAATTGCTAATGTTGATTGGATTCACATTATGGCTTATGATTTTAATATTGGAAAAAAAGGTGCTAACTTACCAACAGGTATGCTTTCCCAAACAGTGACTTATGCTCTTGAAAATGTTAAGAATGATTTCAAAATAGATTTAGATATGCCTCTTTATGGTAGAGCTTTTTACAGTAATGGTAAAACTGTTGGAGTTATTAGTGAACGAAATAATGATGTTTATCTTGATGCTGATGGTGCAAAAGTTCAAATGAAAGATGGTGAGTTATACATCGAAGCAAATATTCCTGGATTAAGACATGTTTATGCTCAAAGTCCTGAAGTTTTCAAAGAAAGATTAAAAATTATAGATTCAATTGATGCTTTAGATTCTAATACTACAATTACTTCTATTGGTGGTTGGAGAGCAACAAATACATCTTCGGAATCTTTAGAAGTTCTTTATGATTGGAAACAAGAATAACTAATTATGATCTTTTTCTCTCGAAATATGCTTTTGATAAATCAAAATATTTTTCAAAGTTTTGTCTTACTGTTAACATATGAATTCCTTGTCTTTGTTTCATTAATATTCCTGCTTTAAGGCCTATTCTTGCTAACTGTTCTATTCTTTCTGGACTTGGATAATAGTGTTCAATTTCGTATTTGTTGATGTTAGTTCCAACTAATTCTTTCATACACTCAAGGGTGTGCATATGTGCAAATATTCCTATTCCTTGTCCGTTAACATTTTTAATAAAACTATCTATCCATATATCTTCGACTGAGAATTTATTGATTATCATATTATAATTATTATCCTGAATTCTATTTTTTCTTTCAAGTTTTTCAAGTCTATTTCTTAGTTCTATTTCCTTCTCAGGTTCTATTTTCATAAAGTCTAATAGTTTTGTTTTATTTGTAACTTTGCCTGTTGGATAATAATGATTCCACGTAATTGTTTTAAAGACATGATTAATTGCTGCTTGAACATATCCAATTTGATATTCATGTTGTTTTGATTGTAGAATGTATCTTGAATGTATATACGTAATTTCTTCATTACGGTCTGTATCTATTGATTCTGCTATTTTTATTAAATCACCTAAATTTGTATTCGTGTTATTTAATAGTTTTCCAAAATCTATTGTTTCTATTGTTCCTACTTTGGTATTCATATTAGATCACTAAAATTATATTTTTTAGAATTTATAGTTTATTATAAACCTTCTCTATTTACCATAGCTTAAAGCTTTTATCAATTATTAAATGAGATAAATATCCTGCAAATGCAAAAATTGCAATTACATAACTAAAGTAGATAAGTGGTAATGATAAAATTATTCCTGCGCTAATTGTATGTACAAATTTTCTGTGTTTTAAGAATTCTAATATTATCAAAACAATAACTATTGTTATCGCATATTCTTTCATTTCAAATATTATCATCAATAATAAAACAAAGAATGAAAGCCCTCTAAATAAATGACTTATTTTGCTAGAACGTAAATCTATATCTGGCAATATTGAATAAGTGATTATTATTGGAATTGAAATTAAGAATTCAAGAATTGAAAAATTAAATAGTTGATACTTTTGAACTATCACTGCAAATATTGCTACAAGTATTACTCCAAATAGAATGTGAACTTTGTAAGTACTCATTTAATTACATGACATCTCGTCATTAATAAATTTACCTTTTGGAAGATTTATGCTATTTCGTTTATATTCATGTTTAAGAATGCCATATAGTTTGTCTGAGATATTTCTTGTATGCATATTTAATTCATAATCTTGTCTATCATTAATGTCTCCAATATCTTCAAAATTAATTATTCTACCAAATAAATATGATTCTGCAGGAGTTGCTAATACTATATGATTTATAGTTAATCCTCCAAGTATATCGGTTATTTCATTTGGTACTAATCCTGAATTATAAATTAAATCAAAGCATTTTATTATTGGATTAATTAAGAATTGAATTTTTCCAAATATAGTTTCATTCTCTGCATTGCTAGTTTTATTTATTTTTATTTTTTCTTTGTATAAACTTAAAA
>Ga0307929_1002920_pt1 | contig 10433 bp, 7 predicted proteins | sample AceLakmetage1330_FD_203160 | JGI IMG/M metagenome (GOLD analysis project Ga0307929, IMG submission 203160) | Saline water microbial communities from Ace Lake, Antarctica - #1330 | ecosystem: Environmental > Aquatic > Non-marine Saline and Alkaline > Saline | place: Antarctica: Ace Lake...
GAATACCGTGACGAAGGCTTCGAATTGGATGCACCTTTTACAGGCGATCCGAAATCTTTACTTAAAACTCTTAACAGGTTCTCAGGTGTTGAATGGGGCAACGACAAAATCGCGATTGCCTACGATTACTGGTGGAACGATCGCAATACAAAAACCTATCTATTCAACCCATCGGATGCTTCGCAGGAACCACAAATTATTTCCGACAGGAATTACCAGGACAGATACAGCGATCCCGGAAATTTTGTTACCCACGAAAACGAATTCAACCGCGATGTGCTCACCATCCATAAAAGCAATGTCTATTTAATGGGCGACGGTTTTAGTGCCGAAGGCCAGTTCCCGTTCATCGACGAGATGAACCTTAAAAACCTGGAAACAAAGCGACTCTATCAATCAGCATATACAGATAAAGTGGAAAGGTTGAACTCGGCCATTGACATGAAAAAGGGAGATATTCTTGTACGCATCGAATCCCCTTCCGATTATCCCAACTATTATTTCAGAAATATTTACAAGAAAAAAGACGCCCTCACCCCTATCACTTCATTCGAGAACCCATTTAAAAGCATGCAGGATGTACACAAAGAAGTGATTACTTATTACCGTGATGATGGCCTGGAACTTTCGGGAACTTTATACCTTCCTGTTGCATATGATATGGATAAGAAGGAAAAACTTCCGATGATCTTGTGGGCGTATCCCCAGGAATTTAAAGATAAAAGCAGTGCTTCGCAAAATACTTCCAACCCTAACAGTTTTACTTACCCATATTACGGTTCAGCCATATATTGGTTAACCATGGGATATGTTGTCCTTGACGATGCAGCTTTCCCAATTGTTGGCGAAGGCGAAGAAGATCCCAACGACACTTTCAGGCCGCAACTGGTGGCCAATGCCAAAGCTGCCATTGATGCCGTGGATAAATTGGGATACATCGATCCCAATAAAGTTGCAGTGGGAGGACATTCATACGGCGCATTTATGGTTGCCAACCTTTTGTCGCATTGCGATTTATTTGCTGCCGGTATTGCCCGAAGTGGGGCCTACAACCGAACACTTACGCCATTTGGCTTCCAAAGTGAAGAACGCAATTATTGGGAAGCACCCGAGGTTTATTACACCATGTCGCCATTTATGCACGCCGACAAAATGAAAACCCCGCTCTTGCTCATCCACGGTGAAGCCGATAATAATTCAGGTACTTATCCGCTGCAAAGCGAACGCTATTTCAATGCATTAAAAGGCCTGGGCGCACCTGCCCGTTTGGTGATGTTGCCCAAAGAAAGTCATGGATATCGTGCCAAAGAAAGCATCCTTCACCTTTTGTGGGAGCAGGACCAATGGTTGGATAAATATGTTAAGAACCGCGATCAGGTGGATGAAGGGGAGGAATAAATTAATAGGAGTCGATGTCTTAGAATTAAATTTTCATAAAGTAATTAGTGATGCTAATTCTACTTTTGCAGCAAAATTATTGAAGGAAATTTTAGGAAAGATAATGTCTGGCCAATAATTCTCTTTGAATAAGTTAGATAGAAAAACGAAAAATAATGAAAACAACTTTACTTATTCTATCTCTCCTGGTTGGTCAATTATTAAATGCGCAATCAATTAGCAGTTATTTGCATGAAAGATACAAATTTAATACTTGTGAAAATTGCACTGAAATTGTAGAAACTACAACTCATTATAGCAAGACCGGGCCAACAACTACTGTTGAGTATGATAGTTATGATACACTAATGAATCAATTGAGCCTAAAGAGGTTTGATGATGAGAATAAACTGATATTTTTAGTGCTGAATTATTATGACAGTCTCAATAGACTGGTGAGAGTAGAAACTAAAAAGTGGGTTAATATAGTGGGCTATCAATCAAACTATTCAGTTCGCCAATATGACACATCGAAAAACTTTGTTCAAACCGAATACAATGACAAATACCAAATGTTGAATATTTCAAAATACTATTTTGACCGGGATACAAATTTGATCCGCCTTGAAGCATTTGCAGGGAACGGCAAATTAATTGGATATGAAACAGGTGTTTATGATTTTGACAACAACCTACTAACACTTAACCATTACAATAGCCAAAGTGTTTTATTAAATTCACATGACAGGCCTATAAGATATGGAGGCAAGTTTCAACAAGATCCTACAAATGAATATAATGAACATGGTGATTTGGTTTACTATAAAAGAGATTGGCATGAAAACGATATTGTTTGTTACACAATGAAATACAAATACGACAAACAACTCAACTGGATATCAGAGAAGAGATATCAGCACATCATAAGTGAAAAAGGGAAACTTAAAGGCAAGAAAATCAATATGGTTAGAACAAGAAAAATCCAATACATCCATGAATGATGGATCCATCGATAAAAATCAGATTTTGGGGATTTTGTGAAAAACCGGCTGGTTTAATTTAGTGAACAAATTGCTATGAATATTGTTTGCAGTGTAAGGCCTTAGTTTCTCACTAAACATATTTTATGAAACCAAAACACTTACTTTTCCTATTCATATTGCCCTTTTCAATTTTCGCACAAGATCCACATGATTGTGAGCTCGTGCATATTGATTGCTGCGATTTCGACCTGACAGAACAAACTTTAACAATTCAGGCTTCCAACCAATCAACGAATATTTTCTCTTATCCTGGTTTCATTTTATTTGATAACAATATGGATACTGTAGCCATTGAAACTGTGAACTATTACGGCATTGGCACTTTTCCTCAAGCCCATAAACTAGATATAATTAAGCCTGTGCTTCTGCCTTTTGAAGGCTATCTTGAATTACATACCCTTTTTTTTGGTGAATATGCCTGTACGTTTCCGCTGAGTATTTCAGACACCTCAACTGTTGGCATTGCTAACAATCCCGCATTAAAAAGTATTTCGATTTACCCAAATCCTGCCAGCGATGTAGTAAATATTTGTTTCGAACAAAAAAATTCGAATAAGAGATTATCTGTAAAAATTATTGACAATATTGGCCGTGAGGTATATTCCAAATCCTTACATCAGACAGATTCGCAAATACCCCTTACTAATTTAAAACCGGGGATTTATTTACTTTTGTTAAGGGATGAATACAATCAAACTATTTTTAATGAGAAGTTAATCCTCAAATAGGACAGCAAAGAGATTTTTAAATATAAAGAGCAGAGAAATGAAAATTCTAAAAATTATTCTAATCATTGTAGTGGCATTCGTTGCCATAGTTTTGCTTGTTGCGGCTTTTACAAATAGCGAGTATAAAGTTGTGCGGGAAGTTACAATTAACGCACCTAAAGCGGAAGTGTTTGATTATGTGAAACATTTGAAGAACCAGGACTACTACAGCGCGTGGGCAACGATGGATCCAAACATGGAAAAGACTTACACCGGAACCGATGGAAGTGTTGGCTTTGTTTCGGCATGGGACAGCGACGATAAGGATGTAGGCAAAGGGGAACAAGAGATCATTGCAATTGACCCTGGAAACAGAATTGATTATGAACTCCGGTTTCTTGAGCCTTTTGAGCAAACGGATTATGCCTACATGACCACCGAAGCAGCCGGTAATAATGCAACTGTGGTGGAATGGGGCTTTTTTGGTAAGATGCAATACCCAATGAACCTGATGCTGCTGTTTATGGATATGGATGAAATGCTTGGGCCTGATCTTGAAAAAGGCCTTCAAAGTTTGAAGGGCAACCTGGAATAATTTGAAGGTATAGCGTTTGGCGTCCCGAAAAGTTGAAAATTTCTAATTTTCATAACTTTTCGAGGATGCACGAAAAACTAAGAAATCAAAAATTTCTGGTTTTTCGGCATTTGGTGTTTGGTGTTTGGTATTTTGACGTTTCCAAGTCCTAAGGGACGTTGGAAAGTCAGGGAAAATCAAAATACCGATTACCATTTACCGATCACCCTTTAGCTATTCAACCCTTCACTCATTTTATCCCCGCATAGGCGGGATTTCGCTTTGCTCAACATTTTATCATTCAATCATTTTATCATTTTATCATTGCCGCATTGCTCCATTGCTCCATTGTATCAAATCCCAATCGGATAAGTGAATTTAAGATAGATCATGTCCTGACTGTACTTTTGATTTTCGGGGTAAAACATCATATCATCTTTTGAGTAGATCAGGTAAACTGCACCAAAGGGAGGTTTAAACCGCCAGCCTATTAATCCGTAAATATATACCCGTTTGTTGTTGGTTTTGTTTTGCGCAAATACCCGCAACCACAAGTCTTTCGTGAAGTAATAATTCACTGACAGCACATTAATGACTGTACTGGCATTTGTTGTATCGGGATTAAAATGAAGGTAATTTCCGGTGTAAGCAATCGAAACTTTTTTAAATACTTTGACAGTCCCGTTCCAACTCAGTAAATGGAAGTCGCGGTCGAAGTTCCTGCCTGTCTGATAATCCAACTCCACCGAACTCCACTCATCGGTATTATAGCCCAGGGTAATTCCGTAAATGTGGTTGTAATAATCTTTTTCGTAAAGCTTGTATTCATTGTTGTATTTCAGGTCGATGCTAATTTTATTTTCGAAATATAGCCTGGCACTTGTGGTGGAATACCAACTTCGCAGCGTACCCGACCTACTGAAAAATACATTGTTCATGGTAATTGCAGAGAGGTACATTATTACATTGCTCTTATTGAACCACCATTTATAGGAAACATCCGAATCAAATTCATTACGATCGTCATCGCTGATGAAGCCTGTTTGGTTTACATTTTCCTGAAAATTAGTCCCCAGACTGGTAAAGCGGATGTGATAGTGATAGATATTGCTTTCGCGGGCAAAGCGCACGAAAAAACCGCTGCTGTTCCAAAAATCGCCCGGCCAGCTTGCCACAAACTGGCCCGTTAATTTCCAGGAATTCCCAAGGTTCAGCAGATAATCCCCACTCAGGCTTGTAACATTATCCTGCGGCCATCTTTTATCGGTGAGGGTAAGTCCTACATTAGACGATTTCAAAACATCTTTTTTAACCCGGACAGCACTATACCAGGCACCCGTAGAATCCAATTCAGAATTTATCGAACTTTTGACTGATAAGGCATTAAAGGAGTAATCGCCCAGTTTGCCGGTTACTTTACCACCATAATCTATATCTCCAATCCGGCGCGAATAGAAGGATTTTATCCGTGTACCAAACATTTCATTTCCTTCAAGGAAAAAGAGCCTTTTCTCAGGATAGCTCAATTCGTAGCGCGAAAGGTTTATCCTTTCCAGGTCGCCTTCCACGGTTGCAAAGTCAGGATTAAAAGTAAGATCGGCCTGCACCGAAGATTTGATTTTAAACCTTACATCGCCACCGGCTTCAAATTTCACATCATTATTCGCTCCAGTCTTTTCATTATTTTCGAGGGCTATAGTTGCGTAGGGATAAAGTGTCAGCCATTGCCGGTTGCCCGGAATTTTAAGACCAATAAGCCGCCCACTCTGCGACACCCTAAAATCCTCGTTCATCTCACCCGACCACCATGATGTTTCGGCATTGGACCGAATGACCCGCGCCACATTAAAACCCCAACTTGATACACCAGCCTTGCCCCTTAAATTCTTAAATGGAATTGTAAACAGTACATCCCAATAATCATCAGCAACGCTTGTTTGAGCCTCCCATTCGGTATCCCAGTTAACATCGATCGTCCTTCCATCGTCAACAATTTTAAAATCCACCAGGGTGCCCAAGGGATTTACAGAAAATCCATAAGCACTTCTTCCATCGTTGTATGTATCCAGCATTAACACAATCGCGTCGTCATCCGTAGTGAATACGTCCCTGTTTTGCTGCATGGCAACCACGCTGTTAGCAGACTGATTGCAGCGGGCATAGAAATAAATGTTCAGGCTGTCGTATAAAAAAAACATTTCGGTAGGGTAACTTGCCGGCTCACCTTTTTCCGGCTCCAATTGAGTAAACTGTACCGAAGAAATATGATGCGAAGGAATGCTGTCAAATCTAATTTTAGTATCCGTTTGATGTGCGGTAAACTCCTTTTGGGAATAAATCAGATGATGAGAAAATAGTAGAATTGAGATGATCAGTAAAGTATTCCTCATAAATTCAAATTAGCTAACAAATATACTAAAGCTATTGATTATTTAGTCTGTCAAATTGTATTGGGTGTATGACAAATTTCACAATTAGTTTTATGCAGACACAAATCGCACTCAATACCCCTCCAATTCAACTCTTTATAGACTGAAGCTATTAGTCTGGCCCCGGCGGGGCCGAATGTTGGTAAAAACCCTAGCAATCAAGTAAACCCGCGCCAGAGGTGCGCAATGTTAACGCTCGAATATCCATTGGAAATTCGGTTAAAATCAAAGAGGAAATCTATCGCACCACTACGTGGTGCCCTGTTCTCCATGAGCAATATGTTCCACCAATATTCGGCTCCTCCGGTGCCAAAACGTATTGGGACATGGTTGTTTCGAACCAAAATGCAATTTGTCGCACACCCATAGTATTGTTGGCTTTAAGTATTCGCAAGCACCTATTACCAATACCTGTTTATCGATTACTATTTTGACCCTTGACGTTTCCAAGTCCTCACGGACCTTGGAAAGTCAGCCACTTTTTCCGATTAACAACTACCGACGACTGAAAGGAGTCCGTATGGGTTACCGATCACCGACTACATATCACCGATTACCGACTACCGATCACCTTCCCTAATGGCTGTTAATTTTTCTTAATTTAACATCTGATACTGACTAATTCATTGGGTAACTATATCTTTGTCGATTCACAAATTCACAAAAAATATCAATTTATGAAACGATTTAACCTTTTAATGCTAACGGGAGGATTTTTCCTGACTTTCCTCTTCGGCATGTTTGTAAACCAAAATGCAATGGCACAAAACCAAATCCCACTCGAGGATTTTTTCAAGAATCCCGAAAAGTCTTCTTACCAGATTTCGCCGGATGGCAAGTATTTTTCATACATGGCACCTTACGAAAGCCGTATGAACATTTTCGTACAGAAAGTTGGAAAAGACAAAGCTACCCGCCTCACCAGCGAAACCGACCGCGACATCGCCGGTTATTACTGGGCAAACCCTAACCGCCTCCTTTACCTTAAAGATGATGGAGGTGACGAAAACTTTTCTGTTTACGGTGTGGATAAAAATGGCAAAAACCAGAAATGCCTGACCTGCTTTGAAGGCGTTCGTACCCAGATTATCGATGACCTCGAAGACATCCCTAATGAAATTATCATCGGGCTCAACAAAAGAAACCCACAAGTTTTCGATCCATACCGCCTAAACATCGAAAGTGGGGATATGACGATGCTGGCTGAAAACCCGGGAAATATCCAGGGCTGGATGACCGACCACGAAGGAAAATTGCGTATCGCCATCGCCATTGTTGATGGAGTAAATACCCAAATCCTTTACCGCGAAACCGAAGAAGATGAATTTAAAGATGTGTTGACCACGAACTTTAAAGAAACTGTTAATCCTGCATTTTTCGATTTTGAAAACAAAAATGTTTATGCCACATCCAACCTTGGCCGCGACAAACAAGCTGTTGTACTTTTTGACATTGCCAATGGCAAGGAGATGGAAGTTTTGTACGAAAATGAAGATTATGATGTTGGTGGCGTTTTCTATTCAAAGAAAAGGAAAGTACTCACATCGGCTTCCTTTACTTCATGGAAACGTGAGCGTCATTTCTTCGATAAAGAAACCGAAGCACTGTTTGCTCGTTTGAACAAGGAACTGGGCGATTATGAGCTTGGGATTTCAGCAGTTAGCAAAGATGAAAATGTATATATGATCAGGACTTATTCTGACCGTTCATTAGGTGCTTATTATCTATATAATAAAGAGGAAGATAAAATTGAAAAAATCCATGAAGTGAGTCCATGGATAGATGAAAACCTAATGGCCAATGTATATCCAATTTCATATACAGCACGCGACGGCCTGGTCATTCCCGGGTACCTTACTTTACCAAAAGGACTTACAATTGAGACAGCCAAAAACCTTCCGGTGGTTGTAAATCCACACGGCGGGCCATGGGCAAGAGACAATTGGGGTTTCAATCCTGAAATCCAGTTTTTAGCAAACCGTGGCTATGGCGTATTGCAAATGAATTTCCGTGGCTCTACCGGATATGGCCGCGAGTTTATGGAAAAATCATTCAAGCAATGGGGCCTTACCATGCAAAATGACATTACCGATGGTGTTTACTGGCTCATCGGCCAGGGCATTGCCGATAAAGATAAAGTAGCCATTTATGGCGGAAGTTACGGTGGATACGCCACACTGCAAGGTGTTGTTGTAACCCCTACACTTTATGCAGCTGCTATTGATTATGTTGGTGTTTCTAACCTGTTTTCGTTTATGAAAACCATCCCTCCATACTGGGAGCCGATGCTGGCTATGATGTACGAAATGGTTGGTAATCCTGAAACCGATAAGGTACAGTTTGAAGCTACTTCACCAGCACTGAATGCTGACAAGATTATGACACCATTATTTGTTGCCCAGGGTGCAAACGACCCAAGGGTAAACATCGATGAGTCAGATCAGATTGTTGAAGCACTTGAAAAGCGTGGCATCGAAGTAGAATATATGGTGAAAGACAATGAAGGCCATGGTTTCCATAACGAAGAAAACCGTTTCGACTTTTACCGCGCCATGGAGAAATTCCTGGATGCACATATGAAATAATTGAGCGTCCCGAAAAGTAGAAAATTTTTAATTTTCGTAACTTTTCGAGGATGTTCCGAATCCTCGGATTCGTGAATCCGGGACTCGAAAAACTATGAAATCAAAGATTTCTGGTTTTTCGGCATTTGGAGTTTGGAGTTCAGAAATTCCATCCCAGAAAAAATAAAAAAACCGCTTCATTTGATGGAGCGGTTTTTTTTATCTTTTATCGAAATCGAAATACTGAACACATTCAGTCAATAGATAAAGATGTAGGGGGAATAGGGTTTATAAGGGGAATAGGGTTCATATTCCAACTATCCTTCATTCTATCTTTCATTCATTTTATCCCCGCACAGGCGGGATTTCCCCGTACGAAAGGGACAGGCGCTTTGCTCAACATTTCATCATTGAATCTTTGAATTTTTGAATCTTTGAATCCTTGAATCTTTGCCTCTCCTACCTCAAATCATCCACAATTCGCAATGCCACATCAACAATTGATTCCCCAAACTTAGCACACCTATCCGGTGACCAGCCAAAAATGGGATCGGGCAAATCAGCATTGTCTTTGAATGGCATCTCTATGGTCATCGAAAGGCAATTGAATTTTTCACCAATGGCTTTTGAGCAGATGTTCAAATTAGCTTTTCCAGGTTCGTTTACCGGATAACCCTGCTCCACTTGGAAGTCAGGGCTGATTTCAAGCCAGTGTTTCCTGAATGCAGCCAGTAAATCACTAAGTCTTTTATCGTAGGATGGAATTCCTTCGATGGAAGCCATAAAGTTGTAGGGCAGGCCTTCATCACCATGAATATCCAGATTAAAATCGACTCCCTTTTCATTCATCTTTTGCAGAATATGATAGGCTTCGGGAGCTTTTTCACGATCAGGGTTTGCCCACTCACGGTTCAAGTTCATACCGGCGGCATTGGCCCGAAGGTTTCCATGGATAGCTCCATCAGGATTGATAAAAGGCACAACATAAAAAACAGCTTTATCCAGTAAGGTACGCGCAACAGGATCATCAACATCCAGTAAGCGGTTAATCAGTCCTTCCATAAAAAAGGAGGCCATGCTTTCGCCGGGATGCTGGCGGGCAATTACCCAAATCTTCTTTTTACCTTCGGCTTCTTCGCCGATAGTTAAGAAATCAATCTCACGATCTTCATAAGTTTTGCCGATACTTTCAACTTTACACAATGGCGAAAACTGAATATTGTGGATGTATTCGAGGTGCTGCTCGTAGGAATACGGAGCAAAGTATGCGTAAAAAATGGCATTCATCTCTGGTTGATGTTCTATGGTCATTACCTTGCCATCAAAAGAAGTAGGCACCATAAACCAATTGATTTTATCGTACGAAGCCCTGGCCTGGTAATCTTCGTAACCTTCGGGATAAGAAGCTTCACCTGCATTATGGATATTCATTTTTAGCTTGGTGTTTTGCACGCCGCTTACCCTGAAATAGAACCATTGAAAAAAACCGGCATCGGTATCTTTTCGGATATTAAGATCAATGCTTCCGTTATCCTTAATTGATTCTACCAAGATATTGCCGCTGTCGAAGTTTGATGTTATACTTATCATGTTTTATTCTTTTTATTTGCAACTCTGATTTTAATTTCTGATTTAAACTATTAGTAACCGCTTAATATTTATAGATTCTTCGCTACCCTCAGAATGACAATGCTTTATATGAATTGGGGAGGGGGAGGTCTTGGTTGGCGGCTTTGCCG
>Ga0307929_1002923_pt1 | contig 10423 bp, 3 predicted proteins | sample AceLakmetage1330_FD_203160 | JGI IMG/M metagenome (GOLD analysis project Ga0307929, IMG submission 203160) | Saline water microbial communities from Ace Lake, Antarctica - #1330 | ecosystem: Environmental > Aquatic > Non-marine Saline and Alkaline > Saline | place: Antarctica: Ace Lake...
ACTGCTCTGCCAGGCAGAACAGGCAGATGTGGCAATGGCACCGGCAGCAGATATGTTTGAAATTGGTGCTAGGGTGCAGGTATTAAAACGAGGGACCCTGTTTCCAGTCCGGGCAGAAAAACTCTACCAGCTTTACAAAACCCATGGCTGTTTTGAAGAGATCAATGAACGCTCCCGGCAAGAAGTTGAAAAAAAATTCCTCCTGACCGGATTTGAACAGGCCTGGCAGTCTACCCGGCAGTTTTTTGAAAGCCAGGGCAACCCCAAGGAAATCCAAAAGGCGCAAACAGACCCCAAATATAAAATGGCCCTGGTCTTTAGATCCTACCTGGGCCAGTCCTCAAGGTGGGCTATCAATGGTATTCCCCAAAGGAAAATGGATTATCAGATCTGGTGCGGCCCCTCCATTGGCGCCTTTAATCAATGGGTCAAAGGAAGTTTCCTTGAGAGCCATGGGAACAGGAAAACCGCTGAAGTGGCATTAAACCTCTTATTTGGGGCCTGCCTGTGCACACGGGCATCTTTTCTCAGAGCCCAGGGGATTGACCTGCCCCTGGAACTTACCACCTTTAAACCCTTACCAAAACAAGAGCTGCTTTCCCTTATTTCCATGCGTTCCTGATTGTAAAACTTTTGTCAAAAGCCTTGTCAATGGATGATTTACCCCTTTTCAAATAGTATATTACTCATTAATTTTCACCCTAACTATTGATAGATTATATTCATGGATAAGACTGACAAATCGGATACATTTTCAAATAAAGACGCCATTGCCATCATTGGAATGGGTTGCATTTTCCCAAAATCCAGCAATCTAAAGGAATACTGGCATCTTCTATTTAATGGAATTGATGCCATTGAAGATATCCCGGATACCCATTGGAAAATAAAGGATTATTTTGACCAGGATCCCGCAAGCCAGGATCATGTCTATTGCAATCGGGGCGGATTTATTCCCAGCATTGCCTTTGATCCCTTAAGCTACGGCATTCCCCCCAATAACCTTTCGGCAACTGATACTTCCCAGCTGTTGGGGCTGGAAGTCGCGAAAATGGCGCTTGAGGATGCGGGGTACCCCATCAACCATCCCTACCTTGAAGAAAAAATAGTCAATGTGATACTAGGCGTCACCGGCACCCAGGAACTTGTGATTCCCTTGGGAGCAAGACTGGGCCACCCCATCTGGAAAAAAGCCCTGGAAGACTCGGGCATTGATCCTGAAAAAAAAGAAGAAATTATCCATCGGATTCAAAGCGCCTATGTCCCCTGGCAGGAAAACTCTTTCCCAGGTCTCCTAGGCAATGTTGTGGCCGGCAGAATTGCCAATCGACTGAACCTGTTCGGCACCAATACGGTCAGTGATTCAGCCTGTGCCAGTTCCCTTTCCGCCATTCATACGGCTGTCATGGAATTGTCATCCCACAGATGTGACATGTCTATCACTGGCGGGGTGGACACTCTGAATGATATTTTCATGCACATGTGTTTTTCAAAAACAGGGGTTCTGTCCCATAGCAGTGATATCAAACCCTTTTCAAAGGATGCCGATGGCACGGTATTGGGTGAAGGCATCGGCATGCTGGTTCTCAAACGGCTTGAAGATGCAAAACGAGACAAAAACAGAATTTATGCCCTGATCAAGGGCATGGGGACCTCCAGTGACGGGAAAACCTCCGCCATTTATGCCCCCGAAGCGAAGGGACAAATACTGGCATTAAAACAAGCCTATGATCTTGCCGACATTCATCCTTCTACCGTGGAATTAATTGAAGCCCACGGTACCGGCACCCGGGTGGGGGATAAGGTGGAATTCACGGCATTAAAGGCATTTTTTGATCATCCCGATTCAACCGCTGCCAACGACAAAGCAGCGACCCAAAAAAAGACAACGACCAAGGATAAGACAGCGACCAAGAACAAGACAGCGATTGGGTCGGTCAAATCCATGATCGGACACACAAAGGCCGCAGCAGGTGCTGCCGGTATCATTAAAACAGCCCTGGCCTTGTATAATAAAGTGATCCCCCCCACATTAAAAGCCGACACCCCAGACCCGGAACTGGATATCAACAATTCTGCCTTTTATCTGAATTGCCTCGCCAAGCCCTGGATGGCCAAGGCAGACGGCAGTCACCCAAGACGATCCGGTATAAGTGCCTTTGGTTTTGGCGGCAGTAATTTCCATGCAGTTTTGGAAGAATATGATCCGGTAAAATCCCATGTCTCCTGGGACGGATCCGTCCAGATCCTTGCCTTTTCTTCCAACACCCAAAAGGATCTCGTGCTCAAGGTCAATGGCCTCAAAAAACAGCTCAAGGCCTATGCCGGTTCGGATTCAGGAGAAAAGAATCTGGCAATTGCCTGGCAGGCCTTTGAATCCAGACAAAAATTTTCCTGTGATGACGAATTCAGGCTTCTGATTGTCTTGAACAAAACAGATGACCTCTTTGAGTTGATTGAAAAAGCCCTTCTTACCATTACCCAGGAAGCAGTTTCTGCTGGACCTGTATTTTTTGCCCAGGGGAAACCAGTCGGAAAATTAGGGTTCTTATTCCCCGGCCAGGGCAGCCAATATACACAGATGGGCAAAACCCTGACGTCTGTATTTCCCGAAGCCATGGAAGCTATTTCCCTTGCCCAGTCCTGTTTTCAAGAGGATAACAACACACAGGACAAGGCGCTGGTGGACTATATTTTTTCCCCTCCCAACCATTTAGAGACAAAAACAGTGTCCGAAGACGCCTTGAGGCAAACTAATATTGCCCAGCCGGCCCTTGGGGCAATTTCCCTTGGTATGGCACAGATACTAAGACGATTCAAGGTCGAACCCGCCATGACCTGCGGCCACAGTTTCGGAGAATTATCCGCCCTTTATGCTGCCGGATGGATAGACAACAAGAGTTTTTTAACACTTGCCGCAGCAAGGGGAAAATACATGGCAGCAGCTGGGGAAAAGGCCACGGATTCCGGCAGCATGCTGGCCGTTCAAGCCCCTATCAAGGATATTGAAGCGCTGATTACAGATGAATCCCTTGACCTTGTCCTTGCCAACAAAAACAGCCACACCCAGGGAGTGCTTTCCGGCAGTACCCGGGAAATCGACAGGGCCAAAAGCCTTTGTAAACAAAAAAAGATGAGGGCCATCAAGCTTCCTGTGGCAGCTGCATTCCATAGCAAATTGGTTGAAAAAGCAGCCACCCCTTTTAAACGTTATATAGTCGACAAACAAATAAATCCCACCCAAATTGATGTGTTGTCCAATACAACAGGATCTGCATATCCCCATGAATCAGACCAGGTCAAGGATATCCTTGGCAACCACCTCATGCACCCGGTCAATTTTATCGACAATATAGAACAAATGAGCAAAAATGGGGTTTCCACATTTATTGAAGTAGGCCCCAAAGCCGTCCTGACAGGACTTGCAAAGTCCATATTAAAGGGGAAAGAAATCACTGCCCTTTCCCTGGATGCCTCGGGCGGTAAACGATCAGGACTGGAAGATCTTGCACAGGTCCTTTGTACCATTGCGGCCAAGGGTTTTTTGGTTGACCTGAACCAATGGGAAGAAAGAGTGGAAAAACCCGTGGCCAAAAAGATGAGAGTAATGCTCTCCGGGGCAAATCCCAAACCTGTAAATAAACCGAATCCACTTCCCCCGAAGACACCCAAAAAAACAAATGAGCCTCCAATGGCAGAACAGACCCGGCCTGAACCCGACAGACCTGAATCAGGCAAGTCTGAACCAGACAGACCCAAATCATACAGACCTGGCTTAAAAGGATCAGATATGCGATCACCCAGCGCTTTAAAAGAAAATCAGTCAACCGCTCCCACAACCCCTTCTTCAGAAGCCATACACCTGGTTCAAAAGGGACTTGAGGCCATGCAGCAACTTCAGTCACAAACTGCCCAGGCCCATGAAAAATTTTTGGAAACCCAGACCCAGGCCAGCAAGACCCTGGCCAGCATGATGGAACAGACCAGAGATTTTTTTAGCAATGTTCCTACAGAAAGGCGAGTCACAATTGCTGTGCCCCCGATGTCAGAACCCGAACCCGTGTCTCCGTCAACGGCGCCCATACCGTTTCAGCCCCGGGTGCAAGAGACGCCCTCCCTTGAACAAACTGGACCCACCACATATAAAGCGCCGGTGGCAATAACATCCGGCCCGATTTCGGCCGATCCAATTTCGACGGATCCAATTCCATCCGGTCCAATTTCATCTTTACCAATTCAACAAATCCTGTTTGAAATCGTGGGTCGGTTGACCGGATTTCCAGTGGAAATGCTGGAACCAGACATGGATATTGAATCAGATCTGGGCATCGATTCCATAAAAAAAGTGGAGATTATTTCAGAGCTTGAACGGCAGATTCCCCAAGGGGACGGCCTGTCCACCGACCATATGGGATCGGTAAAAACCCTGGCGGATATCTGCCGTGCCATTGCACCGCAAACACCTACCCCAACACCAGATATTCCAGCCCCCGCGGCATCTTCCGATTCGAACAATTCCGATTCGACCGATTCCAATTCTTTGGACACTGGAAAGATTTTCACCGTCCTTGTGGAGGCTATTAGCGAATTGACAGGATTCCCTGTGGAGATGCTGGAACCGGAAATGAATCTTGAATCTGATCTTGGCATTGATTCCATCAAACGGGTGGAAATTCTTTCAAAACTGGAACAGGAACTGGATGATATCAATGCCATCTCCTCGGGAGACATGGCCAGCCTGAAAAACATCCAGGATATTGTCGAATTTCTTACCCCGGACAATTCTGTCGTTTTAACTATAGTTGATGAAAAAAATAGCAGTAAAAAAAAAACTTCAGCCACTGACAATGATGAAAAATTAACCCATTCCCACACTGAATCTTTGCAAAAACCCCTTTTGAGACAGGAAATTGTCCTAAAAGAATTTCCCACCAGCCAGATTCGGTTTTACAATGGTGCAAAGATTGAACTGCCACCCCAAAAAAAAGTGTATTTAACCCGTGACAACTCAGGGATAGCAGAACACTTTAAACAAGAATTTGAGAAACAGCAGATACCTGCCGCTCTTATTGATATCAGCATAAACAACATTCCAGACCTTGGCGATGCCGCCGGAATTGTGATCATATCTGATTCCTTTAAACACCCGGATTCTAAAACCGCAAAAACATTTTTAAAAACGGCCTTTTGCCTGGCACAAAAGAATGCCCCCCATTTGATAGCTTCTGCTGCAGAAAAAGGAGCATTCCTTGCCACCATAAGTTTTATGGGGGGCGGTTTTGGATTCAATACCCCCTCATTTTCAGCTAGTCCGGTTTATGGCGGGCTGGCCGGACTTGCAAAAACAGCCGCTCTTGAATGGAAAAATGTATTGTGCCGGGCTCTGGACATGCCCGATTCTGTTGAAAAATGTATGGACAATTCAGAAGCAGCCGTCTCTTTAATGATGACCCATGGTGCGGTTGAAATGGGGTTGGATGAAGACAGCTGTAATATTCCAACCCTTGAAAACAAAGAAATCCAAGAAGGGGCTATTGATTTGGGCCCGGAGGATGTAGTGGTTATTACAGGCGGCGCCAAAGGCGTCACCGCGGAATGTGCGGTTCAACTTGCCCGGGCCTGTTCTCCCACCATCATTCTTGTGGGACGATCCGTGGAACCCTTTATAGAACCTGAATGGATACAGGGGTTTACCGATCCTTCCGATATGAAAAAACAAATTTTATTCCATGGATTCCCAGACCAAAAACCAACCCCCCAGGAGATTGAAAAACGCTACCAGGGGTTTTTATCCAATCGCGAGATTCAAACCAATATGGACCGCATCAAGGCCTTTGGCTCCCGGGTAAAATATTTTCCAGCCGATATTCAGGACCCCGGCGCCATTGATACAATTTTCGCCCGGGTCCGCAAGGAGTTCACGCAAATCTCAGCCATTATCCACGGCGCAGGCGTATTGGAAGACAAGCTTATCGCCGACAAACGCCTTGATCAGTTTAACCGGGTTTTCGACACCAAGGTGGAAGGTCTTGATGTCCTGGTAAAATCCAGCGGCTCCGATCCCCTTAAATATTTTGTTTTGTTCTCTTCGATTGCTGCCAGAACCGGAAATATGGGTCAGTGCGACTATGCCATGGCCAATGAAGTGCTCAACAAAACTGCCCAGCGACTGGCCATGGCCAAACCAGATTGCCAAATCCTTTCCATGAACTGGGGACCCTGGGCCGGCGGTATGGTGAATGACGGCTTAAAGCGAGAATTTTCAAGAAAAGGCATTGACCTGATCCCTTTGGATCAAGGTGCCCTGCAATTGCTCAAGGAAATGGGAAATCCAGATAAAAAACCAATTGAAATTGTCATTGGTGCCCAGTCCAGCAATACCCCCTCAAAAGAGCCGGTTTTAAAAACTGTATTGAACCAATCCTTTGGGATTGATGCCTCTCCCATAATTGAATCCCACAAGATCGCCCGGGAACCCGTAGTTCCCTTTGCGGTGTTGATAGAGCTTTTGGCCCATGCTTCTGAAAAAAACAATCCAGGCCTGGTATTTACCGGCATGGACGACATGCGTCTTTTAAAAGGCATATCACCCCGAAAAAAGAACATCAAGGTCCAGGTTAATCTTGGGAAATGCTGTCCCATGGAATCAGGGTTCACCCTTCAGGGAAATATTACTTCCAAGGATCTTACTTCCCAGGACCTTAATTCCAAGGATAATGCCAATCTCAATTTATGCCATGCCACCAGCGTCATTCAACTAAAAAACAGCCTGCCCCACCCCCCTTTGCTGTCAAAAACGGTTTTCATGGATCTTAAACCCTCTAAAATATCTGTTAAAAAAGCCTATGAAGATATTTTATTCCATGGAAAAGGACTCCAGTGCATCCGTTCCATCAACGGAATCTCTGCCAGGGGAATTGAGGTGGTCACCACACTGGCCCCCACGCCTTCGCAATGGTTTAAATGCCCCCACAGCAAGAACTGGGCAATTGACCCCATGATGCTGGATGCTGCTTTCCAGGCCGCCATTTTATGGTCCCATGAAATAAAAGGTCAGGTCTGTCTTCCCAGTTTTCTGGCAAACCTTCGCCTTTATTCTTCCCATAAAAAGCGCAAAGGAAAGGTTCGCATTCTCTTCACTGTCAACGAAGAAACCCACCATAAAATCAAGGGATATTTCACTTTCCTGGATGAAACCCAGACGGTGGTTGCCAGCATCACCGGGTTTGAAGCCATCATGGACCCCTCGTTGCAAGAAAAATTTAAAAATAGACCTCTCTTTTCAAGAGAGAGCATCCTGGCCTTTGCCGAAGGGAACCCTTCAGAAGCCTTTGGTGAAAAATACAAAGTTTTTGATACCCAAAGGCAGATTGCACGACTTCCGCGCCCCCCCTACTTTTTTATGGATCGGGTGATGAAGGCAGATCATCCCCAGTGGAAAATGCAACCCGGTGGCTGGATTGAGGTCCAATACGATATACCCGAGGATGCCTGGTATTTTGGGGCAAACAGAACGCAGACCATGCCCTTTTGTATCCTCCTTGAAATTGCACTCCAACCCTGCGGTTGGCTTGCTGCCTTTGCCGGCTCAGCCCTGGAAAGTAATGAACGCCTCCATTTTAGAAATCTTGGGGGGACTGCCAAGGTGTACCAACCCATATCCAATAATTCAGGAACCCTTACCATTCGAAGCAAGATGACGGATGTTTCCAAGGCTGGCGGCATGATTATCCAAAATTTTGAAATGCAGGTAAAAACCGGTGACCGGACGGTTTACCAAGGGACAACCAATTTTGGCTTTTTCACAGGCGCATCCCTGTCCAACCAGGTGGGTATCCGGGACAGTGAGTTTAATCGCAATTTCATATCTCAAGCTGATATTCCCCCCACTGTCTTTGCCGATGATTCCCCCATCACCCCGGAGGATAAAAAAACAAGCCAAAATTCCGGCATGCCGGCCAAGGCCCTGAGAATGATTGACCAGATTGAACAAATGGATCCCGATGCCGGGCTATATAAGAAGGGCTATATCAAGGCGATTAAAAGAGTTGATCCCAAGGAATGGTTCTTTGATGCCCATTTTTTCCAGGATCCGGTCTGCCCTGGATCCCTTGGGGTGGAATCTTTTTTACAGCTGCTCCGCTTTTTTCTATTAAGGAAATTTGATATCTCAGCAGATGCGTACACCGCACAGATGACCCCTGACCACACCCATGAATGGATATATAGAGGCCAGATCATTCCATCAAACAAAATCATTGAAATACATGCCCATATCAAAGAGATCTCTATGGTTTCAAACAGATACACCATCACCGCCGACGGGTGCCTGACCGTTGACAATATCTGTATCTATGAAATGAAAAATTTTTGTATGGAATTTGTCCCTGTAACACAAACGACAGAACCGCATTTATTAAAGCAAGTCCCGGAACAAAAGTAAATTCATTCCCATAGCTTTCAGATGAGGCATGATTCTCACCTACCCCCCCCAATGGCAAATATCCAGACGGCAAGATTCACCTTGACCCGAAACCGGTTTAATGATATACAGAATGGTTTTACAAACACTTGAATGGCAAGTGTTTTTTTAACATTAATCCTTGCTCCGGTAAGATACCGGGGCTTTATATCCGTAAGGAGACAAAATGAGGAAGTATGAAACCGTATTTATTTCTGACCCTGATCTTCAGGACCAAGCACGCTTAGACCTGTATGACAAAGTCAAAAATATCATTACCAAGGAAAATGGTATCCTTTTAAATTTTGATGAATGGGGCAATAAAAAAATGGCCTATGAAATCAAAAAGAAATTACGGGGCAACTATGTATGTGTAACATACGGTGGCACCGGAGACCTTGTAAATGAGCTTGAAAGAAATTTTCGTCTTACCGATGATATTTTAAAGTTCATGACAATCCTTCTTTCCGATGATGTAACTGTCGAATCCCTTGAAAAAGAAGTTGCCGAGGCCCAGGAAGCGGCAGAAGCAGCAGAGGCAGCAGTTGAGGAACGAGCAAAGGCAGAAGCAGTCAAAACTGAAGCCAAAGAAGCTGCGGCCAAAGAAGCCGAAGCCAAAGAAACTGAAGCCAAAGAAACTGAAGCCAAAGAAACTGAAGCCAAAGAAGTTGCAGCTCCAGAAGAGACCGAAGCGGCCGAAGAAACCAAAGAAGTCAAGGACTGATTGAAGGAGAAATATTATGTATAGAAATCAAAGTCAAGGTCAAGGTCAAGATCAAAGAGGTGGCGGTAAAAATCGATTTTATCAGCGGAAAAAAATCTGTCGATTCTGTGTAGACAATGGTCTTGAGCTCAATTACAAAAACCCGAAAGCCTTGAGGCAATTCATCACTGAACGGGGTAAAATCATGCCCAGAAGAATCACAGGAACCTGTGCCAAACATCAGCGAAAACTGTCTCTTGCGATCAAACAATCCCGTCAGATAGCACTGCTGCCGTTTGTCGGCCGCCCCATGCATTAATAAAAGATAATTAGCTGGAGTATTTCAGGTGACCCGTATCATAACACCCCCCCTTGTTGTAAAAGAAATCATCATGGGGATCTCTTTGTGCATTTTGATTTTTACAATCATTTTTGCATTTCCCCTGTTGGGGGTGTTTGCACTGCTGTTCCTTCCCCTGCCGGTTCTATTTTACAGGCTGAAATTAGGAAGAAACAGCAGCACTGTCATTGTGGGCATAAGCTTTATTGTGCTTCTCATTATGACACAGGGACTTGCATTTGATATACTCTATTTTGGATCGCTTCTGATGACGGGCTTTTTCCTCGGGGAGTGTATTGAAAGGCATTTTGGCATTGAAAGAACCATGATTCTCACAGGTTTGGGTGTTGTGGGATCTGCCTTTGCTGCCTTTATACTTTACACGATTTTTCAGGGTCAGACCATGACCGCAATCGTCTCCGATTACCTAACCCGCTATTTTGCCCTGACAGCCCAGCTTTACACGGACATGGGAATCGAACAAAGCCAGGTAGAAACGCTGAACTCAGCATTTCTCATTGTTCTGCCCGGAATGTTTTGTGTATCCTTTGTGGCAACCATGTGGCTCAATATCCTGATCATCAAACGTCTGTTGTTGAGAAAAGGAATCCAGCTCAAAAGCCTGGACAACCTGAATCAATATAGAGCACCGGACATGCTTGTTTGGGGAGTAATTGTCCTCGGGTTAATGTTGTTTTTGCCCATGGAAGCGCCCAAATATGTCAGCATCAATTGTCTGATCGTTTTAATGCTTGTTTATTTTTTTCAAGGAATTGCTGTTGTATCATTTTTTTTTCAAACAAAACGATCCCCCACTGCACTACGGATGTTCTGTTACAGCCTGATTGCAGTTCAGTTATACTTTTTAATTCTGGTCATTGGCCTGGGTTTTTTTGACAACTGGATCAATTTTAGAAAA